>Ga0137385_10000365_pt1 | contig 36745 bp, 35 predicted proteins | sample SagtaG_FD_104921 | JGI IMG/M metagenome (GOLD analysis project Ga0137385, IMG submission 104921) | Vadose zone soil microbial communities from Sagehorn Ranch, Mendocino, California, USA - Sage2_R_80_16 metaG | ecosystem: Environmental > Terrestrial > Soil > Vadose zone | place: USA: California... | reverse complement strand
CGGCTCTGCTCCACGGTCGCCGTGACCGCATCGCTCAGCGGCAGCTCGTCGAGCAGGGCGGCAGGGGAAAACAGCGGCTCGTAGCCGGTGATCCGGGTATCACTGGTGCGCGACATCGGGCACGTCTCCTCCCGGGCGGGCGGCTGCCCGGGCCCCGGGAGCCAGCACACCCCTCTGCGATACGGGGCTGTCTGTTGCCTACTGGCTCCAGGCGGTGATCAGCGCAGGCGCGAGCGCCTGGCTCCGCCTGGAGCCAGGGTAAAGCGCCAATACCACCGTGACACGCGACCGATGCTACACCCTGGCCGCGGCGGCCCGGCCGCGGGTGCGGGCGCCAGCCGCGCGGGGGGCCAGCGAGTTCTTGACATGCACACATCTAGTTCTCAGGCCGAACTACCACCCTGGTCACACGCGCGTCACCAGCACCGGGCTCCGGTGTGCGCGGAGAAGGGACGCCCGGGTCCGGGCTATCCGCCGATACCAGGGAGGCTGCTGTCTTGGCACGCCTGCTGATCACGCCGGGCATCAGGGGCGCCGCGGGGGCGGCCGCCCTGGACGCACGGGCCAGCGCACCCGCGCCCGCCCGGCGCGCGATGTTGCCGCGCATCGGGAACGCAGCACAGGCGGCCCCCTGGAGCGCCAGCCGGCGGTGGGTCGTCCTGCTGGCGGTCGGCTGGCTGGTCCAGGCCGGGCTGCGGGTATGGTTCAGCCGCCATCAGGTCATGCCGCTGGCCAACCCGGATGAGACCGCGTACCTGATCGCGGCGCGGGTGCTCGCGGGCGGGCCCGGTGCGGACCTGTCCGGCTCGACGCTCTACCAGGGCGGCTATCCGCTGCTGATCACGCCGGTGTACTGGTTCACCAGCAACCCCGCCACCGTTTACCACGCGGTGCTGGCGGTCAACGCGGCCTTCGGCGCCGCCGTGCTGCCGCTCGGCTACCTGGCCTGCCGCAGGCTCGGGCTCGACCGCCCGGCCGCTTACGGCGTGGCCACCGTGGCCGCCCTGGTGCCCGCCGGTTTCTTCTACAGCGGGTACGCGATGACCGACGCGGTCTTCCCGGTGATCACGCTGGCCTGGCTGCTGACCACGCACAGCTGGCTGACGGCCGCCGCCGCGTGGGGCCGGTACGCGGCCGCGGCCAGTTCGGCGGTGCTCGCCGCGTTCGCCTACGTGATCCACTCACGGGGACTTGTGATGCTGGCCGGCTACGCCGCCGTGGCCGCGTTCATCGCGTGGCGGCGGCCCATCGCCCGGCTCAGCGTGGTCCTGGCCGGGCTGACCGTCATCGTCACTGCAGCCGCGGGCTGGTCGCTGAACCACTACCTCACCTCGGCCATCTACCCGGAGGGCACCCGCAGCCTGTCCGGTCAGATGCGGCAGCGGCTGGCCAGCGTGAACGGCTTCATCCACGTGCTGGAGATGGCGGCCGGCCAGCTGTGGCGGCTCGTGCTCGACAGCTGGGGCATCGCGGGCATCGGCCTGATCGCCGCGCTGGCCGTCATCGTGCACCGCAGCGTCCGGAGCGACCTGCGGATCATGGCCGCGCTCTCGGTGGCGGTGACCACGGTCATCGCCTGCACCGCGCCGGCCGCGCTGCCGCCGGACCAGTCGCAAGCCTGGGCGTCCGGGCGCTACCTGGACGGCATGATCATCGTGTTCTTCCTGGCCGGATCGGTGCTGCTGCTGCGGGCGGGAGTTCGGCCCATCCTGGCCTGCGCCGCGGGTATCACGGCGCTGTTCGCCCTGGCCGCCGTGACGGTGGTGGTCTACGCGGGCGCGTCGGTGCCCACGGGCGGGTTCGGGGCCGGGTTCAACTTCGCCGAGCCGGCCGCGCTGACCCTGAACTGGACGCAGGCCAACGTGATGCTGGCCACGGCGGTGACGCTCGGCCTGCTCGCGGTGTGGATAGGCTTCGCGGTCGCCGTGCGCCGCTGGCAGGCCTCCGGCGCCTCGCTGGCCCTGGGCGGCTGGGTGGCCTTCGGGGGCTGCGTGGCCACGGTGAGCCTGGTGGCCCTGGCCCAGATGACCAGTCACGTCTCGCCGGCCTCGAGCTCCAACGGGCAGGCGGCGAGCGCGCTGCTCCGCGCCAGCGGGCTGCGGCCGGGCGAGCAGGTCGCGGTCACCTCCGACCTCAGCTGGCCGCTGTGGGTGCCGCAGGCGTTCGAGATCTCCTGGACGGAGGTGGAGCTCTTCACGCCGGCCACGCAGCCGCCTCCGGCCGGCGTGAGCGTGGTCGAGGCGGCCTGGCCTGCCGGGCAGGACGCGCGGGCCGGCTGGCCTGACGCCCCGGCCGGCTGGCGGATCGTCGCCTCCGACCAGGCCAGCGCCTGGGTCCTCTGGCGCAAGTCCTGAGCCGCCGGGTCTTGAGACGCCGGGTCACCAGGCACGTCGAGCTTCAGGGCCTGACCAGGGGGCCGATCGCGGCAGCGTCGCTGTCTGAGTGGTTCGCGGCGCTGGGCGCAGGCCGGCTTATCCGCTGGGCGGGGCAGGATCCGGATGCCACCTAGCATGGAGGGACGTACCAGATTCCGGGATCGGAGGGTGACCGGCGTGGCGGCTGATTGCGAGCACGGCGCGGAAAGCCATGACGGGACGGAACCCGCGATGGCGTCGGCGCCCGAGGCGTCGCGGGCCTGGCTCCTAGTCGAGCACCCCGGGCCGTGGCCGCACGAGGCGGCCGAGGCCGGGCAGCCCGCGCCGCTCGGCGAGCTGGTCTGCGCCGCGGCCGGCCTGGGCATCCGGGTGCAGATGATCCGCCGGCCGGGCCGCCGGCGGGTGGGCGACGTCCGCCGCGTTTTCGCCGGCTGGGTGGCGGGGCCGGAACCCTGGCTGTTTTCCGGGACGGTGACGGCTTCTTCCCCTGGCTTGAGCGTCCGCGACCTGAAGGAGCTGGCGGCCGGGATCGTGCCGTCGTTCGGGGCGCCGGCCGGCGAGCCGGTGTTCCTGGTCTGCACGCACGGCAAGCGCAGCGCCTGCTGCGCCCGGTTCGGCGCGCCGCTCGCGCAGGCGCTGGCGGTCCGGCATCCCGGGCAGGTCTGGGAGACCACGCACGTGGGCGGCCACCGGTTCGCCGCCAACCTGGTGATCTTGCCGCACGGGCTGTACTACGGCCCGGTCGGCGTGGACGCGGCCACCGCCGCGATCAGCGCGTACCAGCGCGGCGCGGTAGCGCCGGGACGGTACCGGGGCCGGGCCGGGCAGCCGACGCCGGTCCAGGAAGCCGAGTACGCGCGGCTGGCCGAGGCCGGGTCGCTCCCGGTCGCGGCGCTGGCCTAGCCGAGGCGGGTTTTCATGGACGGACTCCAGGTGAAGCGGGGTGCGGCGGGGGTGAGGACGGCGCTTTCCGGAGTGACGGGCCAGCTGGCGGCGATCTCGGCGGCCAGGGTGGCGGTGAGCTCGCGCACGTCGCGCGGGGCGTTCCCGTGCAGTGCCTCGGCCACGATCAGCATGGCGGTGGTGGCCTCCCGGACCGCGGACCGGCCGCTCTGCCGGTTCGTCCAGCGCCGGGCGTGCGCCTGCCCGGCCTGGTCCGCGAAGATCACCTCGCCGGGCGCGGGGTGCTCGGTGTCCCCGCCGAACGTCAGGTAGTCCTCGTCGCCGGCCGCGTAGCGCACCTCCAGCGGCCAGGCGATCGTGTCCACGTCGAGCACGGCGACCGGGATGGCGAAGGCTAGCGAGACGGCGTTGCACAGGTCAACCAGCGGGTGCAGCCGCGGCAGGCTGCCCTCCTTGCGGAAGCGGCGCAGCAGCGATTCGGCCGCGCAGCGGTACTGGGTCGGCTTCAGGCCCATCCGCGCGAAGGCGCGGCGCCAGGCCTGGATCTCGGCTAGTTCGGCCTCCGGGCCTGCCGCCAGCCGGGCCTGGGCGATGGCGGCGAACATGCCGGCGCGCGCCTGCGTTTCGGCGTCGCTTGTGATGCCGTCGGCGTAGATGACCCCGGGGACCAGGGTCGGGAAGTCGCGCCAGATGTCGGCGGAATGCTGGAAGTGCATCAGGTCCTCCTCCTGGTCCGGAAGCCGAGGGCCAGGCCCGCCGCCACGACCGCGATGCCCGCCCAGACCAGCGGCCGGGGCGCCGGGCCGCCGAGCAGGACCCCGGTGGCCGCCGCGGCGACCGGGGCCACGCCGGTCAGCAGCCCGGCCCGGCCGGCCCCCAGCCGCCGGACACTGGAATACCACAGCACGAACGCCGCCGCGGTGACCGCGACCGCAAGGTAGCCGACGGCGAGCCAGTCCGGCCCGGTCAGCCGCGTCACCGCGGCCGGCCCCTCGCGCGCCAGTCCCAGCACGGCGAACATCACCGTAGCGAGCCAGGTGGCGTGCACCGACACCCCCCACGGACCGTGCCGTCCGAGAACCGGGATGGCGAGCAAGGTGAAGGCCGCCTCGCAGCCGAAGACCGCGACGGCCCAGGCGACGCCGATGGCATCGGTTCGGCCGAGTCCCTGCACCAGGCCGGCGCCGCAGGTGACCACCAGTGCGGCGGCCACCATCCGGGCCCGGGGCCGGGTTCCTTCGAGGAGCGGGCCGATCACGGCCAGCAGGGCCGGGACGCAGGCCACCGCCACGCCGAGGACAGCGGGTTCGGCGTGCCTGGATCCCTCGACGAGCGCCAGGTTGAATACCACCAGGCCGGTCACGCCGATGCCGGACAGCCACAGCCACTCCGCGCCCCGCGGCCTGCTCAGCCGCCGGCCGGCCATCCGGGCCAGGGCGACGAGCAGCAGGCACGCCACGCCGTACCGGACCGCCTCGGCGGTGAACACCGGCGCCCCGGCCAGCACCGAGGAGACCGCGACGCTGCCGCCCACGCACACCATGGCCGTGGCCCCCGCGGCCACGGCCATCGCCGCGGGCCGGCGCGGTGCGGCGGGCCGGCGCGGTGCGGCGGGCCGGCCCAGGGCGGCGGACCCGGGTGGGACGGAGGCCCCGGGTGGAGTAGCGAGCCCGGCCGGGGCGGTGAGCCCGGCCGGGGCGGTGAGCCCGGCCGGGGCGGTGAGCCGGGCCGGGGCGGCCGGGCGGCCTGGTGGGGGCGCCTCGGTATGGTCGGGCACGCGAAGACCTGGCATGACGTCACGCTATGAACTTCGATGGTCCTCTGAACAGGACCATTCAGAGGACTTTATAGTGGACCATTATGAGCCCTCTCCCGCTTCGCGCCAGGGAGCTTCTCCCCCCGCGTCCCCCGCGCGGGAAGGAGCGCGCGTTGAGCTTCGGGGGTCTGGCCCGCCAGCCGGCGTACGCCCGCGCGGCCGGTCCGCTGCGCTGATGAAGACCCCGGAGGGCGGAGCGGACTTCCTGCAGCTGACCCCGGTGGCGGCACCGGTGCGGGGGCTGACCGGCTGGCTGGCCGACGCCATCCGGACCGCCATCATCGACGGGCGGCTACAGGCCGGGGCGCCGCTGCCCGCGACCCGGCTGCTGGCCGGCGACCTAGGCGTGTCGCGGGGCGTGATCGTCGAGGCGTACCAGCGGCTCGCCGACGAAGGGCTGGTCAGCGCGCGCTTCGGGGCCGGGACACGGGTCATCGGCGTGTCCCGGCCCGCGCCGGGACCTCGGCCCGCACAGGCGGGACCCGCACAGGGGGGACCTGAGCTCGCACGGGCGGAGCCCCAGCTCGCACGGGCGGAGCCCCAGCTCAGACAGGCGGAGCCCCAGCTTGCACGGGCGGAGCCCCAGCTCAAACAGGCGGAGCTCCAGCTTGCACGGGCGGAGCCCCAGCTCGCACGGGCGGAGCCCCAGCTTGCACGGGCGGAGCCCCAGCTCAGACAGGTGGAGCCCACGCCACCCGATTCCGTGCTGCTGCCGCAGCGCTGGCAGGCCCGGGCCGAAATCGACCTCTCCCCCGGCGTGCCTGACCTGTCCGGATTTCCGCGCGCCGCCTGGATGCGTGCCGAACGAGTGGCCCTCGAGCAGGCCACAGTGACCGACCTCGGCTACGGCGATCCGCGCGGCAGCCAGTGGCTCCGGACGGAGCTGGCGGGCTGGCTCGCACGCACCCGCGGGCTGCGCGCGGGACCCGGCGACATCATCGTCGTCACCGGGGTGGCGCAGGCCCTCGCCCTGCTGGCGCGGGTGCTCGGGGCGCGGGCGGTGAGCGAGATCGCGGTCGAGGACCCGGGCTCGCGCGGGGCCCGCGACGACCTGGCCTACTGGGGCCTGCGGCCGGTGCCTGTCCCGGTGGACGAGCACGGGCTGCAGGTCGGTGAGCTGGCCCGCGGCGACCAGCGGGCGGTGCTGCTCACGCCCGCGCACCAGTTCCCCACCGGGGTGGTGCTGGCCCCGCAGCGCCGCCGTGACCTGCTGGACTGGGCCGCCGCGGCGGATGCCCTGATCGTCGAGGACGACTATGACGCGGAGTACCGCTATGACCGGGCGCCCGTCCCGGCGCTGCACGCGTCGGCGCCCGGTCTGGTCGCCTACGCCGGCAGCACGTCCAAGACGCTGGCCCCTGGCATGCGCCTCGGCTGGCTGATCCCGCCCGCCCGGCTGCACGCCGACCTGGTCGAGGCCAAACACGCCAGCGACCTGGGCAGCCCGGCGCTGCCGCAGCTGGTGCTGGCCCGGCTGATCGCGAGCGGGGAGCTCGAGCAGCACATCCGGCTGGTCCGCAAGCGCCAGCGGAGCCGGCGTGACGCCCTGCTCGGGGGGCTGCGCTCGTACCTCCCCGAGGGCCGGGTCCAGGGCATCGCGGCCGGCCTCCACCTGCTCGTCACGTTTCCCGGGCTGGCCGGGCAGGCCAGCGACACGGACCTGGCCGAGGCGATCCTGCGGGCCGGGGTGGTCGTCCAGCCGCTGTCCTGGCACCGGCAGCGGCCGGGGGTGCCGGGACTCGTGCTGGGATACGCCGCGCACACCCCAGACCGGCTGCACGAGGCCGCCCGGCGCATCGCGCGGGCCGTCAGGCAGGCCGTGCCCTAGCGGGCGGGGCCCTAACGGGCGGGGCCCGCAGGCTCCCCAGTCGTCTGGGCGGCGGCGCGCTTGGTGTCGGAGCGCCGGTGCCGCCGGGCCACGGCCCGCAGCTGGCTGATCCGCGCCGCTCCGGCCAGGACGACCAGGAGCACGCCGCATACCGCCGAGAGCAGCAGGGCCACGCCGAGCGGCAGGCGGCCGTGCAGACCCAGGTAAGAGACGCTGACTTGACTGCCATTCTGCAGGATGAAGATCAGCAGGAGCAGCAGCACGACGGCGAAGAAGCCCACCGCGACCCAGAGCCCGCTGGTCCTGGTGCGCTTGATCCTGTGCTGGGGCAGCGCGGCCGCGGCCGGCGGCGCGGCCTGCTGCGGTGCGGTCGGCGACAGCGGCGGCTGGCTGTCCGGCGCGAGTTCCGGCATCGGCTGCGGCGCCACGGCGCCCGGCAAGGGGGCGGCCGCAGGTGTGGGTCCGTGCTGCGGTTCCGTGGTCATCTGGCATCCCCTCGTCAGCGGCATGCGCTCGCGTCCCCTTTTACTGCCCTGCTCCTGGACGATTATGCATCGCGCGACTGCCGCACGGCTCGCTCCATCGCGGCGGCCCGGGAGGATTTGTCTGCAGTTTCGGGGGTGATAGCACCCGAAACTGCAGACAAATCGGCGGGCGGGCTGGGGGCGGCGGGCCTGGTGGGGGCGGCGGGGGCGCGGGGGTCAGCTGCCCAGGTAGGCGAGGACGGCGAGGACTCGCCGGTTGTCGTCGTCGGAGGGGTGCAGGTCCAGCTTTCCGAAGATGGACGCGGTGTGCTTGGCCACGGCGCGTTCGGTGATCACGAGCCGCTGGGCGATGGCGGCGTTGGACCGGCCTTCGGCCATGAGGGCGAGCACCTCTCGTTCGCGTGGGCTCAGCGCGGCCAGGTTGCCGTCGCCGGTGTTACGGGCGAGCAAGCGCGCGATCACCTCCGGGTCCATCGCGGTGCCGCCGGCCGCGACCCGGCGCACCGCGTCCACGAACTGGCCGCTGTCGAACACCCGGTCCTTGAGCAGGTACCCGATGCCGCCGCTGCCGCTGGCCAGCAGTTCGCGGGCGTACAGCTGCTCGACGTACTGGGAGAGCACCAGCACGGGCAGGCCGGGCACCTCGCGCCGGGCGGCCAGCGCGGCCCGGATGCCCTCGTCGGTGAAGGTCGGCGGCAGCCGGACGTCGACGATGGCCACGTCCGGCTGGTCGGCGGCCACCGCGGCGAGCAGGTCGGCCCCGTTGTCCACGGCCGCGGTGATCTGCAGGCCGTGGGCCTGCAGCATGCGCGTCAGGCCGTCCCTCAGCAGGAAGAGGTCTTCGGCGATGACAATGCGCACGGGATCTCCATGGTTACCGCGGTCGGGCCGCCCGGCGGGCTGCTGACGGCGAGCACGCCGTCGAACGCGGCCACCCGCCTCTCGATCCCGCGCAGCCCCCCACCCGCCTCCCCTCCCCCCTTCAAGGCCGGCTCGGCGCCGCCGTGACCGTTGTCGGTGACGCCGATCCGCAGCATCCCCTCGGCGTGCCGGATGTCGATCCAGGCCTGCCGGGCCTCGGCGTGCTTGGACACGTTGGCCAGCAGCTCGCTGACCGCGAAGTAAGCGGCCGACTCGACCGGTTCCGGCAGGCGGCCCCGCAGGTCGCTGGCCAGGTGTATGCGCATCGGGCTGTCCAGGGCCAGCGCCCGGATGGCTTCGGCCAGGCCGCGGTCGGCCAGCACCGGCGGGTGGATGCCGCGGACCAGGTCGCGCAGTTCGGCCAGGGCCTTGACCGAGGCGTCGCGGGCCTCGATGAGCAGCGCCCGGGCTCCGTCCGGATTGGTGTCGATGATCTGACCGGCGGCGTCCAGGGTCATCCCCATGGCGACCAGCCGGGCCTGGGCTCCGTCATGCAGGTCCCGCTCGATCCGGCGGATTTCGGCCGCCCCGGTGTCGAGGACCTCGGCGCGGGTCTCGGTCAGCTGCTGGACCCGCAGCGCCAGCTCGGCGTGCCCGGCCGGCGCCAGCACCGAGCGGGCCAGCAGGCCGTAGCCGCGCAGCAGCCACGGGGCCACCAGCACTCCGGCCGAGGCGATGGCCAGGCCCAGCACGACCAGCGTCCTGGCCGTGTTGCCGGGAAAGGCGGGCGGCGGGATGGTCCGGACGAACTCGGGTCCGATGAACCCGATCAGGCCGACGAGGATAATGACGGCGCTCGCGGCGGCCAGGACCACCGCGACCAGGTTCACGGTCATCCACAGCAGGGCCCGCCAGGTCACCGGGTCCGTCAGCAGCCACGTGAGCCGCCCGGTGAAGCTGAGCTCCTGGCCGTCGGCCGGCGGCGGCGACCCGGGCGGTTCGGCGATCGGCACGCCGCACCACTCCCCGGCCAGCTGCCTGGTCAGGCTGGCCAGCCGGCGCACGCCCAGCAGTGCGTCCGGGAGCAGGGCCCGGCCGATGCCGAGCCCGCTGCCCAGCAGCAGCAGGGCCACCAGCACCCGCTGATCGCGAGGACCCCCGTTGCCCACGATCAGCACCCCGGCACCCAGCGCGGTGAGACCCACCGCGGCCAGGATCATCACCAGCGGCCCGAGCCCGGCCAGCATCAGTCCGGCGAACGCCAGCCCGCGCGCGGCGGCCACCAGGCCGGCCCCGAGGCCGAACCGTGGCCTGCCGCGCCGGGCTGCGATGGGAACGGTCATCGGAGGCCTCCTTCCGTCCCTGCCAGTCTGCCGGGCAGCGTCCGGGCTGTCAGTGACGCTGGACCCCGGATACCAGGTGTACTTAGGTCTACCCGGGAAACGCCGGTCAGCCGTATCCAGTGGACCAGCTACGAGCCCGCCAGCCGGCGCTGGCATTTCCAGCTCATCGAGGGCGGCTGGCTGCTCTGCTGCCAGCCGTCGCATCGCCGCCGGGCCGCCCGATCATATTCAGCCGAACGGATGCGGGTCACGCCCCGGCATCAGCGCCAGCGCCTGCGCCCCCCGCAGGCTAACCGGGGCCTGATCGGCGGCCGACCTAAATCACGCATAGTAATTAATGATTACGGAACGTTGATACGGCGCATAAATGCCAGGTGCGTCGTACACACAGCTCATCGAGTTGCGAAAACGCCCGGACGGGTCCGTGCGGCTGGTGGGCGGCACTGCGGGCGGGGGCGGTGTGGCGGGCGATGGTCCTGCTCGTGGCCGTGCTCGCGGTGGCGGGCCTGGCACCGGCGGCCCGGGCCGCGGCGGCCAGCCCGCCCGGGCTGGCCGCCATCCCGGCACGCTACCTGGCCTTGTACCGGGCGGCGGCCCGGACCTGCCCCGGGCTCTCCTGGGAGGTGCTCGCGGGGATCGGCACGATGGAATCGGGCAACGGCCGGTCCAACGCGCGCGGCGTGCACAAGGGCAAGAACCGCAAGGGCGCCGAGGGGCCGATGCAGTTCGAGCCGGCCACGTTCGCCGAATACGCCGTCCGGGCCAACCCGTCCGCCAGGCTCACCCCCTACGATCCCGCGGACGCGATCTACACCGCCGCCCGGATGCTGTGCGCCGACGGCGTGGCCGGCGGGTCGCCGCCGGGGCTCCGCCAGGCGATCTTCGCCTACAACCATGCCTGCTGGTACGTCAGGGACGTGCTGGCCATCGCCGCCCGGTACACCGCGGCCGCCCGGCCCCGTCATCCGGCCGGGAAGCACCCGTCCCGCCGGCAGCATAGACCGCGCCGACAGCACCAGCCGCAAAAGCACCATCCTCCACATAGAGCCCATCAAGCGCGTGGCCATCACCAGCTGGCGCAGCGCCACCACTCGACTCAGCGACACCACCCGGCCCAAAAGCACCACCGACCAGCCCAGCAGCAGCAACGGCTGGTCCAAAAACACCATCGGGCGGCCCAGCGGCACCATCATCCGGCCCAGCGGCACCAACGGCACCAACGGCCGGGCAGGCGAGCCGCACGGGGCGGCCCCTGCACGGCTTCGCACCAGGCGCGCGGGTATGGTCGGTCTCATGGTGCTCGCACAGCGCAAGGTCCTTCTCCTGGCCGCCGACGACTTCGAGGACATGGAGCTGCTGTATCCGCTGTACCGGCTGGCCGAGGAGGACGTCGAGGTAACCGTGGCCGGGCTCGATGACCACCCGGTGCGGGGCAAGAAGGGCCACGGCCCGGTGCCCGTGGATACCACCGTGACCCAGGTGGCCGAAGGTGATTTCGACGCCCTGGTCATCCCGGGCGGCTACGCGCCCGACAAGCTACGGCGCTCGGAAACCGTGCTGGACCTGGTGCGGGCGTTCGACGACGCCAAGAAGCCGATCGCCTTCATCTGCCACGCTGGCTGGGTGCCGATCTCGGCCAGGATCATCAAGGGCCGCCGGGCCACCAGCGTGGGCGCCATCCGCGACGACATGGTCAACGCGGGCGCCGACTGGGTGGACGTGGCCACCGTGGTCGACGGCAACCTCATCTCGGCCCGGACGCCGGCCGACCTCGGGCCCTGGATGAAGGCCCTGCTGAAGGCACTGGGCTGAAGGCACTGGGCTGAAGGCACTGGCCGTGGGCTGACCTGGTTAGCCGCCTGCCTGGCCGAGCGCCGCCGCCAGCGCGGTCACCGCCGCGTCCGCCGCGACCCGGGCGGTCAGCGCGTGCGTGTGGGCCCGGTCGACATCGCCGAGGGCGATGCAGTCGAATGCGACCTGCGCGTCGTGCTGGGCGGCCTGCAGCTCGCGGGCCGCTTCCTCCAGCGCCGGGCTGCTCTCGGCCTCTGGCTCGATCATCCTCGCTCTACCTCCTGGTCGGGGAACTCCTCGGTCCGGATCAAGCTCGGGGCTGAGAAGCCTACCCAGCCGATCCGGCGTCATGTGTGAGCGCGGCCACTCCCCGGCTCCGGCTGGGCCGGGCGACCTGCGGTAGGTTCGGCGGGAGGCGCCGGAGTCAGGGGCCGGAGTCAGGGGCCGGAGTAAGGGCCAGAGTAAGGGGATGTATGTGCCGCTTGTTCGGGCTGAGCGCGGGCCCGGCCCGGGTCAGCGCGACATTCTGGCTGCTGGACGCCCCTGACTCGCTGCGGGTGCAGAGCCACCGCAACGCGGACGGGGCAGGCCTGGGGTACTTCGGCCCGGTGGGCGAGCCGGTGCTGGACAAGCAGCCCGAGCCGGCGTTCCGCGACCAGGAGTTCCTCCGCGCGGCCAGGCAGGCCGAGTCCTCGGCGTTCGTGGCGCATGTCCGGTGGGCGACGGCCGGCGGGCGGACGGTGCGTAACACCCATCCGTTCGGTATGGAAGGCCGCGTGATGGCCCACAACGGCGGCTTCGGTAACCTCGCCCAGCTGGATGCCGAGCTCGGCCGCTACGCCCGCCTGGTGCTTGGCGACACCGACTCCGAGCGGTATTTCGCGCTGATCACCAAGGAGACCGACGCGCGCGGCGGTGACGTGGGGGCCGGGATCGCGGCCGCGGCCAGCTGGATCGCCGAACGCCTGCCGGTCTCGTCGCTGAACGCCATCGTCGCGGCGCCCGGTGAGCTGTGGGCGCTGCGCTATCCGGGCCAGCACGCCCTGCACCTGCTCGACCGCCCGGCCGGCCCGGAGCTGCATGTACGCAGCGCGACGTCGTCCGTGCACGTACCCGAGCTGGACCGCACGGCCTCGGTGGTCGTCGCGTCCGTGCAGCTCGACGGCGAGACCGGCTGGCGGATGCTCGCACCCGGCGAGCTGGTGCACGTCCGGCCCGACCTGTCCGTCGACTCCCGTATCGCCGTCCCGCAGCCGCCGGCGCACCTGGTCCCGCTGCCGCCCGGCAACCCGAACATCGACACCTGATCCGTGTGCCCCGAGGGAGGCTGGCCGGGATGGCTGTCGGCCGGGCGGGATCCAGGAGGGAACGACTAAGTTAACTGCGCCTCGGCTTGCCGTCGGCTGGCGAACTTTCCTGCGGCCTCGCGATGCTGCGGCGACAGCGCGGGGTCAGTGGCGTCGATAGCCTGGCTGGCGCGTTCCCTGGCCTCGGCCTTGTCGCCGTCAAGCATGAAAACCCGCGCCGCGTACCACAGGACCAGGCCGCTCCTTGGCGCCGCAGCCAGTGCGTCCTCGATATCGCGGCACGCTCCCACGAGATCATCGAGTTCGGCGAGGGCCAGCCCGCGGGCCGCCAGAGTGGACGGGCGGGCATGCGTGGTTACCCGGTCCAGGTCGAGCATCGCAGCGCGCGCTTCACCGAGATCAGCGAGGATTTCACCCCGCGCCCGCAACGCGGTGATGTTTCCTGCGGCTTTCTCCAGCACCGCGGTGAGCACCGCCACCGCGCCGCGGCCTTCGCCGAGCAGCCACAACGCCAGAGCCAGTTCCGTCTGCAAGACGAGGTCGTTAGGCACGTGGTCAAGAGCGGACCGCAATTGGGTGACCGCGCTCATCAGCTCGCCCTGGGCGACCAGGGTCTGCCCTACGGCGGCAAGCTGGCGGGCTACCGCATCGGTGTCGCGGACCGCTTCGTAGAGGTTAGCGGCCTTCCGGTACCGCTCCTCGGCCTCCTTGGGCTTCTCCCGCTCGTAGGCGAGGTTGCCGAGCAGCGAACCAGCCTCCGCGCGCAGCCGGAGGTCGGTGTCATGTGAGGTACGGACCGTCTCGTTGGCGTAACGTTCAGCCAGGTCCAGCTCCCCCAGGACCATGGCCCGCCCGGCCGCCCTCAGGTATTCCGCGGGCTCAGTCGACGGCGGATGCTCGTCAACGGCCTGCCTGAGGGGCTCGATGAGGCGGTCACTGAGCAACTCGTACCACCGCGCGCCTGATCGCCGCTCAGCGGTGAGGAGATGCCGGTCCTCGAGCGCCCGTGTGACCGCATTAGGCATGCCGGCCGTGACGGCCGCGCCCTCGTAGGCGGTTCCCTCGTCCCGAGTTCGGTGATGAAGGTGCTTTGCAGCCAGGCTCGGAGCCGCGTCACCGGCAAGTCGTGGTCTTCGGCCACCGCCGCGACGATCTGGCCGCAATGACTGGCCAGCGCGGCATCGGCGTCACCGTACCGGCGCAGCTCGCGCCGGGTGATGGCGTCACCGTACCGGCGCAGCTCGCGCCGGGTGATGAGGTCCAGGCCGGCCGGCAGCGAATCCCAGAGATGTGCGCAGACGACCTGGAGGATGGCAGGCTGGACGTCGTCGCCGGTGATGCAGTGCTCGCCGCCCCCTAGCGGGGCGATCCGGCTGGTCTGCAGGTCCGTGACGATGGCCTCGGCCACCCCTTCGTCGTATGACCGAGAGGTGTCCCTGGTCGGCCCGACCACGGCCTCGATCGCATCTTGCCTGCTCAATGGCGTAACGAGATGCCTTGCTCCGGGACCGAGCACGTCGGCGACTATGTCCACGGCTTCACTACGCACCGCGAGGAGCAGATGCAGCCGGGGCTCTTCTTCCATCGCCTCGGCCAGCTCGGCGAGGAATAGCCGACGGTAGGACAGGCGGGGGCCCGAATCGGCGGCCAGCTCCTCCACCTGGTCTATGGCCGCGAGAACGGGGCCGTCCTGACCGTCGGCGCGGGACTGCACGTAGTCACGAACGGTACGGCCAGCCAACCGGGTGACCGCCTCGTCCGGCGACCATGATCGCAGCAGCGCGAGAGTGTAGGGGTTGTGATCAGCGCGGCAAACGGGAATGTCTCACCATAGGAAAGGCGGCCGAGCGGGAGAACCTCGGCGCGGCCATCAGTTCCATCCGCACCTTCACATCCGCATCCAAAGTCGCACGCACCATCCGCGCCAGACCGTCAGCCCTGCTTCTCGGGAGCTGTCGGCCTGGCGGCCAAGCCCCCGCATCAGGCATCAGACACCAGGGCTTCACAGGTGGTTCGAGGTCTGGACGTAGCGGTCAATCGGGCGCACCTAGATAAGGAGTTCGGCACAGCTATCTTCCGAAGCCTTACCGACTTGGCGGCCAACCTCAACTAACCCTCTGCCTCGAACAACTCTGCCACCAGCTTGTGTGACGCCCCGACCATTCCGGCGGCCATCGCCGGGGTGAGCGCGGGCAGGTCGGTCGCGTGTATCTGGCTGTTGCGGAACTTGCGGCCGAAGTGAAGCACCTCGTGGGCGTCATCGCCCACCAGACCACCCGCCTTCGCCTGGTCGATGAGCTGCGCGAAGGATGTGTTCTTCCCAGCGTTGAGTCGCACCCGGAAAGCCGCTTCGACCGCCTGCAAGCTCCTGGTCACGGCATCCATGAAGTTCTCAAAGGTGTAGTAGCCATCGACGTACATCTGCCGCGACCGGGCCAGCAGAGCGGCCACGCCCGCGGGTGTACGTTCCGACACCGGCCACTTCTCGGTACGCGCCCGCAGGACTTCGACGCTCATCGGTAGCGGACGGCCAAGCTCATCCACATCACCGGCGAAGTTCAGGGAACGGCTGTCAGGCTGATGGTCGGACATGCGGGCACACCCCCCTGGCGCCCGAACTCGGCGACCACCCGAGGGTGGTACGGATCAGCAGCGACTTATAAGCCTAGTAACACGGCCGTCTCCGTTGACCTTCTCTTCTCGCTCCGCCATCATGAGTGGAGAACGCTTCTCGCAATTTCTCGAAGCAGGAGGACACCCCATGCGCGCCCGCTTCCTCGGCAAAGACCCCGAGTCCCAAGTGGAGAACTCACCCACGCTGTTCGCCACCGACCGTACCGACCGTGTGACGTACATCGCCCAGGGCTGGAAGGTCACCGACCCCCAGGCCCTCGCGGACATCGGCCCGGTGCCTGACCACGAAGCCCTCATAGAGATCCCGGAAGACGTGCTGAAGATGTACGTCCGTCGCTACCAGCAGGAGGAGCACTGACGTCGCTCATCCCACCCGGCCCAGGCATCCGCGAGTTCTTCCGTTCCTTCGAGCACACCGCCTACCGGCTGGAAGCCCGCGACCGCTACGACGCGGACTACGAGAACGAGTCGTTGCGTAAGTTCCTCGCGGGTGAACCGGACGACTTGCCCTGGATGCAGAGCTGGTTGGACTTGCTGCAGGAGACGACGGCCACCGGACGACGGTTCGCCCGTGTTCGCCTGGTGAGCCTGCCGCTCACCGACTACAGCCGCTTCGGCGTGTGGTGCGCACAGTTCACCAACGCGGCGGGCGAGGACATCCGCTACCTTGACCGAAGCCAGGCCCAAGCCGCGGGCCTGCCCAACCACGACTACTGGCTGTTCGACTCCCGGCATCTGCTGCGCATGCACTTCGATGAGCGCGACGCCTTCCTGGGCGGTGAGATCATCGAGGATGCAGCCGAGATCGTGAAGGCAAACTACTGGCGTGATGCCGCCTGGCACTACGCCACCAGACGGGATGACTTTGCCACCCAACAACAACTGGGACGCCTCTAACGTCCATGAAGCGCGAACCGCGCTGGGCAAACGACTCCGCGAGCTGCGATCTGCCACTGGCCTCAGCGGTCGAGCGCTCGCGGAGTCTTTGTCGTGGCCGCCATCCAAAGTGTCCAAGCTGGAGACCGGCCGCCAACTTCCAACGGACGATGACATCCGCGCTTGGACGCAGGCCACTGCCAGCGAGGAAGAAGCCGAAGCCCTTCTAGCCTCCCTGCACACGCTAGAAGTCCAGCACGCCGAGTGGCAGCGGGTGCTCCGCACCGGCCTCAAGCCCCGTCAGCAAGAACTCATCGAGTGGGATCAGCGAACGAAGCTGTTCCGGGTGTTCGAGGCGACGGTCATACCCGGCCTGCTGCAAACGCCGGAGTACGCGCGGGCACGATTCGCCGAGGGCATCCGTCGCCTGAAGCTGCCCAACGACATCAACGAGGCAGTGGCCATGCGGGTGCAGCGCCAGCAGATCCTGTACCGGCCGGACAAGCGGTTCCACTTCGTGCTGACCGAGGCGGCCTTGTGGCTCCGACTCTGCCCGCCAGGCGTGATGCTCGGCCAGCTCGACCGTCTAGTGTCGTTGTCGCAGTTGCCGAACGTGAAGCTAGGGATCATCGGGTTCGAGACCCAGTACGCCACCTCACCGTGGCATGGTTTCTGGTTGTATGACAATGAGCGGGTGCTCATCGAGACGTTCTCGGCGTCTCTTGATCTCCGCCAGCCGCAAGAGCTGGAACTGTATGGCACTGTCTTCGAACAACTCGCGGCGGTGGCGAGCTATGGGCGGGCGGCGCGGGAGATCGTGAATAGGGTGGCGGATGAAATCTCGCAGGAGACGATGAGCGATGATTAGCGGTTCCACAAGAGCAAAATTTGCAAAAATGGTCGCACGCCACAATAATTGAGATATATCTATACAAACTTTCACCAAACAAGAGGTGAGGCTCAAATTGTCGCAGGCTCCAGAATATAAGAATATTACCGCTACGGTCCGAACACCTCGGTGCGCCATACTCATCAACGAGAACAGCAACACTTGGAGAGCCGCCGCGAGCGGCGCCATCCAGCATTCCTCTGAAGTATGGGGAGGTCGGCACTTCCTCATCGTGCCTACCGATGGCACCAGGATCAAGGATAAGTTTTGGGAAATACTTGAAGCATACGACCCTGACCAAATCGCGCTGTATAACCTTACTTTCTCTGACATGCAAGATGCGGAACCCGACCGTTATGCCGAAACCAAGCAGAAGTTTCATGATGAGTACGCAAAGAAGAATTACGGTCTAGAATTTGATAAATGGTTTGCTGACAGCGCGGACATGTCCCCGATTGACGAGCTTACGATTAGCAACGACCTGGAAAGGCAACTCATCAATCGGCTGAGCCCCTTCCATTTTCAGGGGCGGGCTGCGCGGGATAGGCTCTCACGCAACGCAGGATTCCACTACCCCTTCACCAAAGTAGCCGATATTCTTGGCTCCGCAAATCGCAAGCCCATGGAGGTGATGTTGCCCAAAGACACCGAAGATCCGACGATTGCCTTGCTGGTACATTCTCAAACTGGCATCGCCGCGCGTCGTTACTGCGACGAACTGGCTAAAGAGGGTGTGACAAGCGCTGGGCTGCCCGCAACGTACAGCACGAAAGAGTTCGTCCGTGATGTGTTTAGCGGCAAACGTCAAATGATAGCTGACACCAGCACGCCGAAGCCAACCGAGTATATGCCGAAGACGCCCTTCGGCCTCAGCATGTTGCACCTGGGGCAGTACTACCAACTTGGCCGCCACCAGGAAGAAAAAGAATCCCCAGTGGTCGTAATCGGAGATACCGTGGACGACTTCTGTCTCTACTATTCTTTGTCACGCATGCACGAGTATGTCTACTGGCTACCACTTTCATGGCTGAGGGATTGCCACCGACTCATCAACCAGAATCGGCAGCGCTATCAACAGGGCCAAGCGCAGCAGCAGCTCAACATTCAGCAATCCGTGACTCTAGGTCTTGTAAATCTCTTTTTCGATTCAATTCACTATGGGCAAACCGATAAGCGCCTCGAACTGCGCAGCATGAGCCTGACAAAGAGGCAACTGATTGCATACCGCGGGCAGATGGCGGACTGTTCATATCTAGACCGTGCACGGTGCGTTGCGAGCATCGACTGCGCACCCATCGAGCAGACCTCCACGGACTGCGTCCTTCGGGTTTTTGAAGAAAATAACTACACTAACCACCAATCAATCATTTTTATTGACGGCGGGAGCGTCAGCCCGTTTCCTACCCCAAAACCGAAGAATTTTAATCCTGTCAAGCCGTCCGGCCACTACTGGCTGACATCGCTTCAGATCGAGGGCTATATGCCGCCTTCGGTGCCGTCACTCGGAACTGCGATGATCAACATGCACGGGCTAACCAACGAATCCCGCGTTGCCGCAGATGGCATCGCGTACCATTGCCCGAATATTGGCTATTTTGGAGGCGACATTGATGTTGTCCTGTTCAAGCCCAAGATTCGTCTACCAGATGAGCTGGCCATGCTCGGCGCATATTTCGAAAGCGCTGGCATAACCATCAACTATTCGGACAAGGGTAACTATGTCCACGACACGATCAGGAGATTTGGAGGGCTTGATGAAGCGGGAGCATTTATCAAAGCGTCAACCACTCGCGGCATACTGGATGACTTCCTGCTGAAGTCGAATAACTCGGATGGTTCGGTAATCTACCTCACGAACGATCAACGCACCTATCTGAACTTCAAGGCTTTCGAAGCCAGCCTCAAGGATGCTGAACGGGCGGTCGCGCTAGTTGACCAGCTGGTGGGCAAGCATATACTTCAGCACGGCTACATACTCCAGTGCCAGCGATGCCGTCTCGCCTCATGGTATAGCCTTGATGTCTTGACATCGGACTTTACTTGTAACCGATGCGACTTTCGACAACAATTCACTCGGACACACTGGAAGAACCCCGAAGAACCCCATTGGTACTACAAGCTAGCCGAGACCGTTTATCAATTCTACAGGAACGACTCGCACCTCACAGTACAAACTCTTTACAAGCTGAAGAGCCAGACGAAGTTCGCCTTTCATTACCTTCCGGAAATCGAACTTCACGGGTTCCCCGCGCCAGGAGAAAAAAGAGAGATAGATGTCGCCTGTGTGGCGGATGGTCGTATCATCCTGGGCGAGTGCAAGACCGAGCCGCTGAAGCCAAGTTTCGCCAAGACTTTCGAAGAGTTGGTTCAGGTACTGGGCAGACATCCAGATCAGATCGTGTTCGCCACCACGCGTACCGTGAGTGATGCCTCTAAGACACGAATTGGTGGACTGCCAAACTCTTCGATATTGACATTCGCCGACCTGTACGACGCATAGCAATGGCCATCCCACGGCCTCGCTGAGAACCTAGTCCCACGTCCAACCGTTCACGGCCGCTCGCCTGCTTCCCCGAATTTCCCGCATCCGGCCTGGCTTGGATGTCTCTAGAAATCTCAAGAAACATTCTTCCGCTCTGGCTTTAACACCCCTACTCTCCTAACCATCGGCCCGTCATCCGAGGGGCGGGCCGCATGGTCGAGGAGACCTTAAGTGCGTGTCAGCGTCCCCCTGCTTGCCAGGGAACAAATAGAGCAACTTCCCGACCGGGCACGGGAAGTCATCGAATACCGCAAATCAGGGTTGTCGCTCAATCACATCCAGGGCTGCCCGCTGGACTGCTCGTATTGCATCCGCCATACCTACGGGTTGTGGGATCAGCGGGCGCCGCGTGCGCTCATGTCCGACGCTGAGGCCGTCGAAGCACTGGTTGGACATCGCTACTTCCAGCCGCACGTCACGCCGCTGCAACTGTTCAACCGGGCCACTGACCCGTTCTTGCCCGTCGTCCGGCCGCATACCTTTGCGGTGCTGGAAGACCTTGACGCGCGGGGACTACGGAATCATGTGCTGGTCATTACGCGGCATCAGATGAAGCCCTGCGACATCGACCGGCTAAACAGCCTGGCCAACCTCAAGGTGACGCTCTTGTTCACCTGGAGCGGCATCGAAGACAGCCGCATCGAGCCGTACCCGTCGAGTGTCGCCGCCGCGTCATTGCGGCTCATGAGCGCGCCGCAGCAGCGGAAGTACCGCACCGTTCTGTACTGGCGTCCGCTGGTGCCGGGCCTCAACGACTCACCGGCGCATCTGGATGCCGCCTACCACCTGGCCCAAGCCGCCGACGCGTCAGTGTTTACCGGCCTGTTCTACCGTGATGAGATCGCGGCGTATTACCGGAGTAACGGCCTGCCGGAGCCATACGAGGACACCGCGCGGCGGAAGATCGTGCCGGAGACGTTGGAACGTCGGGTGCTGGCCGCCTTCGATGAGTCCACGCCGTTGTTTCGCAAGACTTCGTGTGCCGTCAGCTACGCGCATGGCCTGCCCGACTACAACGGCCATGTCGGGATTGCTGAACTCTGCGACATCTGCCCCCTCACGCAGCTCGACCTCTGCCAAAGCGCGCACCGCGTGCCGACTGTGGCACTGCTGCACAAAGTGGCTGCCAGCGTGCCGGAAGGTCGCGGCCTGGTGGTGGAGTCCATTACGGGGCGCTCAGCCGTGGTGTCCGGCCTGCCAGATGAGCAACCCCGCTACTACCTCCAACACGCCCTGGGGTTCCAAGTGCATGACGCCGCTCATCCCCATCACGCCAGGCAGCATGGACGGGCCGGTATTGGCTGGGAGGAGGCTCAAGATGACTGACTGGACAACGCTTCGCTACGTGGTGGTCGATGTCGAAGGCAACGGCCACCAACCGCCGGAGCTGGTGGAGCTGGCCGTGGTGCCCATCGTTGGCGGCGTGGTAGGCGAACCTGCAAGCTGGCTGGTGAAGCCGGAGCATCCCATTCGGTACTTCGCCACCTCCGTCCACGGCTTGATAACCGGTGATGTCGCCGACTGTCCGCCTATCACCGACATCGCGGCCGAGGTTCTAGCCGCTTTGGATGCGCCCGCCCTCGTTGCCCACACCGCCCACGTGGATGTGGATGTGCTTCGCCGCGAGCTGGATGGATGGCGGCCGCCCGAAGTCTTCGACACGCTCAAGCTCGCGCGGCGACTCGTGCCGGAACAGCCCAACTACAAGCTCGGCACGCTGGTGGAGCGGTTCAAGCTGGCCGAGGGCTTGCCGGATGGGCTGAAACCCCACCGGGCGACGTATGACGCGCTGGTCACGGCGCGGTTGTTCGTTCTCCTCGCCAGTATGGCGGCCACGTTGGAAGACCTGCGCGGTCAGCCTCCCGAGAAGGTTGATGAAGATGCTCTCTTCTAACCAGCACCGCGGCCTGTTCGTCAGCGTGGACGGGCCGAGCGCGGCCGGGAAGTCGACCATCGTGGAACACCTGGCTCAACTGCTGGTGGCCAGCGGCGAAGAAGTCCATGTCACAGCGGAACCCAGTGGCGGCCCCATCGGGAACCTGTGCCGTGCGTTGACCGAATCCGTCACCGGCTACGCCCTAGCCTCCTTGTACGCGGCGGATCGCTACCACCATCTTGCGAGCGAAATCCGGCCGCACACCGAAGCCGGGCGCACGGTCATAAGTGACCGCTATGTGCCTTCGAGTTTGGTCATGCAGCGCTTTGACGGTCTCGATCTGCCATTCCTCATGAGCCTCAACGAGCGGGCCGACAAGCCCGATCTGGCAGTTATCCTCGACGCCGATCCCGAGGTCATCTCGCAGCGCCTTCACGAGCGCGGCCCGCATAACCGCTTCCAACTCTCGCCGGATAGCAGCAAGGCCGAAGTCGGGTTCTACCGGGAAGCCACCGACCACCTGATGCGGGCCGGTTTCCCCGTGCTGGTGGTGGACGTGAACTGCCGCCCGCCCGAGCAATCTGCTGGCGTGATAGCCGAGCGGCTGACAGCGCTGCTCGCCATGCGCCGGATGTGATCGCCATGCCCCCCGAAGACCCAGCGCCGCGCGAGACCATGCGCCAACACCTCGGCAAACTGGCCGAGAAGCTGACCACTAACGGCGTGCTGGCCGAGCTGGTGGGCGACATTGCCAAGCCCTATCTCAACGTGGCCTTGAGTGGCACGCCCAACCAAACCGAGCGGGTGCTCTGCCAACTTGACGAGGGTTGGTGGTGGTTCTGGTGGGCGTGGGAGCAGCCCATTGGGTCGGTGGATGATCCCGAACTGGTCATAGACCGCATCGCCTTGATGCTGCGCTCTCTGGAGGCGGAGCGATGAACGCCTATCCTTCCCCGTCATCCCCTCCACCCCGAGACGGCAGGGCCGACACCATACACAGCACTGGACTCCCGCGCCATAGTGCTGAGTCCCGCGCTGGTGTCGGCCCTGTTTCCCATGCCAACGGGCGTCCACCCGTGCGCTATCCGCTGGTGAGCCAAATGACGCCGCTCGGTGCACTCACTAGCGCGCCTGGTGCTGCGCGGGCGCATCTGCGAAACACCCTCGCCGAGTGGAACATGGCGGCCTACACAGACGTCGCGGAACTGCTGACCAGCGAACTCATCACCAACGCCGTGCTGGCCTCGACCGATGAGCAGGGCAATCCGGTGTACCTGAGCGGACAATTGCCGGTGGTCATCTTCCGCATGATCGCCCGCCCGGCCGTCCTGGTGCTGGAGGCATGGGATCTCATGCAAACCCCGCCCATCATGCGTCAGGTCGATGTCTGGGACGAGAGCGGCCGGGGTCTGTTCCTTGTGCACACGCTGGCACAGCGGTGGAACTGGAAGACCGCCCCGGACTGGCCGGGCAAATGTGTGTGGGCCGAACTACGCGAGCCGTCGCAACCGTAGCGCTCAGTAACAATGGAAGAAGGGATCACCATGCCGACCCGCGACAGCGCGGACGCAGCCAACGCCATAGACGAGGCCGTTTCTGGCGTGGCACTCATCGACACGTCAAAGCCCAACATTGCCCGCGTCTACGACTACTGGCTCGGCGGCAAAGACAACTTCGCGGGCGACCGGGAAGAAGCCGAGCGGATGCTTGGCGTCTACCCCCAAGCTGGCGCAGCTGGCGCGCGAGAACCGGCTGTTTTTGAGCCGGGCTGTGGCATGGCTGGCGAAACAGGGCATCCGGCAGTTCCTCGACATCGGTTCGGGACTGCCTACCGCCCAGAACACGCACCAGGTCGCGCAGGCGGTTGAGCCAGGCTGCCGCGTAATGTACGTGGACAACGATCCCATCGTGGTGGCCCATGCGAAGGCACTGCTCAGAGGCGGCAACGTCGATGCCGCGCGGGGCGACGTGCGCGACCCGGCAAGTATCCTCACCAACCCGTCAGTGGTTGCCCTGCTTGCCTCGCGCGAGCCGGTTGCCCTGATCTTGTGCATGATGCTCCACTTCTTCGGCGCGAGCACGGCCACCGAGATGACGGCGGCGTTCGTCAACTCCCTGGCACCCGGTAGCTACCTCGTGCTCAGCGTGGGGGCGGGCGATGAAGAGACGGGCAAGCAACTGACCAGCGAGTACACGGCTGTCACGCTCTACAACCACTCACCAGCGCAGATCGCTGGGTTCTTCGGCGGCCTGGAGCTGGTTGGGCCGGGCCTGACTGATGCGCGGGAGTGGGAGCCACACGCGACCGCGAAGCCAGCCGCACATACGGGCCGGCGGATTCTGGCAGGCGTTGGACGGAAGGTTGGTGCGTGATGGCTCGGCAACGACTGGTCGCGTGGAACGAGGATATTAGCAGCAAGTAACCCGAGGACTGGATCGCAATATCAAGCCGCCGGGTCGCTATGGCTATCATCCTCGCGGGCGTCCGAATCTGCAGGTTCCGGAACCCCGCCGACAGGGCGCGCAAGGATAATCTTATAAAGCTCGAATGCCAAGCCAAAAATGAGGGCATCCCAGATGTGCGGCCGCCGCACAGTATCGGCTTGGATGCCGTAGGGGTGCAGAATCTTCCCTGCTTCTTCGCGACGTCGATCAAGTGTCGTTCCTGATGTGCCTGGCGCGAAGGCACACAGAACTTCAAGGCCTCTCCGGTCTGACGGCTGATACAGAGAGCGACAACGCCACCGGTGGGAACCGCTCACGCGCCCGCACGGCGCCCCCGCTGGCACGAGAACACCACTAACCAGGCGTCAGCGTGGCCCAGGGACGCCATACAGCGCCCGCACGGCCCGCTTCCCGCCGATACGACGAACCCCGATCCCACTCGGGACCGGGGTTCGAACACCACACATTTGGTAGCCCCGACCGGATTCGAACCGGCGTTACCGCCTTGAGAGGGCGGCGTCCTAGGCCTCTAGACGACGGGGCCGTGCGCGGCCCCGGCAGGATCAAGCCGTCCTGCCCGAGCCGTAGTGCTGGTGTGGCCAGCGCGGTACAGACTACCGCCTCGCCACCGGTCAGGCCAACCGGCGGTCAGGCCGGATGGTCCGGGAATCCTCCCGGCATGAACAGGCGCGGACGTGAACTACGCCCGCGCCGTCAGCTGAGCTGCTGGGGTACCAGGACTCGAACCTAGACTAACAGGGCCAGAACCTGTCGGGCTGCCAATTACCCCATACCCCAATGGCATCGGACCCGGTGCATTCCTGGGCCGGGTCCGCCCACGAAGTCTAGCGGACTCCGTGCGCGCCGGCCAATCGGTTGAATCATAGCGGGTCGATCTCGGCCAGGCCGGCCTCCCGGTCCAGGCGGAGCCAGCGGGTGATCCCGGCCGAACGCAGGAACGGCACGTCGTGGCTGGCCGCCAGGATCGCGCCGCGATAGCCCTCGAGCGCCTGGGACAGCTGCCGGACCGACGCCATGTCCAGGTTGTTGGTCGGCTCGTCGAGCAGCAGCAGCTGGGGCGCGGGCTGCGCGAGCAGCAGGGCGGCGAGGACGGCGCGGAACCGCTCGCCGCCGGACAGCGTCCCGGCCGGCCGGTCCGCCCGCTCGCCGCGGAACAGGAACCGGGCCAGGCTGGCCCGGATCTCGTTCACCGAGGCGGCCGGGGCCGCCGCCCGCACGTTGTCGACCACGCTCAGTGAGTCGTCGAGGTTATCGAGGCGCTGCGGCAGGTATCCGATCACCGCCCTCAGCCGGACGGTGACGCCCGGCCGTCCCGCCAGCCCGGCGATCGCGCGCAGCAGAGTGGTCTTGCCCGCTCCGTTCGGCCCGACCAGGGCGATCCGTTCCGGCCCGCGGACGATGAGTTCCGCGAGCGGCGCGACGGGAGCCGTGTCGGACCCGGGAGCGGCATCGGGAGCGGCATCGGGATCGGGATCGGGAGGCGCCGGAGCCGCCTTGAGGGCGGGAGACGCCGGATGCCAGTGCGGGCCGGCCAGCCCGGTCACGGTCAGGACGGTGCGGCCGGCCGGGACGGCCGTACCGGACAGGCCGACCCGGATCTCCGCGTCGTCCCGGACGGCCTGTTCGGCCTCATCCAGCCGGTCGCGGGCCGCCTGGAGCCGCTCGGAGTGCAGTTCGCGGGACCGGCCCGCGGTCTCCTGCGCGGCGCGCTTACGGGCGCTCGCGACGATCCGGGGCAGGCTGCCCGAGGCGGCGACCTTCCGGCCCTGGCGGTCCCGCCTGGCCTGTTTGACGTGGGCCTCGACCAAGTCGCGCCGCTCCCGGCGGACGCCTGCGGCGGACGCGGTGACCGCGCGCTCCGCGGCGGCCTGCTCGGCCGCGAGAAGCTCTTCGTAAGCGGCCAGGTTCCCGCCGTAGATGCGGACCTTCCCGCCGGACAGGTCGGCGATCTGATCCACCAGCCCGAGCAGCTCGCGGTCATGGCTGACGATCACCATCACCCCGGTCCGGGACGCGACCGCGTCGTACAGCCGCTGGCGCGCATCCAGGTCCAGGTTGTTGGTCGGCTCGTCGAGCAGCAGGATGTCGGGCCGCCGCAGGAACAGCGCGGCCAGCGCGACCAGGATGGTCTCGCCGCCGGACAGCCGCTCGACCCGGTCGTCGAGGCCGAGCTGCGCCAGGCCGAGGCGGTCCAGCCAGGCCCGGGCGCGCTCCTCGACGTCCCAGTCGTCCCCGACCGCCGCGAAAGCGGCTTCTCCCGTCTCGCCTGCCTCGATGGCGTGCAGTGCGGTCCTGACAGCGGTAATGCCGAGCAGGTCGGAAACGCTGCGATGCGTGCCCAGCGTGATGGCCTGCGGCAGGTAGCCGACCTCGCCGCGGGCGAGGACCACGCCGGAACCCGGGGGCAGTTCCCCGGCGATCAGCCTGAGCAGGGTCGACTTACCCGAGCCGTTCACCCCGATCAGGCCGGTCCGGCCCGGGCCGAAGGACACGGTCAGGCCGGAGAGCACGGGCGCTCCATCGGGCCAGCTGAAACTGAGATCTGAGCAGATGATCGCGGCAGTCATCGGGCGTGGCTCCCAGCACGTAGGAAGGATTTCCGTTACGTGTGGCGACACCACGCCACGAGGGCTCAGCCGGAGGTCTCGCGCGCGCCGGACAGGCGCACGCGCGGTATCGCTGACCTCAGAACCTCAACGCCCTCTCCCGCCGCCGACAGCAGAGACGGCTTCCATGCTAGCCCGCCCCCTCGCCCCGCCAACACCATTTCACCCCGGCCTGGCCCGGGGATTCCATGATCGTGGCCCGTATCGGGCGCTATAGGGCTATGGTGCCAAGTCCGGAAACATAACCCAGTCTCGCCACCTGACCATCGAGGCGACTATCCAGCTCTGACCCGCCCCAGGATAACGGCCGTTCCCCGCCACCTGCCAGGGAACGGCCAGCCCATGTAATTACATGATCACCAGCCCCGCGCGGGGGGCGCTGTCTTGCCAGGGCGGCGCGGAACCCGCGCGCCGCGCGGACGGCGCGGAACCCGCGCCGCCCGCTAGTAGTCCCGGCGGACCCGGCAGTCCCCGTCCCCGAGCAGGCCAGGTACCGGGACGCTACGTCAGCGTGACCGGAACATGCCCGGCGCTAGCCGAGGGCAAAGATCCGGGAGGTGTCGTTGGGGTCGCAGGGCTCCATCACCAGGCGGGTGCCGTTGTTGCCGGTGAAGTTGCTCGCGGAGACGCACCTGTTGTAGGTGAAGTCAACGGGCCACGGGAATATCTGGAAATACGGACCGGCCGGGCTGCCGACGCCGGGCAGCTCCCACCAGATCTGACCAGTGGCCGTGGCCCTGTTGCAGGTGCCCAGAGTCAGTTGCGTGCCGACCGCCAGATTCGGAGCGGTGAGGCACAGGCCGCCAGCTATGTTGTAGATCTCGTAGACGGAGGCGCCATTGCTGTCGTAGATGGGGTTGCCGTTGTTGTCCTCGGGCTGGATGAACACCCACCGCTGTGGTGCCCCGTTGGAGGCGTACCCGTGGCAGTGATACAACTGCAGCGGCGTGCCACTGGACGTGGACCCGCTCGGGTCGTCCGCGCACAGGGAGAATCCCTGGGCGTGCAGGTACGGGCTGAAGATCTCGGCCCACTGCCCAACCGGCGGGATGACGTCGGCCCGGGCGGTTCCCGTCCCGGCCAGGGTCAGCCCGGCCGCCAGCGCGATCGCGGCGAGCACGCCTGCCAGTCTCCGGATTGATCTCATGTCGCGGCCTCCTGGGGCGCAGTTCCCGGAACGGGAATTTTCCTGCACGCTAGGCGGACGCCCTGAAACGGCGCTGGAGCGGCCCTGGAAAGGCCGCTCCTTCCTCTTGTGCCGATGCCGCCCGGGCGCAGCCTGGCCGCGGGCCGCCGCCGGTCGGCCCGCAACGCATTGCGCCCGCGCAGCAAACGCACACCGGCCAGACTTAGTGGGGTGACGACGTAAGTTCGTCGGGGGCGATGGCGGTGAGGTGGACAGCGCGGGTGGTGCCGGGGGCTGCCGGAGGGGAGTCCGGTGAGCAGGACGGCGTCTTGGCAGCGGTGGCGGGCGGCGGAGTGCCGTCCGGCAGTATCCGCGCTGGTGATGATCCGGTGCCCGGGAAGTGTTACGCCACTGTGATCTGGCCGAGGGCTGCCGCGTGCCGCGGCCAGTGAGCCGGTGCCGGTGTGGTCCCTGCTGCGGATCCTGGCGCGGCACCGTGTCAGGCCCTGGCAGCGCCGGTCCTGGGTCTCCTCCCACGGCCCGCGCCCTGAAGCCGGGGCGGAAGTGATCCTGGGCCTGCAGCAGGGGTTCTGCCCGGGGGGAACGGCCGCAGCCGGGCGGCCGGGTCTTGTCCTTGGTGATCCGGCGGCACCAGGCCGTCCATCCAGGCCCGCGGCCGCCGGCATCCGCAGGCCCCGCTTGCCCGCGAGCCCCCGGCCCGCAGCGTCCGTGCGCTCATTTCCCGGGAAGATCGTGGAACATCCGCGCTCAGCGGAACTTCTGGTGGGTCATGTGAGCATTCCAGAATAGGGGTCGCGGTAGGGACCGCCCTTGCGGGCGGCGTTCCGGGCATGCCGGAACGCCGGTTACCTGCCCGGAGGCCGGCGATTTGTCTGCAGTTTCGGGGGTTATGAAGAAATCACCGCAAACCGGGCAACCGCCGGTCCATGGCTAGGGCGTTCCGGGGGCGGCTAGGACGAGGCGGGCGGAGCCGGTGGCGTGGACCAGGCCATCGGCCGCAGAGACGAAGCAGGAATCACCGCGGTTCAGGCCGAGCGTTTCGCCGGACGCGGCGCGCAGGACGCAGGCGCCGTCGAGGCAGAGCAGGATGCGCGGGCCGACGCCGGGCAAGGCGAGCACAGGGCCGGTGCCGGGCAGGGCGGACTCGGGGCCGGTGCCGGGCAGGGCGGACTCGGGGCCGGTGCCGGGCAGGGCGGACTCGGGGCCTGCGGCGGGCAGGGGGGACTCCGAGGCTGCGCCGGGCAAGGCGGACTGAGGGCTGACGGCGGGCAGAGCAGCCGAGTTCCCGGGGAGGTCGAGCAGGTAGAGGCGGAACTCCGGGGCCGGCGTGTCGAACCAGGTAATCCCGTCGGCCAGCGCGCCGGGCGACAGCACCGGCACCGAGGCCGAGGGGTCGAGCAGCTTCAGCAGCTCGGGTACGTCGATGTGCTTGCTGGTGAGGCCGGAGCGGACCACGTTGTCGGAGTTGGCGAGCAGCTCGATCCCGGTGCCCCGCAGGTAGGCGTGCAGGCCGCCGGCCGGCATGAACACTGCCTGGCCGGGCTGCAGCACCTGGTACCGCATCAGCAGCAGGGCCAGCACGCCGAGGTCGCCCGGGTAATCGGCGGCCACCCGCGCCGCCGCCGCGCAGGCGTCCGCATAGGGCTCGCCCTGAGCGGCCCCGGAGGCCGCCAGCCGCGCGCACGCGGCGGCGACGGCGGCGACGAGTCCGGCGCGGCCGGGCTCGGGCCATTCCAGGACGGAGGCCAGAGCGGCGCCCATGACGTCTTCGTCCGCTGCGTCCCGCAGCGCGGCGATCAGCGGCTGGAGCTGGTCAACGGCCAGGGCACGGAGGATGGCCGCGGCGTCAGCCGGGGTGCGCAGGCCCGCCGCCACCTCGAACGGCGTCAGGGCGTAGAGCAGCTCGGGTTTGGGCCAGTCGTCCACGTAGTTCCGGCCCGGGGCGCCTAGCGGCAGCCCGCGGGCGTCCTCGGCGGCGAAACCCGCCTCGGCCTGCGCCCGGGAGGGATGGACCTGGATCGACAAGGCCTTCTCCGCCGACAGCACCTTCAGCAGGAACGGCAGCCGCCCGGAGAACCTCGCCGCGCACTCGGCCCCCAGTTCCCGGCCGGGCGCAGCCGCGATCACCGCGTCCAGCGTGGTCCCGGTCCCCGGGTCCCGGTCGATGCCGGAGGGCGCCGACGGGTGCGCGCCCATCCACAGCTCGGCCTCGGGACCCGGCGCGGGCACGGGCCGTCCCTGCAGGTCAGCGATCGCGGTGCAGGTACCCCAGGGATAGGGCCGCACCACCGGTCGAAGAAGATCCATCCGGGCATGCTAGCCGCCCGGGACCGGGTCCCGCCGGCGGCGGAGCGGCCGGCGCGGCTCGGCCTGGCCGCCCGGAAGCGGCCTAGCCGGCGCCGGAGGTGTCGGCCGGGTGCTCGACCATGGCAACCACCCGGCTGGCCATGAACCGCGCGGTCCGGACCGCGGTGCCGGTCCTGGTCACCTCGCTGACCTCGACGACGCCGCGCCGGTTGGCGATCTCCACGCGGCGGCCCGCCCGGGTGGCCGTCACCTCGTAGGTCCGCGTTCCCTCGCCGGAGTCGATCACGATCTCGACGCGATCACCCTTCACGGGCGCCTCCCGGCGGGGCGAAATCGGCCGGGCCGGGGCGGAAACCCCGGCCCGTTCGGGTCTTAATAGGACGGGAGCGAGGGATCGACCTGGCTGATCCAGGCCAGCACGCCGCCGCCGACGTGCACGGCGTCGGCGAAGCCGGCGTTCTTGACGATCGCCAGCGCTTCCGCCGAGCGGGCGCCGCTCTTGCAGTGCAGCACGATCCGCTTGTCCTGCGGCAGCTTCTCCAGCGCGGCCCCGGAAAGGAACTCGCCCTTGGGGATGAGGGTCGCGCCGGGGATGGAGACGATCTCGTACTCGTTCGGCTCACGGACGTCGACGAGGAAGATGCTGTCGCCGGCGTCCAGCATGGCCGCCAGGTCCTTGGCGCTGATCGTCGAGCCCTGGGCCGCCTCGGCGGCCTCCTCCGACACCGCGCCGCAGAACTCCTCGTAGTCGATCAGGTGCGTGATCGACGGGTTCTTGCCGCAGACCGCGCACTCCGGGTCCTTGCGCACCCGGACCGTGCGGTACGTCATCTCCAGCGCGTCGTAGATCATCAGCCGCCCGGCCAGCGGCTCGCCGATCCCGGTGATGAGCTTGATGGCCTCGTTCACCTGGATCGACCCGATGGAGGCGCAGAGCACGCCCAGCACGCCGCCCTCGGCGCAAGACGGCACCATCCCGGGCGGCGGCGGCTCGGGGTACAGGCAGCGGTAGCACGGGCCGTAATCGGCCCAGAACACGCTCGCCTGCCCGTCGAAGCGGTAGATCGAACCCCACACGTAGGGCTTGCCGAGCAGCACGCAGGCGTCGTTGACCAGGTACCTGGTGGCGAAGTTGTCGGTGCCGTCCACGATCAGGTCGTAGCCGGCGAAGATCTCCATGGCGTTGTCCGAGTCCAGCCTGACCTCGTGCACCACCACGTGGACGTACGGGTTGATCTCGGCGATGCTGTTCCGCGCCGACTCGGCCTTCGACCGCCCCACGTCGGACTGCCCGTGGATGATCTGGCGCTGCAGGTTCGACTCGTCGACCACGTCGAAGTCGATGATGCCCAGCGTGCCGACGCCGGCCGCGGCCAGGTAGAGCAGCGCGGGCGAGCCGAGGCCGCCGGCCCCCACGACCAGGACCTTGGCGTTCTTCAGGCGTTTCTGGCCGGTCATCCCGACGTCCGGGATGATCAGATGACGCGAGTAGCGCCTGACCTCATCGACCGTCAGCTCGGCGGCGGGCTCGACCAGCGGCGGCAACGACACTGTGCTCTCCAGGAGGTTTGCTTAAGGATTTCCTTCCGAACGGACCGGGTCTCACCCGGCTCCGTCCGTGTCACGGTCAACCGGCGGAAGCGAGCGGGAATTCCCGCGCCCGATCACCGCCGGCGCCCTGGCCGGCCGCCAGCAGGATACCGATTTCCGCCGCTACCAGGCCAGGGTGCTCCATGTGCGCGACGTGGCCGGTGCGCGGCAGGACCACGATCCTCGCGTCCCTGAACTGGTGCGCGGCCCGCCCGGCCATCCGCGCGTCGACCAGCCGGTCGCGGCTGCCGTAGATGACCAGCGACGGCGCGGCGACCCGGGCCGCGTCCCGCCAGGCCGAATGGCGGCCCTTGCGGAGGAACTCGGCGGTCAGCGTGCGGACGCTGCCGGCCAGCACGGCGGCGGCGTAGCCGAGGGAGTCGCGGCGGGTGAGTTCGGCGACCTCGGCGGCGAACCTGGCCTGCTGGAACAGGGCCGGGTCGCTGTAACAGGTGGTGATGACGTCGGCGACCCGGCGCTCCGCGGGCAGCACCTGGTACTGCCTGATCAGCCGGGTGCCGACCCGCGGCAGGCTCATCACAGGGAAGCGGAGCAGGTCCAGCCGCGGCCGTGAGTCGGGCAGCGCCGGGGAGATCAGCGTCAGGGTCCGGATCAGCCCGGGCCGGGTGGCGGCGACCTTGACGCAGACCGCGCCGCCCAGGGAGTTGCCGATCAGGTGGACCGGGCCGCGGCCGCCGCGTTCGATCAGCGCGATGACCGTCTGCGCCAGGGCGGCGATCGAGTACCGGCGGTCCGGGCGGGGCGATGAGTCGCCGAACCCGGGCAGGTCGACCGCGTCGCAGGCCAGCCGGGGCCGGAGCAGGTCGATCAGGTCGGTCCAGTTCCGCGAGGAGCCTTCCAGGCCGTGCACGAACAGCGCGGGCTCGCCCTGTTCCGGTGCCGGGGCGCTACGGACGTAGACCCGGTGACCGCCGAGGCTGACCAGCCGTCCCGGCCAGTGCGGGATCGGCTGGGTCATGCGCTGGCCTTGCGGCGCGGCTTCTTCTTGGCGGGTGATTCCTCCCCGGCGCCTTCGCCCCCCTGGTCGCCGTCGGCCTGGCCGCGGCCGGTCTTCACCGCGGCGACGCTGGCCCGCAGGATCTCGGTCAGGTCGGCGGGCTGCTTCCTGGCCTCGGGCAGTTCCAGGCCGGCCGGGCGGACGACGTCGTTGCCCTCCACCTTGGCCTGGACCACGGCCTCGAGCGCCTCGCGGTAGGCGTCGCGGTACTGGTCGGGCTCGAAATCCTCGGTCATCGTGTCGATGAGCGAGGCGGCCATCTTCAGCTCCTGCGACCGGACCTCGATGTCCTCGTCGAGGAAGGCGAAGTCGGGCGTGCGCACCTCGTCGGGCCACAGCAGGGTCTCCAGCGTGATGACGCCCTCCCTGACCCGCAGCGCGGCCAGCGCCTCGCGCTGGCGCAGCGCGACCTTGGCCACCGCCACCTTCCCCGACGCCTCCAGCGCGTCGCGGAACAGCACGTACGCCCGGGTTCCGGCCGCCTCGGGCTCGGTGTAGTAGCTCTTGGCCGCGTAGATGGGCTCCACCTGGGCACTGGGCGCGAAGTGCAGCACCTCGATCCGGTGGGCGGTCACCAGCGGCAGGTCGGCCAGGTCCTCGTCGGTCAGCACCACCATGTCGCCGGTGGGAAGCTCGTAGCCCTTCGCGATGTCGGAGTACGGGACTTCCTCCCCGTCGAGCGTGCAGACCCGGCGGAACTGGATCCTGGCTCCGTCCCTGCGGTGCACCTGACGGAAGGTGATGTCACGCTGCTCCGTCGCGGCGTAGAGCTTCACCGGGATCACGACCAGGCCGAAAGAGATTGCCCCGGCCCATATGCTGCGCATGGTCTACACCTACCCCGGTTGACGTAACGCTGATCATCCGTCTTGTCCGAATTCCCCAAATCGAGCATGCATTCGAACGGCCATAGGGCTACCATGGGTGGATTTCACCCAACTCTCCTAGCGAGCTTAGCCGCGGCTGCGATGATGAGGGGTGCCCGGACCAGGCCGGCCCGCAGTATCAGCGCAGGATCAGGCCGGGCGACGACTCGAAGTTCGAGGGGGACGGAGAGATATGGGCGCATTCGATGTGGTCGTGCTGGGCGGCGGCACCGCCGGCGTGCACGTCGCCACGGAGGTCGCCGACGGCGGCCAGGCGGTGGCGCTCGTCGAGGCGGGGCTGATCGGCGGAGAGTCTCCCTACCTGGCCTGCGTGCCGTCGAACTCCCTGCTGCTGTCCGCGGCGCGCGACCAGACCTGGGAAGACGCGGTGGCCCGGCGGACCGAGGTGACCGGCGGCCTAGACGACTCGGCCCCGGCGCGGCGGCTGCGCCGCGCGGGCGTGACGGTGATCCGCGGCACCGGACGGATCACCGCCCCGGGAACGGTCGAGGTGAGGCTGGCCCCGGACGCGGGCCAGGCGGCCGCCGGCCCGACCGTGCCGCTGGCCTACTCGGACCTGGTCATCGCGACCGGCTGCGAGCCGGTCGCGCCGCCGATCGAGGGCCTGCCCGACATACCGGCCTGGACCACCGCGGAGGGCCTGTGCTCGCCCGACCTGCCACGGCGCCTCATCGTGCTCGGCGGCGGGCCGGCCGGATGCGAGCTCACGCAGATCTACGCCTCGTTCGGCTCGCAGGTGACGCTGGTGGAGGCGGAGGCGGCCCTGCTTCCCGGGGAACCCGCGTTCGCCGGCGAGATCCTGGCGGCGGCGCTGCGCCGGGCCGGCGCGGAAATCTACCTCGGCTCCCGGGCCACCAAGGCGGAACGCACCCCCGACGGCCTCACGCTCGCGCTGGCCGACGGGACCCGGATCGACGCGGACCGGCTGCTGCTCGCTACCGGCCGCCGCCCGCGACTCGGCGGCCTGGGCCTGGACGCGCTCGGCCTGGAGATCACGCCGGGGATGCCGCTGCCCACCACCACGCGGTGCGAGGTGGCCGGGGCCAGCGGCCCTGGCCGGGTGTGGGCGGCGGGCGACGTCACCGGCACCACGAACACCCACGCCAGCCACTACCAGGCCAGCGTGGTGGCGGCGAACATCGGCGGCCAGCAGCGCGAGGCCGACTACAGCGCGATCCCGCGCTGCGTTTTCACCATGCCTTCGGTGTTCGCGGTCGGCGTCGTCCCGGGCATCGCCGCGGCGGACCAGGACGAGGCAGAGGAGGACGCCGAGGCCGGGGAGGAGGACGCCGAGGCCGGGAGGGACGCCGCCAGCCCGGCGGTGGCAGGCCACGGCTCCGGCTCCGATCACGGCTCCGATCACGGCTCCGATCACGGCTCCGGCCACGGGGCCGCCGCGGCCGACGACAGGACCCGCCGGATGCTGCGGATCGCGCGGGTCCCGGCGGAGGCCGGGACGCAGCCCCAGGCCCAGACCGCGGCCGAGACGGGCGCCGCGGCGGCCGTCACCGCCGCGGCGGCAGCCCGGAGCGCGGAGGCTGACCGGAACGCAGCGGCTGCGCACGGCCCGCGGCTGATCACGGCCCGGGCCAGCCTGGGCGACACCACCCGGGCGCACCTGGGCCAGGACGATCTCGGCTGCCTCGAGCTCTACGCGGACGCCGAGACCGGGGTGCTGGCCGGCGCGGTTGCGGTAGGGCCGGACGCAGCCAGCTGGATGGGTGAGGTTACGCTCGCCATCAGGGCCAAGATTTCAGTAGCCGTCCTGGCCGACGTCGTGCATGCCTTCCCTACCTACGGGGAAGCTCTGGAGACAGCGCTCCGAGAACTGGCGGGAACCGGGGGCAGCAAGATATTTGCCTACCAGCAGGAAAAGGGGACCGGACCGTTGAGCGAGCTGGATATGGAAACGCCCGAGGGCGACGCCATCGAGCAGCACCAGGACGTGGTCGAGGACGAGACCGGGGCCGCGGCGCGGCGCGAGGTCCCGCTCGACGTGAACGAGGCGGACGCGGCCGAACAGGAGCGCGCCGTCGGGTTCGACGATGACGATTACCGCTGACCGCAGCTTAGGATGGTGGCGAACGCGGAAAAGCAACCGCGCGGAACCACCCCGGAGACCGAATTTTGACTGCAACGTCCGAAACCAGGCCACGCAGCAGCAGGCTGCCGCGGCATGAACGGCGACGGCAGCTACTGGACGCGGCGCTTGAGGTGTTCGTATCCCAGGGGTACCACGCCGCCGCGATGGATGAGATCGCCGAACGCGCAGGCGTCAGCAAGCCCGTGCTCTACCAGCATTTTCCCGGCAAGCTCGAGCTGTACCTGGCCCTGCTCGACGAGAGCGTGGGCACCCTGATGGAGACCGTGCGCGACGCGCTCCGCTCGAACCCGGATCCCAAGCAGCGGGTCGCGGCCACGTTCGGCGCCTACTTCGAGTACGTGGGCGGCAAGGGCCAGGCCTACCGGCTGGTCTTCGAGTCGGACCTGAGCAACGAGCCCGCCGTCCGCGACCGGCTCGAGGAGGTCCAGCGCCAGTGCGCCGACATGGTCAGCGCGGCGGTCAGGGAGGACGCCGGGCTTTCCGACGACGAGGCGCACCTGCTGAGCGTGGGCATGGTCGGCATGGCCCAGGTCACCGCGAGGTACTGGCTCAGCACGCGGGATCACATCCCGCGTGAGGCCGCCGAGCAACTGGTGGCCAGGCTGGCCTGGCGCGGCATCAGCGGCTGGCCCCGCAGCGAACACTGAGCCCGAGGAGCCCCGTGGAAGTCAAGATCGGAATTCAGTCCGTGCCGCGCGAACTCGTCGTGGAGACGGACGTTCCGGCGGACGAAATCGAGCGTCAGCTGGCCAGCGTGCTGGCCGACGGAGCGCATTCGGTCTTCACGCTCCCGATGACCAAGGGCGGCAAGATCCTGGTACCTGCGGACAAAATCGCCTACGTCGAGTTCGGCGCACCCGAGGCGCGCCGCGTGGGTTTCGGCAACATCGTCTGATCCGGGGCCGGATCCGGGTCGCGCCGAATGTTATTATTACGCCGGGAGGCCCGGAGGGTGGGCTAAGCCCACTCCTGGTACACTAGATAATGACTGGTCAATGGGATGACGTACCCAAAGGTCGTGTTGTCCAATCGGCTGCCGTGTACGCCGGGCGTCTTGTCCGGATTACCTGGGGGGATCCCGAGTAAACGGCAGG
>Ga0137385_10000363_pt1 | contig 36794 bp, 42 predicted proteins | sample SagtaG_FD_104921 | JGI IMG/M metagenome (GOLD analysis project Ga0137385, IMG submission 104921) | Vadose zone soil microbial communities from Sagehorn Ranch, Mendocino, California, USA - Sage2_R_80_16 metaG | ecosystem: Environmental > Terrestrial > Soil > Vadose zone | place: USA: California... | reverse complement strand
TCCCAAATACCTGGCACGTTCGCATATCCCGCTGCTTGAGGAGCGATAAAAGTAGCCTCCGATATTATGAACGTTCCTGGTACGCTCGAACGCTGCGCGTAATATGTCTTGACGGGTTCACCGTGGATGTGGTCCTTATTCGCACGGAGGCGTGTCAAAGGAGCCATCACGACTCGGTGCTGAAGGTCGGTAGTCCCGACGCGAAGGGACTGGAAAAGAGTAGACACACGGAAGGGGACATGACTGAAGTGGCGATGAGGTTATGAGAGGAGTTGTAGCAGTGGTAGGACAGGGAAAGTTTGAACCACTGTAGGAAAGCTGTTAGGGAATTTATGGCCCTGCGCTGAGTCATGAGAGCAATTTAAGGCGTTCGTCGTGTTGACCGTGGTTGTTGTGATCACTGTGTCACTGTTCTGCCCTTAACCGAGCTCGCGAGCCCGTTTGTCAGCACTATGTCAGCGATTTGTAAGCAAACTGGGTTCTGATCTGATTGGTAAGGCGGCTAGATCTACCTCCGGGCCAAAGGCCGATAACGCTGCCATGAATGATCAGGCCGATCGGGGCCTCCAATCAGGCCAAGAGCTTTGGTGTACGCATGGTGGCTCACATACCAACCAGCCAGGTGACCTCGGGCTGTCGAGATATTTAAAGACAATGCAAGCTCTACGAGATTCCCATATCTAGTTCACCATGGTTAAAGAGATCATTTTCACAGAAGAGGCCCTTCCCCCGTTGCCCATCTATTGTAGGTGCTGTTAGCATCAATTGAGTCCAAGTAGATCTTATCAACCCCAATGCAGCCCAAGCTGTAGTCTCAAATGGCACCGTCTACGCTTCTGGAAATATTGGCGTAAATAGGGAATCTAAGCTAGTGGGAGACGTAAAAGCGCAAACAGTGAGCATGACATAGCCCTGTAAAAGCATAACCTACCAATGAAAATTTGCAGCGTGCAGCACTGCAGAATCTAGGGAAAGTGTTACAGGCGTCTGGCTCTGGTCTGGAACATATTGTCAAAGCAAATATCTATTTGGCCAACCTGGCGCAGGACTTTGGACCCATGAATGAGGTCTACGCCGAGGTTAAAACATTATGATTTGCCTAGAATGGGTTCAGTATCCGCTGACAAGTTTACTGCAGTTTTTCGAAAAAGGAAAATTTCCGGCGAGAACCTGTATCGGGGTCGCAGCTCTTCCTCTCGGGGCAGATGTGGAAATTGAGTGTGTAGCCGAAGTTGTAGAGAACTGAAAATTGAATCTTGGTCTCAATCACCGCAAGGCTTGAATCGGTGATATAGTATATCGTGATTTTAAGGAAATTGCATTTTTCTGTCTGTCACGACAACACAAGCGATGCACATCACATCACATGAAAACAGGCACGTGATGTGATGTGGATTTGCTTGCTGGTCCACGGTCCACACACGCCAGGTTTGCGGTGAGGCACTGAGGAGGACCAGATTTCGGTGCATTGAGGGCAACACCCAACCATCCATTAGCTGCTCTATTCGACCGCTACAAAATTCCCTTGAGTCAGTGAGCCCTTCCCACCGCTCGACCCTGCTTATGCTCAAGCATGCTTCTTTTGATAGTACTCGTCTCTTCCCACTATAATCAATTGGTGTTGGTTCCCTTGACGATGGAAACCAATGCTTCAATTCCTCGACGCCGGCCTTCTCATGTGCGCGAGAACTACACCGTCGGGCCTGACCGCCCCTTCCTGGTGAAGAGAAACCGCGGCAAATCTCGCGAGCAAGCCCGCATCTTGTCCGATGAAGACAACACTCCCATGTCAAGAGGCGAGAACCGTCGTAGAAAGAAGAAAACTTTCTCCTCATCCCCGAACATTCCCTCAACTTCTGGTCATCATCCAGGACCACCTGCCGACGCAGTTGTGGAGCGCACGCACAAGTCCCACAAGTATAAGCACGACGTTTCGCGGACATTTCCCGACGCGACCTCCCTAGCGCGCACAACATCTCGTGAGGGCAGACGCCCCTCCACCAAAGCACCAAGTGTCGCCGCAGCATCTGACGATGAAGCGGGGCCGCAGGCTAGCTACAGTGGTCCCATTGCTACCATGGAGTTCAATAGAATGAAGAAAGAGTTGGAGACGCTCAAGAAGGTCTGCCTGTTTCTCTGCGCGTCCCATTTGCGGCCCATAATTGAACTCATGGCGTCTATCCAGCAAGCAACGGCTCAAAAGAGAACCATCGAAAAGCAAGCGAGTGTGGGTTGCCCTTGTCTCGCCCTCCATTTTTTTTCGTTCTGATGTTGGTACCAGACTATTATGTCTTTGGAGAACGACCTGCGTTCAATGCATCAGGTTCGTCACATTCACGATAGTGCTACGTTACAATTTCTAATCAATTCTTGGCCAAAGACTCAAAAGGAGCAATTGTCTCAGATGGATGCGTTGAAAACGAAATCCAAAGAGTCCGACGAGGTATAACATCTCGCTTTGCGACATCAACGAAGGGTAACACTTGTCTAGCTTGCATCCAACATCGAGGGATCATTGCAATGCCAGATTTGCATAGACACACTTATCAAACCTTTTGCGTGAGCGGGTTAAAAAGTCTGCTTGTATTCACACTCAAGTTGTTCTTCTAGTCTTTACCCATGTGGACATGTCCTTTGCCAGGGATGTCTTCAAGATTGGTTCCGCAACGCCCCTGTACCTCAAGACGAAATGGAGATGGATGAACCTCTACCCCTCATTCTTCGCAAGAAGACATGCCCGTTCTGTCGCACTGTAATTCGGTCCCGCCCACTTCCTCTTTTTGTCCTCAAGAATCTTCTTTCGATTCTTGCCACGGCCCGGTCAAAGAACGCGACCGACTTATTACGACCGTCACCGCCCCCAGACCTGGAGGATCCGTGGGCAGAAATATTTCCTCAATTACAGAGCGATAGCGAGTCCGGTGCGGAAGATGATGAGGACTACTCTGACGGCTGGCCCCTTGACGTCATGTATGACGACGACGAAGACGAAGACGAAGAGGTATTGCAGGGATACGATAACACCTCCGATGACGAGTACGAAGGTGAATGGGTCATGCCCGGCTGGGAGCCGCCTGCGCACCGTGCAGTCACTCCGCTCGACCCAGAGCCCGCAACCGACATGCTCTTGCGCCGTGGCGCCACGTACGGCATGATCGAGTTGTACGATGTGCAATACTCGCATGAAGAGGGGCTTTCGGCGCTCGTCAATGATATATGCCTCTATTTTGGGTGGAACATTGAGGTCGCGGACGAGGATGAAGACGGCGAGCGCTTCATCGCATGGTGCCTTGGGGATATGGAAACTCACCCCCACCGGTGGTTCTTTTCGGACCACGGGCATAGACATAGACTCATACGGAGAGAGGCATTGGAGGAGTATAACTCGACCGACTCTGAGAACTGGATCGGGACCGATTACGACGATGACGACGACGACGACGTGGACGCAGGGGACGAATGAGTTCGTGTATAGAACAGTCAGAAACGAGGCGTTGTAGTCACCTACATATACGAATTGATTGTAGCATTCGTTTGTTTTGCCTATCACTCACGTCGGCGGACCCAGGATGAACTGGAACTGTACTATCCTTACACTAAGTGCGGAGAGACAACCCCTCAAGATTCCTTGTCTGGTGGGTGTTAACCACCACATTTCGGTATTGTAGCGGAGAGGGCAGGCTTTTTATTGGTAAAATAATCATTGAAATCAGATGTATTGATGTAGAGCCAGACGTGCATCTATAAAGGTGTTGCAATGGCAGTACTTTGTGACATAAAAAGTGCTACAATAATGTATATGGACGAGAGTAATAAGTCCTAAGGCCAGACAATCGTGTCTGGGATGCTGCGAACTAATTGGTTGCGAGTCCTCCCACGGCTTCCTCCACACCTACTACATTAGGATCGGCTCTCCCTTCCCCTTTTCCTCGATTTTCTCCTCTTCCTTCTCTTGCTCATAGTTGCGCAGGCGCATTTCGACAAGGAACTCAGTATCACGGATGGACTGCGACCACCGTGAGAGCGCTCTTGAACCTGTCACACCGAGGCGGATCAGGCCTGCGGCGGCAAATATACCAGGGTACACATGCATGACTGCGTCCGACTAATCAGGACCACTAGCATAGTGATAGGGGAGTAAAGAACTTACAGATGAAGCGTTGGTCAACACGTGCAGGGATAAGATGCCGCAAAAGGACGACGATGACAGGGGGGAGAACCAGCATGCCACTGAGGCCAATGAGGAGCGGCGCGATAAACTCAACAGTCGCGCTGAGGGGCTCGGGATTTGTCCAACCGTGGGCTTTGATCTGTCAAAGGGACGACATTAACCACGGAACAAGAGTGCAACATTCAGAACTCACATGATTGAAACCAGCCGTAATACGGTTCAATGGGCGCAAGCGTTGCGCATGAAGAATAATTTTCGCATAGATAATACCAAGTGCCCACATGTCCGCTACACGAACGTTGGGCACCAAGTCGGGGTTCAACGACAAACGAATGGGCATAATCATGTACAACTCCACCACGAGACCGATGAAGGCTGGGATGACGATACCAACGAAGAAGACAATGTAAGAGATCTTGGCCAGCCAGAGGATGCTTCGCTTGAGAAAGTATAACGGCCAGTTTCCGCGAGCCTCGTCTGCGCCACGTCGTTGGCGCCTCTTTTCCATGCGATCAAGGGTGTGACCAACTACCCAACAACCCCAGAGTGCATAGGAACCCACGAGGAAAGAGTACCCGTCATGCATCTGCCTTCTGGTGAAAAGGTTGAAGACACCGCGACCGAGTAGGACGGGCATTGAAACGGCAGTAGTGATAAAGACACAACCAATGACCCAGAGCGCGAAGATGAATAGACCGATGCGATACTGGAAATGAGGAGGAATATAGACAACGGTGTAGTCATCCTTTGGATTTCGCTTCGCTTTTTCCGCTTCAGCATCTTGCGCCATAACCAACCTCCGGGCCTCGTCATCCACAGGTAGGCCAGTGACATCGACCCTAGCGGTAGCACGCATATCTCGAGGAACTGCGACATTGTCGCTGTTGGGTACCCGTCGGTAACTGCCGTGGAATTGTAGCGCATCTTCTGCGACCTTATCACCAGGGTTTCTCAGAGCCCGCCAACTACTGTAGGACACTCCACGCTCCTCGTCCGGATGGCGGCCACCGAACATGTACGACGTGAGACGAAGCTGAGCGCAAAGATACTTCCAAATTTTGACTGAGGTCTTGCGGACGACCTTCCTAGGCCGGAAAAAGCGGAGAGTGTAAGGCAAAAGAACATGGAGGAACAAGAGGTCAATAGGAACATCAGATAGCGGTTCACTGTGACCCGTGATAATAAGCCAGCCTTCACAGGTAACAAAGAGTTATGGGAGCGCACCGGGGTTTCCAGCGAAGAGGTAATATTATGCCCCTTCCGAAACGCATAAGCCCCCCAATGGACCCCACACCACAGGCGACAACCAATCCGTACATGATCGCGCTCACTGAAAGCTTGCGGAGCTGTACGAGAGCAGGGCGCTCAAGAATATCGCGAATTGGGTGGAAATTCTGGTCAGAGGGATCTTTGATGAACCACATAGCGCCGGGACGCATGATGGTACGACAGCTTGCTAATAAGATCGCAAATTGGTACCTGTAACGTACAAATGAACAACAGAAGTAAAACAAGGAGAGAACGACCCACATAAACATTGTGCCCACAACCCAATGGTAAAATGTGGCAGTCAAGGGAGCATACTGAAAGAATGCAATTCGGGACTGCAGACTCGCTTCAGGGAACAGCCAGATGGAACATAAGTCGAGGTTGATGCCGCATCCAAGGGGGAACAAGACTAATTCAATGATGATGAACGCTGCTACCTGGGGACGACATCAGCCAATGGGAGTGAATTTCGCGAGTTCACCGACCTTGACCACAAGCAACTGCTGCCGCACGGCACTCCTCACTGCTCTCCCGGCGCTCTTGACAGTCCCAACAGTAAAGACGTTGAGGTAAAAGGCGATCAATAGACCAATGACCGCATAGCCAAGAGCAATAGCGAAAATCCTTTCTCCTGTACCATCCCCAAGGGCCATTCGTGTCCAACTAGTTGCGACTTGATATGAACTTTTCCTAACTTGCTTCCCCAAAACTTCCAAATAGCGTTCTGCTGCCTGTACAGCCGGATGATTAGACTCTAGGACACGATCAACGATGGACGAAGTCTCTGAGCGTTGACCGGACACCAGCTTGGAAGAGAGGGAAATGACGTAAGCGTTTACTTTGTCCCAAGGGAAGTTTACGATACTCTTCCACTACAACACGATCAGCAAAGCCGCAGGACAGAAACAGCCCAGGGCATACCAAAGTAATCGCAAAATGAGTAGACTTTTCGAGCGCGTTACTTGGAACAATACCCGAAAGAACCCATTGCACAGCATTGAGTGACCCGCCAAGCAGGCGAGTAATGGACGGGAGAACCAGAACACTCATCAAGAAAAAGATGGTGTCGACAACAGGATCCGTTACGATACGTATGACGCGTATAGGCCAATGAAGCACCTGGAGAGCGCGCCTTGGGTCGAGCTACGAAGAAATAAGCTTGGGCTATGGCAGCTGCGAAGCAGACCTACAGAGAGTAGGGCAGTCGACTTGCCGAAAGTGAAAGGCAGCCAGACGCCTAAGCCGACAGCCGTATCGAGCACGAAGATCATCAAGGCTGCCTGTAAAGTCGAATTTGAGTATATCCATCGTCACAGGTATTAAAGGTCATACATTCTGCGCAACGACGTACAGCGGACCTCTCATACCGATAGCTAGAAAAAGTCTGTTGGCAATCCCATTCCACATGCTAGAAATAAGAATTACTTACCTTCAAGAGCGCCCTCCATATCATCTTCGACTGCTATGTCTTCATCAGCAAGCTGCGCCGCCAAGGCCGCATCGTCTGCATCGTCACCCTCGGCGTCTTCGCCATCCTCATCAGCTTCGGCAACCACACCCTCTTCATCTGCGACGTCTGCTCGTCCTGCATCACCCCATTCGGGACCCCATGCTACGCGTCTTGGACCACGTTGCGCGGCAGCTTGCGGCTCTCTGGCGTCCTCCTCGCCGTCCTCGTCGGAATCCGCTAAAAGTCCGGGAAGGTCGCCTTCCTCCTCACCCTCCTCCTCCTCCTCTTCGGCGTCAGGACCTATTTTTTTATCTGGTGGCTGTGCTACGACGGACGACTCCTTGAAAAATTGTCCCATATCTCGCTCAAATTTTCGAGGGTCCATCTCCTCACTGTCGCGATCTACCTCGTTGACTTTCTCAAAACCGTCGAAGTACCCTCCCCGTACTGAACCTTCCTGAAACTCTTCCGGAGGCTGATAAGTTGCAAGATTTGGCGACGCGGGCGGTGTGCTATCCACACTACGGAGTAGAAGAGAAGGCTGGCTCGATGTCGGCGTTGGTATTGTCGTGCTTGGCATTGGCGGTCGCCGGGGTATGGAAATTGTAGGGGGAGTAGCTGGTAATTGGAGATGCGGGAGACGTGAGTTTGGAAGGGTAGATGGTGACAGAGGTGCACTGCTATAAGACGAGGGTTCAGCAGATTGCGAGGATGCCATTTGCGAAGCGAACTGGGTAGACATCGCAGGAGTTATGGGGAAGGGAAGGGGTCTCGGAGGGGTGTATGAGAATACGTTGTTATCCCCGACTTCACCTGCGGGGGGGAATGAGAAAGACTTTGCATCTGTTTGGGACCTTGTCCGTTGGCGCACACGACGCGAGGATTCATCATCTTCATGTAGAGGAGCGGTCGGCACAGCGCTAATTGTAAAGGAACGCTCCGTCCTCGAACCTTCAGCTCGTAATCGTTTGTGGGCCGAGAGTAACGATAGTCCATCGTCCGTATCGCTGGGATCGGACGGCGTTGGGGGCAACGCGGTCAGTGCAGGTAAACGGCTTATCAGCCTTGGCGCAGGGGGTGGTGTCCAAACACCATCTCGGTCGTGTCCTTCGTAGAGGCGTTCAAGTGATATGCCAGACAACTCACGCGGAAGTTGCAGTAAGGCAAGGCCATCCCGCTCTGCCTCCTCGCGTAAGCGTTCCCAAAGGACACGGCGCCTTGCCCGCCATCGCCAGACATCATCTGTAGCATGCCCCAGACATTCGGACCAATTATCTGGGGCGGTGTGAGTGAACAGACCCGTGCGGGCGTATGACGTTGGCCTATCCCGAGCCACCTTGCGGTCGGCTTCAGATTCGATGATGAGTTGCCAGGGATCCCCTTCTGCCACTACGCCATGCGGCGAAAACATGAGATCAATGTTGAATCTGGTCATCTCAAAACGCTCGAAGTCATAGAGGGTCCAAGATTCTGCACCAGGGATACCCCAATCAACACGCTTCTGCCTAAGAGCGGCCAGGACGGTTGAGGTATTGCTGATCGATGAGGTGGGAGTACCTTGGTGGATCGCTCCTTCGGAGTCTGTCGCCTTGGCCTTGCCTTTGCCGCTGACAAAAGAGTCATTGTCAAGAGCCCTCGCTCGGGACGATAGCCAAGTATCCTCAGCCTGTGAGCCCGGTCCTTGTGTTTCTCCAGAAGAACCGTCTGCAATGGAGAACAACCTGCGCTTCTCAGCTGCCAAAAGCCGTTCTTGTCGTTCTTGTACATAAGTTGGGTCCCAATCGTCCTTGGAGCTTTCTATGACTGCACTGCTCGGTCCGGCAGCGCTGCTGAAGGATGCAACCTGATCTAGTTGAACAGTATGAGGGCGTTGTACAGATCGTAGTTCCTGTGCTCGTCGGGATGGAGGTCGCGAGGGCAAATCTTTGATTGGTCGATCTGGATGCCTCCGACTTGGGTCCGATGGGAGCGAATTATCTTCCCTCGCTCGTCGCATACGTTCCGCATCGACTTGCTGGCGCCTACGCAACTGAATATCGCGCTCCATCGCGACTCTGGCCTGCTCGCCCAGACGCTGCTGCTGCCTCTCACGCTCCCGTTCGCGCTCTTGCTCTGCTTCGCGTTCAGCGACAATTGCAGGATCACCTTCTTCAAAGATACCAGGGCGAGCATTTTGAGATATCCATTCACGGAGAAGAAAGACGGCAATGAAGACAAGGACAATGAGGGTTGCAATAATCTGGCCAGTGAATATATCTGCAGAAATGGTGTGAAGTAGGGGATGTGCAAAAAGTGCGTTGAGCGAAGGGGCATCGGAGTCATTAGCGGGGCGGGGAAGGGTTGCATTGGTTGCAGTTGCATTAGCTTGAGAACGCATGGTGAGATTGTAGGAGAAGAACGATGATGATGACGACGACGAGCGCGGGCGAGCACTTATCCACCAAGCGCTATAGAATTGGTTAGCAAGAGGTAGGTATTCCCGGTCATGATCACGTACGTGGAATTTCCCATGGCGAAGTACATTCTCCAAGTCCAGACGGTAACCCACGGCAAGATAGCGAGCCACACAAAGGACACGATGACAGCGCGAATACAAAAGAGAATTGCAAAAGCCACATGTTGTGCAAATTTGCGTAGAAGAAGTACCACAGGAAGCTGTTTGGGCATGTCATCCGCATATACTGTCAAGAGTCAAAAGTGTCAGGCTGTCCACGAACCGAAGACGGATGATACTTTACCTTTGGTGAACGAGTACGGATATTTACACACGTCGCAAGTCTTCTTCTTGCTATGTGAGAGCCACGTCGTCAAGCTGAACGACGCATCAGCATTGTCTAGGGAAGTGTGAAAGGACGGTGAACATACCAGTCTTGGTGGATATAGCGGATCGTCCCCGAGCATTTACAGGGGTGGAAGAGTGGTTGATCCGGCTCCCCAGGCGCACTGCAGATTCTGCAAGTGTCTTGATCTCCGTCGGTTTCAGATACAGGCCTTGGTAGGGAGTTATTTTCAAGACCAGTATTCGGGGCACCGTCCGTCATGGTAGGCTGACTTGTGTTAGAGGGGCCGCAACAAGAAGGGGTAAACTTCAAAGTCAACTCTTCACGTGCTTGTCTGAGCGCGTAAGAGCGAACGTTACTTCGTGGCAAGGATGTGAGTGTTTGCTGTTGTGGTACGAAAGCGAGTACAGCGCCGCGTTGGCGACGTTCCCCTCACAAGCCGGTGGCTCCGTGGCTGACTAATTGTTTAATAACTATATAATTATACATTACACTCGCGGATAAGTACCTGTCAAGCAGAAAATCACTATATAAGCTATCATGTCAAGTACAGCTTTGACTGTTTCTGCCACGCAAGGTAAATTGTGTATACGTGGGCCGAGGATTTTTATAATTATTTATTTCGTCCAAGTCTGCCGTTGGACCGTCTTGAGACTTAGCTTGATGTACTGTATGTTATGCAAGATATATCGGCCTATGAGCACACACGCTCCCACTGGCACGACTCATAACACCATCGCCCCACTGGCAAGCGAACATCTGGAAAACTCTCACTACTGTATCCTGGGACGGAATATGGGCTTGGCCCCACTGTCTCTTCCTCCACGGTTAATAATTCAAAATTGATGTACTCTTGTGAAGTATTAACCAAGCTATTCTGAGAAACGCGTTTGTGAAAGAAATACCAAAAAGGTGGGCTATCCCTGCACAAGAATTTTAAAAAATGAGCGACTGTCGCACCTCTCCATGCTATGTCGTCACGCGCCGCAATGTTGGCATCTTGCGGGGCGGGGTTTGAGAGCACAATATCACATACTCACCGCACTGGGTTTCCTAAGAAAGCCTTGACACTGCCTTGGGCTTGGCCCTTGCGGATAGTACGAAAGATACATACAACGAAAAGTTTCCGGATCTACAGTAGTATGGTTTCATATGATGCTGTTCCTGACAACTCTAACTCCAGATGGGGCGAAGCAGATGTGCCTCGTTGATGGACTTATTCCCTGGTTTATTCTGTCATCACATTTGCTTTTTTCACCTCCATACTTCAAAGGACTTGCTTGGAATCACGCACATGCTGTGATAAAAAAAATTGGAGAGCATACATTCCGAGTCAGTGCCTGCAGATCTACGATGGTAACATAATACTATTCTACCCCTTGTCCATTTCCTATATTCGATATAATACAGTAGCACTGCTTCATTTTTGTGACTCTCCGTCAATCGGCTAAACTGATGCGTTGTGCCGTGGGGCATTCCGTGCCAGCATCGGATACTATGCGATGCCTCGGGGGGGTTTTTTTTTATGTGGCACATGATGCAGCCGCGGACTGTATATTCGCATCGTTCTCTTGTCGGTTATTCCCTCACCGACAACCCGAGGACAGGACCAAAGTACGCCATCAATCTTCAGCGAAGCGTAGTAAGAATCCCCCAGGACCAATCGATTAATCAAACTTTGATGATGTTTCATTCAACTCCAGGTGGAAAGGTATGAATCCTTCCAATTAAATTTTCATATGGTGTGTTTTGGGAAGCCGGAGGCCGCAAAAAACTTTGCGATCAAAAGCGGCAGTGGGTCTATCCTTTGACCATCGTGTGGTCCCGGGCCAATGTATTTGAACAAGGGCCATTACGTACGTACATGCAATACGTATCCGCCCCAAGAATGGCATGCTGCCCTTGAAGCACAATTTGGAAACGTAGAGGTCCATTGACGATACGAGGTACCGGAGCAGTAACTAATAGAGATATGGTCGGAAAGTAAAAGTGAGGAGGTCGCTCGTCGGCTGTTCGCTTTAGCTTGTGGTCATTACCATCTCAACAAATAAAAGGGGAACGAGGACGTGTTTTCCGTCGGAACACCCTATATGAGAGTGGCGAAGTTATTTCCGCAGAAGAGACATCGACGCACAGCTTTTAGAAGCTCTTGTACAAGCCAGCCGGGCCTGTGCTCGATGTCCAGGTCCTCGGCCATGATTGGGTCTTCGGCGGTACCTTCCGTCGACGCTCCCACGCCTGTCGTCACATCCTCCCCTCTTTCCGGTCGGTGTAGAGATCGCGCGGCAGGAAGAAAGGCCTTCCGCGCACAGCCAAGGCAGGTGCGCACCATGGTTCCCGCCAGAATGAATGAGGTGACAGAGCAACGAGCTGACGTGGCCAGGGGGGGGGATTAGTACAAGAGTGCATACATTGAACGTTATGAATGCCTCACACCAGCGATGTCCATTCGAACATACAGCAGAAGCGGTATCTGCTAGAGGGATTTCTACACCGCAAGCAGGACACTGCTCCAGCAGCCCGCCCGGTGCTCCCTCAGATGTGGGAAAGGATGAAGTTACTTTATCGGCCAACGTTTGCGCCTCAGCCGACAGCTCCTGGGGTGTACCTGGTAGCATGCACTGAGTCACAACCCTCCGTACGAATAATATGTCGCCTCCTAGATACGATTGATGGGATACTGGGACGCGAAGAGACCGAGAAACCGGCGGCTTACTCGTGAGAAGATGTACCACACAATCAATTTGTCGAACAAAAGCTCTCAAAATGCGATGGGAAATAATGCTGAGGAGGTATCGCGTGACTTCTCCGTACTCGCTTCGCATTTCTGGACTTGGTGATAACTCCTGCACGACGTAAAACAATAGGTAGGGATAGCGATAGGGCGGAATACGGAAAAATCTTACCCAACAGAAGTTCGCAATAGCTAGCATCAGACGAAGCCGCGGTAGAGTGTCGCTCCCGAACAGCCGACGCGTGGCGCTCTCGCTGAATCCTCCGTAGGCCGGACCGGAGGGTTCACTGAGTTGGGGAGACATAGTAAGTTCCAGACAGTCGGCCGCTACAGGACTGTGCAACGCCTGAAGTAGGCGGGGATGAAGTCGTGTGAGAACATCATCCTGGCCAAGACGAAATAGCAGAGGGCGAAGAATATGGGTTGGTGCTGTCCCGGAAACTATCGTAGCAACTTTCATTAGAGCGAGTGACTATATTTTGTAGCAAATGACGTACATGCTTTCGCCGTTGAGACGGCCTCCGTGAGTATTTTCAGTATAGCGTTGTCACCATCTTCTATGTGCATCTTGGTCACAACCAGAGTACTGCTATGCCTGGCCTCGTGCTTGTAACTAAAGTCTGAAGCCATAGACCTCCTGCGGTACAAAGGTAAGAAAAACGAGCAACGTCACGGGTAAGACTCACTCATGCGTCCAGCAGACTATGGGAAAGCCAGCAAAAGACACCATGCCGCTAATCCGATTCATTTCTACGTGAGGTACCGCACCTCCCTCTACCTGCACGAATACCTTCCGAGACATGGACGATAGATTGCTCGATGTGAGTTTGTCTTGTTCTGTGACTTCGGTGGGTGGCGTGACAGTCGGAGAAAAAGAAACGTGGTAAATAACGTGGAAGCTCCCATCAAACAGAGACAAGACAACGGCGTCACGTTCGGGAGAATAAATAAGACCGGATGGAGGATAAAACATTGAAGAACCACTTGAGACGGCTTGCCTGCGAAGCTGAAAGGAACGGAGCCCCGACCAGGCGCCCCGGTCGTTTTGTTCATTCCATAACTGAACGATGCCGGGTCTGAGAAGGACCACGATGGGCTGAGTAGTTTTCAGGCATTCGATTCCAGTGAATCTTATTCAGGCGTACTTTCATATTCCGAGGTTCAATAAAAGTAAGGCCCATGACAATACGGTCGTCCGCCTCGCATATTGACGAATCCAGACGATTCGCACGCGTCGCTAGTGCTGGCTTGCAGGCTCCCGCTCTTGTATGCCACGTTCTCGAGACTTTGACAAGCCCTACGGCACCACCCGAAGTACAATAAACGAGAAGAGCTGCGCCTGCCAGAAATAGTGATGATCAATCGACCGACAGCAATTTTCTGCCGAACTGCCGCTCACACTCGTACGTCCCTTCCCTGGTCCATGGAAGCCATGTCAGGTGAGTAACCCATTGTTCGCTGACATCGACTGTTTGGACATGTTCGAGGTGTCGGTTAGACCCTTGCTCCTTCGTAAAGCTAGGTAGCGTCAGAAAATCTCCCGGGAGGGCGACCACGTCCATAATCATGCTCACCTTAGAAGAAGGATGGAACCGGCCTTATTCCCAAGTGCCAAAAGAGAACTGTCGCTGACATAGGCAGGGGAAGCACCAAAGTCCGGTTGCGTCGACCAGGAAGAACCTAGCAAGGATATGAAGACTGTTACAACAAGAATCCAATTTGATTTGCGTACAGAGAACCTGTGCCCAGAGGGTTTGTTCGTGATGAGAAGCCTTATGAATGGCTGCTAGTGACCGCAGAAAAGGCGTGGCATCTTGGAGCTAAACAAGTGCGTCAACTACACTCGATCCACGAGAAATATGGGAGTACCTTGGTCCACTGTCCCGCCGGTTCATTTTTGACGGAACACCACAGCGATAGTTCCGAGTTTGTGCTGATGATCGCTAGAACACAACTTTGGCCTATATAATGAGCTTGCGAAAGGAGTCCAGCATGCACTCATTACCCTGCGTCTGCAGATAGGAAGCTGGGAGATACGACGACGGATTTGATTGACACATCCAAAGACCCTGTCACCAAATTGTCCCAGTCTGGGCTATGCTTAATCACCGCATTTTCATCAGGGACACTTCTTACCCTGTGAATCGCTTGGCCAATGATAAAACGAGCGCTTATCAAGTTCCAGGACAGTCTTAAACCACCCGCACGGGTTTTCATGCGGAGAGCCGTCTCTACACGTTGAAGCCCTGACAGCAGAAGGACCGCGATAGTTCAGCCCCAGATCAGGTGTCTTAATACTATTGTCACTCCAAGTATCGACAGTGAGGATTATCGGAAAGCTAGACTGACCAAGATGTATACGGAAGACTTTGTCGAGAACAGCAATTGGCCGTCCCCGGTCCACTGCAAGCAGTTGAGGGTGGGATGGGAGGCAGCGCCAGGGACACTTGAGGCAGTGTAGATGGTAACGTCTTCCATACCGACCGGTTGAAAAAGCAGAGTGTGTCCAGAGTTCAGGGCCTGTTTCTTACTGGGAGGAGGAACTGCTCCAAATGTGTTGCCTTGATTGCACCCTCTGAAAAAGGTCTGCCGCACAAACGTAAGTCAGGTCATGAGCTGGTGAGAGTTAATTAGCTATGGGAACACCGTACGTATTGCTATTCAGGCACTCCAGCGGACAAGAGGAATGGCCAGACAGGATATGGCCAAGCCTAGAAGGCGAGGACGGATCCCGTAAATGGCCAATCTGGTAGCGGTCGGTTCGGCAAGACGCGGGCCGACTTGAGGATTGTGTCCCCTGATTGGACGTGACCATACTCGGCGGCACGTCGGAAGTTGGACTTAACTGGACCGCCGCTGAAGCTGACCGCTCCCACAAGATACAGTAGTAGGAATTTGCAGTACCAGTTCGGCGGGCATCTCGTTCGATATGACTGTACGCACCCCTTCTTATGTGATATATTTCCCGTCCTTGAGCACACTTTCCAGGATTTGACTTTCTGCTACCTACACATGACCGAGAATGACCTGAAGGTGTTAGACACGATCGGAACACCAGAGTACCTGAAGGGAAATTTGTCTGATAGTGGTCCGTCTTTGTTGGCGGGGACCCTATGACCTCCTCACTGAGGGCGAGTACCCCAGAAATGGATATCCCAGCACACATGGTCCCACCGAACCCGGACGACTCGGATAGTTTGTACAAGTCTCCTCTGTCACGATCTTGATCGCTAAAGTACTGCCCATCAAGTACTGCCTTCCCACATTCACCCATCCTATCCTTATGGGAATCCGACAAATATCAAGCATCCAGCCGCTCGTCCACGTGTGCCTTACGACCCAACCTCACGTGCTTTGTTTGAAGATATGGGTTATGCCGGAGGGGGGGTCAACGGAACGTTACGATGGAAGGACCTTGCGCTCGATATTTTACTACCTGTCGATAAAGAAAAGGAGGAGGCAGAGAAAGCTGCCCACGCCCGGAAAATGGCCAGTGGTGCCACCACAAATCAATATCAGCCGGCCTCGCAACAACCGGAAGCAGCAGAAGAAGGGGACGCTGACGACGAGAATGAAAATGAAAATGATGAAAACGACGATGACGAGATGCCAGAGGAACGAGAGGGGGAAACAAGTTATGAGGACGAAGATGACTAGTCCGCGCGTTCCTGTATTGTATTTGTCACACCGGTTGCAAATGCAGTACTACCATTGTTCGGAGAGCTCTTCTTTAGTGGTTACTGCGGCAACTAAGGCATCAGCCACATCCTCTAGGAGTAAGTCCTTGACGTCCACATCTTGCTCAACTGCCCATTCGTAGGCTTCTAATACAATCGAGTCCGTGATTGGAACCGACCGAGATGCCAGAACCCGTATGATGTTAGAGACTCGGGCGATCGCAGTCCTTGTCGCATCATCGATATCCTGTCAAGAATTAGATCGTTGACTAAGGAACGCGAGTTGCAATAGAAGCATACGTCATTCTGATTGGAGTAGACGGCCTCAGCATCAAACCCTTCGTGCCCTTCATTCTCGTTATCTCGGACATGCTTACTTATCCAGATGTACCCGTTCAGGCCCAGTATCAAGTCCACGCCAGAGGGTAACGAGCAAAAATGAGATTTTAGCCTGCGAATGAGAATGGGGGGAACAGAAATGAGCTGCCCATTTCTGAGCTAAAGATTATGACAGTAGGCGCTGTCAAACATGGCCGTGTTTCAAGTTTTTGAAACGCACCTTGCCATACTTGAGTGACCGTGTATGCAGAGACATGGCACCGTCAGCAAAGAATGCTTGGACTTCCGCAACGAGCAGGTCGCCTTCTTCAAAAAAATTTCGCATTCGAAGCTCGTCACTCTCCAGCTTGCGACGCTTGGACCGGCACAGAACCGGGAAAAGTCAGCTTACTGTAGCATGGTTAGATTTTGGGTAAATCCACCTGAACACCCCCCGGAAGATTAACCGATGAGAGCATGAGAACGGCGTCTTGCCGAGCATTCGCATCCACCTTCCACCTTCGAGGTTGCACCTTTTTTGCTCTATTATGCTTCGTTGTGTGTGAGCGGGAAATGAAATTCACACCTCTGTTATTCGACCGATCACCAAATCCCCAACTTCTGGACTGTATCTGGGAATAGTCGGGAGCAATCCAGTTGTTAACCCTCGCTCGACGTACCTAGTGCGCAACGCCCGCACCGTAATAAGCTTATTGACCCTCTCGATTACACCCGCAACGGATGCAATAACCTCATCGCTATCTACGTAAGTTCCATGTCCCCTTGAACTCGCTGAGTTAAGATAAAGAGAGCCACGGAAGTTCTCACCTCATGAAGGCACGCGACGAAGTAATGCTTTCGCCAGGTGATGTTATTTTCGCGGTCTCGGCCCCAAAGTCGTCGTCGTCGTCCATATAAATGTTATCGCCATTACCCCCATCTATGTCTGGTGGGAGACTCGTGAGACCACGACGGACCGAGCTCAAAGAGGGTGGGGGGAAGAATGATATGATCATGATGTTAGATGCTTTCCAATCATGCCCCTACTAAAACGAGTGTATTTGATCTTCGGACCGCTGAGCCCCAAGAGGCTCACGAGTCAATTTGGCAGCTAAGCAACTTTAACACCAGTGGAGAGTCTTGAACGGCACACTGTATACGACAGAAGGTAGTACTTAGCCCAAAGCGAAGCAAATACAAACAGTAACATCTGGATGATATTGTGTCTCTGTCGGAGTTGGGGAGCCCTGTGAACCTCACTCACACTCAAGGGAAAATAGACTCCCAGTGACCATCATATCACGCTTTGCTGGCAACACTCTTGGAATTCCCCGTGGACTCTCACGACTCTCATGCAAAGAGGGGAAATTCAAAGCGCCGCTATGTCGGGAAAAGGTCTCTCACAGCTCACTAGATAACCACGGTAATCTACCAGCCTCCCAGGGCCATTACCGCATATGTGGCCCATCTACTGATCACAGCGCCCAACTTCTGCTCAATCAAATGCGGATAACGGCTACAACCTAGCAGCTTGGCTAGGCAGGTGGATCACTTGAGAGGGTCCATTTCACGTACGTCCGCCATCACGCGTCACGCCATATTTCATACAGCCGAAGACCCGCCACGCTAGAGTGACTTCTTGATAGGTCGAACGGAAGCCCCCACGGGAAATATTTAATTGGCCTTGGAATTTATTCTAAAATAGTGTCCTAACCAAGCGCTACAGTAGCGAAACGAGACAGCAGAGCAACGAATGAAATGTAAGTTCAGAGAAGCAGGTGGTTGGTGGCAACTCATTAGGTGTACCAAGCAGAAAAAGTAAGCGTACTGTAAGGATTCCACCCGCTGACTCTGAAATTGTTGGTAAAGCGCAATCGTACATATAGGTTTCACTTGTAAGCAAGGAAATATGCAGAGAGGGCAGGCAAGTCATTGGACCCGGCATCGGAATAACCTTGTCTCCTTGATCCGTTGTACTTGAGGACAATCACAGGACCGCACCAGGGTTTGGCAGCCGCGCCGGATGTGATGCGAAAGATAGCCTGATTTATTGGAGCGTTCACGGCCAAAGCGCCAGGGGAATACCACAAGTGCAATGGAAACCGTAATGGTTCCCCGTTTAGACCTTGCGTCAGGACGACACTGCCCGTCTGCCCTCCAGGAAAATGGCCATGGACAAGCGGGGTTGGGCAAGTACCCTGAGCAGGCGTACGAGGAGGTTCGCAGTTTATGGTGATGATCCGAGGACGATCTAAGAACTCGGCTGAGGGCACACGGACGCGAAGAAAGATGTCAGACATATGTTACCTTCTTGCGGAGAAAACAGTATTGCAGATACGGTAATCAATTGGGGTTGGACAGGCGATGGCGTGGCAATCATGTTAGATTGCGCGGATGCGACAGGGACGCACTCCCGGCGATGACGGGGCCAGTCCTACAGCAAAATGAGTTACGTGTAGGAGATCCAAGTCGTTATGACGCACACCCTGGAGGTGTTCAGGTGAACAGTACCACGCATTTTGGCACCGACTACACCACATAGAGGTGGACTTGAAACACACCAGGCAAGGATGATTAATCAACGTGACAGCAGGATTCATGGTCGAGTAGACAGTGAATGGGACTTTTAGGAAAAGACAGAGCAAGTGACACTGAACGTAGTCGAGGGAGTGAGCCTTTTATTTGCCGATGAGGAGCGGAGATACCACAGTCGTAACCAAAGGAGATCTTCATCTATGTTGTGTCATTGGCGACACGCGGGACAACGAAACTTAGTGCGGAGCGGGCGGTGATATTTGACCAGGCAACGTCAGTACAGTCTGCACAGTGGTTTACGAAAACAACGGTCTTGATGGGGACTGACTTAGAGATGAAAACGATCGAGATCGGTGCCCAGGAGAGGTCAACGCAACGAACAGCCTCACGGGAGAAACCAACCGGGAGGAGCTTTGCTGAATCCTCAGGCACAGCCAGGAGCGCAGGAAACGAGCCGAAAGCATGCCGCCATGGGAGGGCCAACCGGAGAAACGAGCGAGATGAGTTGGTGACCTTAGGACCTTAGTTGTCATTTCCTTTCCAGTCTCCGCCCACGGTTTACACACCAAGGGGAAGAATGTTAAATTACGGAATGACGGTAAGGTCAGACAAGTAATATCAATTTATGACTATTATGCTTTTTTCTTTATGAAAAAAATTAAAATAAAATAAAAAAATGTCGTACCCGGGTTTGGCATAACCACTGACTTGGCCTGGCCGGAAATCGGACGCCGATACGGCAACCCGGCCCACGTTTTTCCCACCCCCCTGGTGATTCGATCTTAGTTGCTTGGTGTTGCGTTTGTGTCACTCGTCCCCGTCCCGCCGCCAGCTTGCCACAGTGCCTCATCTAGTCTCTTCAACTTTGTGGGATCACCATGTCTGACGATGAAATGAACATTGATGAGGGTGCGGCGTCTACGTGTATTATCCTCTCTTTCAGTTAATCATCCACTCTTCGTTCTCCTAGTCGCCAACGGGGGAGGTCCCATCCGGAAGAGAGGACGTGGTTTTCAGAGCTCTGCGGGTTTGTTTCGTTTCCCAAACCATTCTTTACGTCCTGACTCTGATGCTAAGTTGTACCACCCAGGCGGCAACGAAGGCGGGGTTTCTTCAGAGCAGACTTACGACCGGGTTGAATCCGCGCAGGTGCGAGACTTAGATACCCGGGCGGCACGATGTGAGCATTCTCATTATCGGTGTGCTTGACTTTAATACTCGTTTTTCGCACGTCAGCGGTTGAAGGATGGATCGTTCTGGTTACCAATGTCCACGAGGAGGCGACGGAGGAGGACGTGACGGAAAAGTTCGCCGAGTATGGCGAGATCAAAAACCTTCACCTCAATCTCGATCGGAGGACGGGTTATGTGAAAGTGGGTCCTAAACAAATGTTGTTGTCGGTGAATTCCGTCTGACCACCTCCTTTTCATCCAGGGGTACGCCCTGGTGGAATATGAGACCATGGCAGAAGCTCAGGCCGCGATTGAAGGCGCGTCGGGCACCACGCTGTTGGAGCAGGCGTTGTCATGTGACTATGCTTTCGTGAGACCTCCTCCATCTGGACCTAAAAAGAACAGAGGTCGGGAGGGACGCGGTCGTAGCGCTAGCCCTCGACGAAGGGATTGAATTTATCCTCTTTTTTTGTTTGTATGAAATGTCATTCTCTGCCTCGACACGGGTCATTCAGTGGTCGGCGTCAGTGTTTATTTTGCTGTCGCGTTGCGTTGATCATGTGAGTGTTATGCGGAGTTCGAACACTCGGGCTGTTTCACTCCGCTGCGTGTCAAGCGCGGCGTGCTTTCGTGTGGTTCCAGTTTAGCTTTCTCTTTCCTTTGACTCAAACCGTGTCCCGTCTCTCAATCCTCTATGCCTTCCATGTCTCTTGAAAGCGACTCTGATACCGCGAGGCCTGCATCGACTCCGAGAAATACCCATGGAGATTCCCCTGAGCAACCTGCTCAGAGCGACGATCCTGGTCCTGGGGATAGTGACGGAGACAGCGAAGTTTACGAGATTGAGGCGATTTTGGATGCGAAGAGGGGTGCCACAGGCTCTGTGAGTTCTTGTTATCGCTCTTTCACGAAAAAAAACGCGTCTTACATTTCTCCTTAGACTAGAATCGGCTACCTTGTTAAGTGGAAAGGCTACCCAAACGAGGAGAACAGTTGGGTTGATGAACGAGATGCTGGGTGCGTAACGTTTTTACCCTTCTTGCTTCTTAGGCCTCATGATCTTCATTCCAGCGGTGCAAAGGAGCTCATAGCAGAGTACTGGCTACGCCACGGGAAAAAGAAAGGCGAAAAGGCTGGACGCAAATCCGACATTAGGCCAAAGGCTTCCCCTCGTCACCCTGTTGCACCTTCTGTCGAAACTTCTTCTGAGCCCATCTCGACAGCCACCAAGAAACGCGGGAGGTTCCGCCAGAAAGCCAGAACAGAAAGCGGCGATGAGGATGCGGAAGAGGATACTAGATCAAGGAAAAGAGGCAGGAAGAGCAACGGCATAAGTCGGAAAGCGTCTCCTTCCCCGGCGTCTTCAGACAAGGAGCATCCAAGCCCGGAGCTACTAGAACCCAGCACAATCAAGAAATGGGGCAATCTTCCAAGTTGGGAACGACATATACAAACGATTGATACTGTCGAGAGGATGGACGATGGCGATCTTTTTATATATTTTAAATTGTACGTTGTTCGTCTCTTTGCATCTGCAATGTCTGATACCCTAGCAACGCTCCCTTAGGAAGGGTGAGAAGGTAGGGTGTAAAGAGAATTCTAAAGTCTGCGCGGAAAAGTTTCCGCAGGAGGTGCGTACCTTAGCAATTAGTTTCGCATTCTCGAATTAACTGGTGCCCCTTATCGTAGCTTTTAAAATTCTATGAGGCTCATCTCAAATGGAGACAGACAGAGCATGAGTCTGACTGAGACGCCCAGTTCCCGCACTTTGCTCTCCCGGTTATTTTTTGTCCTTCCCGTAAATTTTTTTTTTGTCTTCTGTGTCGAGCGCTTTAGGATCGTGCTTTCATCTGCCCTCAGTGTCGTTTCTCGTACTCCAGTCATCGCTGGGGGTTCACACGACTATTCGGCGAACTAACTATCCTTTGAAATCCATACTTTTCTAATCACCAACTGCATGTAATCGACGGAGCGCCCTGCAGAACATATGTTGACAACACCTTGAGGTTCCTTGCCAACGATGAGCGTCCCTAGCCTGATCGTATCTCTAAGGGCATACCTCACCCCAACACAACCTCTCCCATACGGTCCTGAACCAGCAAGCCTTAAGCCCCGAGAGTACGGAACATGTAGGGATATACCCGAAGGAGCTCGTCAGTCTGGATGTAGGAGCCCCTTGATTTTGGTTGGGGCCGTCTCACTGTGCTTGTCGCGTAATACGCGCGAGTCGAGTGTGGCGAACTTATAGGTTTGTCCCGATGCCCACCGGTGGTCGGCAGACTTGGAGGAGCTCGTAATACCCTTTGTTCGAAGAGGGTGTCTACGCCACCTCAGATTGTATCCATCCACCTAAGACATATTTGCCGTTTGGTCCCGATGACTGACTGATCAGTGCAAATTAAGTTATTAGCACAGCTTTTGACCTTTGCCGTATCGAAGTCTGTACGACTCTCGTCAGTATGTCCGTACACCATAGTCACAGGAAGCATATTTCCGGCTGCATTTGGGGCCGTTGATTGAACGTATAGACTACCTAAAGGCACTGTTTCAGAATTCTAAGACCCCGTTTAGTTTCGCTCGTCACCCTCCCCGTCTCTTTTAACGACTGCAAGCAACTGTTCTGGGAAATGGTCCATAGGGTATGTCGAGTAACTTTCGTGTGCTCTTGACGTGATCATAAACTCTTTAGAGTGTCATGTTGACTGAGGACTTTCGTTCGTCTTAGATAACAAAGAGGTTCAATACTAGTTCAATGCGCTCAACGCTCCATGGAAGGCCTCTGAGGGACAATTCCCCACCCTCCGCTATAGAATTAGTCAATAGTTTTCATATACCAGTGCATATAACGAGTTGTGTACGTTGAGTACGTATCCGGGTCTAGGTCTGTACTGGTCGCCAGTCAACCATAAAGTCCGGATAGTAACTAGACGCTACTGTAAAGCAGGGTCAAGCGAATTGACACGAGATAAACGGTAATACATGTGTGTCCGACATGTCACCTCACAATTCTGCGTGTAACGGACTCACAGAAGATGGCGCGGCAGTCGACGTGTCGAGACGAGGTGCCGACTGATCAACTTCGTCTTCGATAGTAACCTCCGCGTGCTTCTCTGCCAGAATACTTTCCGCGCGCTCTAATGCCTCTTCGACTTCCACCTTGCCTCGTCCAACTACGGGAAAATCACTCTCCGAGATAGGGGAGGCGGAGTTGGGATCGTCCCCTGGAATCGGGAGGATGGAGACCTGAGGCAGCTCGGTGTCTTGTTCTGCGTCCTCATCGCCGTCCACGCCTCCCAGAGAAGATTCCAGAGCTCTGAGGCCGTTACGTTGGATGTGGCGGAATCGAGTCTCGAAACCAGTGATTATGTCCTCTATCTCCAGTTGGAACTCGTGAATTGCATCCGGAACTGGGTCAATGGGTGGCGAAGGGTGGGATCCATTCTGGATAGAAATCGCCAAGTTCGTGAAATTATCTGACTCTAAAACGAGGGACACGGGTGAGTGGCACGTGTTGTATAAGGACACACAAAACTCACTCCCAGACAAATCATGGTACCGTTTCCAGTCGAAATGAGTTACATCGGCGAGCCAGATGTAGTCATAGCCCACATCAGCTTGAGCACTGTCGGCAATGTCTCTTACTGTATCTGCAGCCAGTTTGACCTTTTGAAACAACGGTGAGACCATGTGCTCCAGAGGGCCAATAAGTCCTAAACTTACTTGTTCTCTTTCTCTGTCCAAATGCGAAGTATACCATCTATCGACGACGTCCTCGATGTGGCGCAGGTACGACGTGAACTTCGTATCAACTTTTGCGAGAACTTTTGTCCACAAGGTCACCTTCTCGTCCAAAGGACGTGACTCTTTCATCGAGTTGGCAAGGTAGGCCTCAGCGCCTTTTAATAGTTTATCGGCGTTTTCCACGAGCTGATCGATAGCGGGTTTCACATCGGTGTTCGTCCTGAACTCTTGCACTGCGGCTTTTCTCATTGCGACAAGAATTCTACGCAAAGATTTCTTCTGTTCCTTGATGGCTTTGTCTAGCTTCTCCTCCCACTTTGAATGGCGACCCATAATGTCTCGACGCTTCTCAGCTGTTTCTGCGAGCTTTTTGAGGCGAAGTTCCTCCAACTGCTCCTCGCTCAGCGGAGGATCCTGGGTGGGAGCATGTTCTGATTCGGGCACTTCTTCTGGCTCTTCATCGTTAAGGCCAATATCTGCATAGAATGCGTCCAGGTCAACGTCATCAACGACGGACGGTGTAGCCGATGATGAAGGTGAAGGAACGGTCGCTAATAATGGGGTAGACACCTCGAGTGAAGATGAGTGCGCAACAACGGGGATGGACTCGACATGCGAGCTAGTAATTGGAGGGAACACCTCAGATGCAACATCCTTGGCAACACCGGCACTGTGCGAGGGCCCAGGAACGACGATGGTGACGGCTGATGCAGGAATCGAGGTCGGGGTGGAATAATCCGCAGGAGGCTCCGCGGAAGAGAACGTATGTCTATCTGGGTTATCCGTGTGTGTCCGTACAGCTGGGGACTCAGTTGGGGACACGACTGGGGCCCGATATGTATCTTCTGTGGAACGTGAATCCCCCGGAAAAACTTCGCCATCACCACGGCTAAGTTCTTTAATCCGTTCCCATATTTTTGCGACGTGGGGGTCGACGAATTGGCGGCGCTGAGAGCGTAAGAAAACCAAAAGTTGTTTCAAAGTGCGCTTGATATGCTGCCAGACAGGATGCATGTAAGGTCGGGCAGATTGATAACCGGAGTACGTCTTGTCGGCAATAATGAGGATGTATGGCTGAGTAGCGCGCTGGAATCTGATTGCTCTGCTGATAGTAAAACGAACGTAGGGTCCTAGCAGGGACTCGTATCTTCCTTCAATGGCGGACAAGTATGGTCGAATCATGTCACCGACACGCTCTAGCTGAGGTGTGAGGTACTTGCGGTACTGCGGGACGATGTACCTGCGGTACTGTGGGACGACGACCTTGTTCCACTGCGGAACGATGCGGTGGTTCCATTCCTGCTGCGTGCGTAGTACAACAGGCCTTGTGATTCGAATGGCTTGATTGGCATAAGGCTTGACACGGTCAACGTACGGCGAGACGGAAGGGTGAGAAAGGGCCGTGTTTACGACGGGGAAGATGTACGGTTCCAGAATTAGTCGACGATATTCTGATAGGCCGCGGCAGACGGGAGACTTCAGGGCTGCATCGTGAGGGCAGACCGATAGAGAATAAATAGTAAAAAATAGCAAGAGGTAGCGCAACAACACATCGGCAAGATTTGCACGCTTGTCTCTCCGCTTCTATGAAACTTACGTTGTGAGGCCATCAAAGACAGCGGTTTCGTACCACACACCTTCCCCCCATTCTTGGCTCTTCGCACACCTTTGCTCTTCTTCAAACGAGGACCTTCCTTCAAACGGCAGAATAGATAAACTAAACGCACCATAGTTAGAAGACACCACTCACCAGATCACGCGAGCTGTCCTCGCGAGACCCGTCATGTGAATCATCACTGGTTTTCCCATTAGTCAAGGGACTCGGTCGCTCGGGAAGATTTGAGGCTTTTGCTTTTGACGAGGATGTCGTGGTCGCCAGAGGAACAGCATCTTGGGAACTTGTCTTGGGGGTGGCAGGTGCTCTGCGTATTACAACCATTGTTGAGGGTCAGTGGCGAATCAGAAGTACGAATAAACCAGATTTTAAAACGACAATAAGCAAGTGCAAGGTAAGCACATGAGAGGTGAAGACAAAACGTTGCGGTACACAGAGGCCATCATCTTAGTGGTGACAACTGACGTGTACCGTGGGAAATAGTTATGTAACACCCCACCTTAGTAATTACGATTATTGCACCACTCCTCTCCCATTTCTGTCTTCTTCGCTGGGGCTGGCGGGAGACCCTCAAGATGCAGGTCACCGGACAGTCTCAGGGACGTCTTGTGACAACCTACGCCAGAAGAAAGGGCAGGTCTCGGGTGTTCAACGTTTCTTCATCGCCAATCAAGGCTGCAGACTGCGAAGACTTGTCTCTTGCTGAAATGACTCAACGCATGAAAAAACGTGCTCGGCAATCCAATCCAATCCTCGACCTTGGCACTTACACTGAATCCCAGAAAGTTTTTAAGCGGCCTAAAAACGCGCATGCTCTGGCTCCTGCACTTCCTCCTGACTTTGATGACAAATGCTCTTCGTCCGCTTCCGCGCTTGATTCTCTGATTTCTCTCAACGACGAGACCAATAACCTTCAATATCAAACCCCTTTTAACTTGTCGCCTGTCAACTCTCCGACTGCTCCTGACCCTATGTCTCCTGTGCCTCCTTCTCGTCGTCAGCTTTCTCGCATTGGCTCCCGTAATCTCAAAGAAAACAAAATTATCAAGCGCCTTGCTTCACCTTTTCACAGTTGTTCTGTATCCAGAGCTTGCTCCAGGTCTGGTTCGAGAGCCAACTCACCCAAGATGAAAATTAAGAAGCCTTCGTTCTACATCAAAGCCCGTACTCGTTCAGAGGCTAACGTTGCCCAATCTGTGGAAAACGCCTCCGAGGTGCTAGTATTCCCAATCAGCGGATCTCTTCCTACATTCGGGTCTATGAAGTCTGGCGCTTGTGATTCTCAAAGTGCTAATTGCTGTACCACCTATATGCTGCAAAATCTCTCAGAGCTAGACTGGTTCCGACCTGCGAAGGCACTTTCTCACGGCCCTTTTTCTGAAGATTACGTACCTCCCGGAACGCCTTTCTACGGGTGGGATTGCACATCTGAAGCCTTCCTTGACGGAGTTCCTCTGCAAACATCGACACCCATCGTCACCAATGACCCCGTGCGAAGGCATGTGCATACCGAGGGCACGCCTAGTGCACCTAACACCCCGGACAATGGCCACGCCATTGCCAATTCTCATGACGTCACAATGCAGACGTGTGAAACGAAGGAATCTTGCAGCCGCCTGCGGCGACACTTCAATCACGACAGTATCTTCTCGAGTTACTTTGATGACTCTACGGCGCTTTCTACCCTCCAGTTTGGCTGCATGAACCCAGAAAATGTTCTTCAGGACGATAATAGGTCGTCATCCAGTCCTTGCTTGCCTGACAACGGACGAACGGTCACCAATCTCAGTGGTATGCTCGACACTCTTGACATTAACGGTATGTCCCTTTCGGAGTGCGCATATACCCGGTCTCTCGCCTTCAGGACCCCTTGACTGTTCGATAGTCTCCCTCTGCAAGAACTCACTCTTTGTATCTTACAGGATTAAAGAGCAGTCCCATGAGCCTCGCTCATCGCTCTCGTTCTCTTGATAGCGCGCCGACCACAGTCGCTCCTATTCTACCGTCCGACACACAACAAGCCACCGGTAGGAAACGGGACCGCGCAAGCACCATCCGCGCGTCTGATTATATGATCAAACCTGTAATCGTAGCCCCTTGTGGTAGAGAGACATCAACGACTGTTGCAGCCTCGACAACACGAACGCGATCAGGTACAATTCGCCCCGCGCATCCCCCTTCGATTCCTCCGGCCAATGGCTCTCCGAGAGTCGATCTTCAGCAACGCGTAGAACAAGTTACAGTCGACAGCTCAGCTAGCCCTGCTATTATCACAAACGAGGACAAAAAACTATCCGAGCCCCCTGGCCAAGCCCAAGGCCAGCCGGAGCAAGTGTCGCGTAGACCAAGGGCTAATGTGGAAGCCGTGGAGGATATGGACACGGACGTGGACAATGACGAGAGTGATGATGAGCTCCTCCTTGATCGAAAGGGCTGGAATTGGGACGGAAGATGGGAGTAGTTGGTTATCATGCGCTGATGGTTGTGATCACACTTTTGGGACCTCTTGACAATTTTTTTGACCAGACACGGACGTCAACCGGTATATTTCCGACTCCCTCACTCGGAGTCCCCGACTGTACATCAGTTTCCCTTCGCTTCGCCTGTCAAACGTAACATCTTTGGCTTCAATCTTGTAAATGAGTGCAACTCGCTGTAATAACTCGTCGTAATTGTCAATAGATAGACAGCAAAGATAAGCGTACGGTGTCTCTCTTATCACCACGTGAACAACTCTGTTCATGTTGCCGAGTTACACGGATATCCACCACCGTGACACCACAGTACTAGTTTGATTTGGCAGCTGACATAGTGCTGATATCTAGACTAAATGGCGGACAACCCAATTCTTCAGGATCTCCGGCCATTCTCCCTCCAATATCCCCCGAGTTTATCCCAGAGGCAGCGTCGTGCAATCTACGAGGGCCAAGTGCGCGCGTTTTTAGAGGCCTCCGAGATCGTGGAAATAGAAGAAGAAGTTTTAGACGACATCCTTGATGGCTTTGGTGGCTTCGACGAAGCTAGCGATGATACCGCGGCAGGCGAGAACACCCCTGTGCAAAACTTGGGCAGGGACGTCGACGCTGCGGGAAATATTGAACTTCCGCTGCCTTATGGCTTTTACGTTTTCTTTGGCCCACAAGGTATGGCCGCTTTCTGTGGGATCATCCTAAGACGGGTTCTAATATGAATACTCGTGTCCCGAATCATTTCTTGTCAGAGCCAATGGCCCCCCGTTGGGTGAAACAACAAATCAATGGGATGCTTTCCCACCTCAAGCAGCGAGGGGAGCCTTCTCCTCGCAGGTTTGGACAACGCTGACTATGCCCATACAGGACTATCATCATTTATGAAGGAATACGTGATCACTCGTGCAATCCCAATTCCCGAGTTACTCTGTGCTTTTGACATTTACCTGGTACGAAGACGGTACCTTGAATAATACCGGTCTATTCAGTGCACATTTCTAGTGCGAGGAATTGCAAAGGAAGAAGTTGGGAACCTTGGTGTATTTTCTCCAAGTTGTCCTTTCCGGAGAGTGAGCACTGGTCAAGATGTCATATGGTTTAATTTTGACGCTCCAGGTTAGACTGCAGTTGCGCGAGCGACTATCCCGATATAGGACTCTCCAAGATGCTGTCAATCTCATAACTTCGTCACGGCGCATATTGGTGTTGACTGGTGCTGGTATTAGTAAGTGTAGACACACAGATCCCCAATAAGGTCACTGATTGCACGCTGGGGGTGAGGTGTGTCGTGTGGAATTCCCGACTTCCGCTCGCGCAATGGCCTATACGCAACGTTGAAAGAAAAGGGAGAATATGATCTAGACGACCCCCAACAAATGTTGCGCCTTTTTAATACATCAGAGGTTTACTAGCAGTGTTGACTTACACCCATCAGGTTCGACATAAGCTACTTCAAGGAAAACCCATCCGGTACGGTAGGCAAGCCTCATTTCTGTCCTCAGGTGGTGCCTAATAGTTTGTAGTATTCTAGTGCGTGAGAGTTGCCCCCCCGTTCCCCCACAACTGACGTGAAACCACATCCGTCAAGCTCTTTTGCAAGGCAGATATACCCATCAAATTTTACACCATCGCCGTGTCACCGCTTTATCAAGCTCATTGAAGATAACGGGAAGGTGAGAGTCCCTGATGTTCTAGATAATCGCACGTTGCTACCCATTCTCACAGCTCCTCCGCGTGAGTGGTACTTGCCTGGTTGGCCCAACCATAGTCAGCTCTCATCCCACTCGCGTCCACAGAACTACACCCAAAATATTGACACACTTGAAACTGCCGTTGGTATACGAAACGTCTTGCAATGTCACGGATCTTTTGCAACGGCGTCCTGCTTAGAATGCCGCATCCGTGTGCCGGGTAACGTCATCGAACGGGAAATCATGCAGGGAGAGGTACCTTTGTGCAAGAGCTGCAACGATTCGGGAAAAGACTGGAGAAAGGCAAGGAACAATAAACGGAAACCCAGTAAGCAATCGGACAGCGAGGGCGAGGATGAGCCCTTGTTCCCACCATGGATAATGAAGGTGATAGCATTCCTATTTTGTAGACTTTTGATTTTGAACTGCCGCCGCAGCCTGACATCACTTTCTTTGGTGAAAAGCTGACCGACAGTTTCGAAGAGTGTTTGGTAAAAGATAGGGATCAAGTTGATCTCGTTCTCATAATTGGGACATCACTAAAGGTTGCCCCAGTATCTGATATCATCAGTAAGTCCCGCCGGGAGCAAGCGAAAGTTGAAGCCTGACAGTACAACCACTAGCACATATGCCTCACTCCGTGCCACAAGTACGTGACCTGTGTGCCTTCGCTGCCGATGTTTGCTAATAGCTGCTTTTCTCTATGTTAGATTCTGATCAACAAAACGCCAGTGACACATATCAACCCTGATGTCGGTGTTGCCTCTTGATGTTATGTATAATATCTCATTACCAATTGTTAGATCGTTCTCCTGGGAGATGCGGACTCGATTATCGAGCATCTCACAGAGATGCTCGAATGGACTCTCCCCCCTGCAAAGGCTGGGCAGTATCTGGGTGGGAAATCCCCTCTATTAACGAAACGCCGATCTCAAGAACGCATGGGGGGTGCTCCCAAGCGTGTGGTAGACAGGTATGTGAGACCCTGAGGTTAACGTGCTTGCGACCAATAATACGTCTTCAGTCATATCTGGCTTTTCGAGGGTGCAGAGGGCGGAAAGTGGTTGTTGGACTTCGAGGCAGCACAGTTGCGAGCCGCACAGCCATCTAATCCTTCCCGAAGCGTTTTGTCCTCATCGTCGGTATCAACGACTCCAGTAGACGCGCCGCGCGACGGGAAGAGGGCACGACTACTATAATGTCACCCTTTGGTACAAATCAACGAGTTCACCGACGTAGGCGTAAGCGGAACGCATTTTTTGACATGCGCGACTGTGGGTCAAGATAGTCTTCGTAGAAGCCGACGATGAATTCCTCCGCCTTGAAACCAAAGCGATTGTAGAGCAGCTTTTTGGATTGGGATCAGAAACCGCGGAGAGAAGGGAAACGTAATGGTCCTACCATCGCTGGGTTATTTGCAGACACATGGAGAGTGATGTCTTTGTTTGGATTTCGACTAATGAGATAGAAGAGCATAGCACTAAAGGGACTTTGAGTCAACGATTTTAAGATCAAGAAATGCCGTACACACGTTGCGATCTGCGCATTCTCCCAGCCCGCCCGGACGACGAGATAGGTGATGTATGTTTCAGCTGGGGAGCTAAGGATAGCACATCCAACCAAAAGACGTTTATACATTGCGACAATCGTTGCTTGCTCGGGCACGTGGCGTAAGGAGTCGCTAACTATCAGAGGGGGAAATCGCGTTGAAAAATATCCATGATGGGGATTCTGTAGTAAAAACGCAGACCATCAATTCCCGACCAAAATAAGCGGTGCAACAGATCGTGAACTTGTGGCAAATGCTCAGCCGTTAATGTCACGTATGTGATAGGTGCGAGAGATTCTTGAACGACCTCCCTGCCTAAGCTAATTTACGTCAGTAATTGGCTCTCAAGGACCGAAGGGGTATACAATTTCAGCGCATAATGAGCGCGAATATCCTCCATAAGATCCATCCAGGGGGACCGTGCTTCCCAATCGGCAGCGACCACTGGTGCACGATGAACAGAAAAGCCGTTCAAGCGCGACGAGAACGAGCTCTTATATGGTGTGGTCTGTACACCGTAGAGGGCCTTAAGAACCTCGGGATCGGGCTCTGGTGGTTTGCAAGCGGGGGCTAGCCAGGTAAGTGCAGACGGAATCTTGGGACGAAGGACGGGCGGAGACAAATTATGGGTTCTCATGTGCTGAAATTGACTCAACGCAGACTTAGAGAGACCAGAAAATGCCACACGTACACCCTGCAGTTTTAGTTTTCGCAGTATGATGGCCTCCGCGACGCTCAGTCCATTTCGCGACCTCGCCTCGAGTGTCTCCAAAAGATCTGCTTCGTCGGACGGGGAAAGAAGCGAGTATGGTCTTCCCTGGGTTATAACGGATCCCTCAGCCGATCCGTAGAGCTCGAGCACTAGAATGGCGCATGCTCACAAGGTCATCCCTCTCATCCAGCTCCCCCAGGTCGTCCCTTGTTTGTACGCACTGTTCCAGCACAGATTTGGCTATGGTGTCAAAACTCACGTCCTCGCTGTCCACAGGCGCATATCTCGATGCAAGGACGTCAATGAGGGGCTGGAGGGTGAACGTGGAGACAGATGAGCTGCACGGTGTCGTTCGTGACGTGGGTCCAGAATTATTCCTTTTCCTTTTCTTTCTAGTACGGCGTCTTCGCTATGCGTGATGTTAACGACCAGTAGCAGTTATGTTGAGAGCGCACCGTAGGTCCATCGAAAATGGCATCACCGTCACGATCGTCCCAAATGTCCTGGTCATTTAAAGACTCAGTCTCTGATAGCGAGTCCGATGGTAACGCCATTCGTATATCAGCTTCCACTGGTACTGGCACTGGCACTGGCACGGCAACTGCAGAACTCAAGAGTTCCGTAACGTTTCGGGCCGGGGTCCAAAGTTCGCCACCAGCACCACGTCATTTTCGTTCAGGAATAATGCACCACATACGATACATGCAGGGCTTGTGTTTTAAAAAGTAGAACGCAGTTCCAAAGTTCCAAACGTACATGCCAGTGGGCTGTGAAGAAACACAAGGCCAGCCAGAATACAAGAAATGGTATCAAACACAAGGCACGTAAATTATCAGAAATGTACACAGATGCGCTACAGTAGAAAGTATGGGGGGGGTGAAGGTTCAGCCAGATCTATGATGGCTATGAGCCAATGCGGCCACGGATGGTGAGGCCACCCGCAAACATCGAAACGTTCCAGCCGTCTTCCATGAGCGCATTATAGACGGCTGGTCCCAAGACGCCTTTACCGCCAGCAGAACGGTTTCCACGACCAGTAATGAACCGCATTGGGCGAACTACGGTTTCGCGAGTCGGCACTGACATCAGAGATATAGAGGTATCAAAGCTCACCGTCAGAGGCACCGTATTCTTCGAGAAACTCTTTAGCAAGAATGACCGCTTGGGAAATGGTGGTATAATGCAAATCAATAGTCGTAAGAGACGCATCTGTCCTTCTAGGGGCCATCACTTGTCAACCGGATACGGATCCACACGCAACTGTTGACTAACTTTGTAGCGCCGACGCGGGCTCTGGCAACATCCAGTGCTGCACTTTTGACCTCCTCCTGTAATTTGCGCGCCTGGAGATGACCGCAACCACCATGATGGAGTAAGGTACAACCATACAACGGGACGCACCTCGTCGACATGGTACAAAGCGACTTCTTTCCCCAGATTTTTCGAGTTGGCCCCTTTCCAGGCCCTGGCCGCAGACATGTGGGTTTCCGTGAGGCGCTCTCCGAGGTATTTGAGCCGCTGTTCCAGATTCTCTGAGTCTTTATGCTTCTCTGAGCCGATCTGGTGGGTGCGCATCTTGCTCATGTCATTGTGAGCAGGAATAAAACCAGTGTGAGGATTCGCAGTCGAAGGGGGCTTCCTGCGTGGCACAACATTCCATTCATCTGATTGCGAAGGCTGGCGTCCGGGACGAAGGCCCGAAAACGACCCTGCGTAGGTTGCCTCGAAAGCAGGGGATGGTGAGCTTGCGGACAACTCCATCGGGTGATCGTCCTGACACTCTTGACCGTGCAGACGAACTTCTGCCGTTTCATCCGAGTCAAGGCTGTGCAAGAGCCACACAAGGTCAAGAGCGTCACCGTGCCGCGACTGAACTGCGCGTAAGCACAAGCGGGCATCCGAGAGTATGCGTTCTCGCTCCTCAGGGCCTTGTTCGTTGTACTCGGGCGTACTCCGGAGGATGTCTTGTAAGCTAAGTAGTACGGTCGTATCAGGCGGAGAGGCGCCCGTATCTTCCGCACTAGTGATGGACGTCAGTGCGCGGCGAAGAGCCGCCGCAGGCGACTTGGACTCAGGTGAGTGGAAGAACGACTTGAAGAATGATTCGGAATGTGGGGGAAGGAGCGAGGAAAGCTGAGCAGATATGGAAGAGACTGCAGTCCAGATATCGACATCAGGAGGCCTTGGGGGCATATCACAGTGTGGAGAACGGCGATGAGCCCTCTCGGAGATATGCTGTTGTTGACGTACGTCACTAATGGTGTAAGTCTTCGTTTTCGCTTTCTTTTTCTTCCCCTTTGCTTTGACGGTGAGCCACTCCGGACTGTGCATGGGGGTGAGATCATCTTCCAGGGCATCGAGCCCGCCCTCTTCGAGGGCTCGTAGGTACTCCTGAGTTAAAAGAAGCTGGACGGCACGCTCGATATCAACATCCTCTGCCCAACCATCCTTGCAAGTGGCATCAGCGATGGCGCTCTGCAGTCGGGCCGATGGTACACCGGGAAAAGCTGTCTGTAGGAAGCCAAGAGGAGACGAGAAAGAGGTGGCGCTGGAGGAAGTCGACCGTGGAGAGGCTAACGGCGATGTGGAGTCGGTAGTAGGTGTTAATAAGGTTCCAGAATAACCCTCGAGTGTGCTACCGCTGAGGGAGCTACCGTCGATATGGCTACCCGATAAGGCTTCGCTTATGGACTGCTCGTCGTGATTCTCTCTCGCGGCGGCGGCGAGTTTGGTGAGGGTTTGGCGAAGTCCGTGAAGCTGCCGCCGTGTTGGTGATTCGGTGTGGAACTCAGAAAGGAAGGCCGCAATCAGCGAGCTGTCCAAAGAGTGGAATTTTATCTGCGAAGGAGGGGGGCGGGGGGCGAAATGGCGTTGTCATAATCACAGGCCACCGTGAGATGAAAAAAATTAGTAGCTACCTGCAATTTCTCCAATAATGCTTCTCTAGCCAACGCCGTCATGATGGTGTCTCCGTGAATGCTTGCGTTATGTGGGTCCAACCACGTCGAGTCTTTGAAGCCAGTGGTATAGCAGCAATGAGGTCAAGAAAGCTATGCTACGCTCATTTCGGTAACTGTGACCCATAGTAGTAGTCTGTAGTGGCAGGGGCCCTGTAATGCACGGAATCGCTATACGGGCTACTGTACAAGCACAAGAGCGAATACCCTGGTATTTCTGCCGTGCCCCTCATGCATACACCAGAGAACTAGACAGGCATCTTGTGGTAACAATGTTGGTGAATGTGGAGCCGGTCTGACGCAAACTAGGCAGGTGCTTTACCCTGGCGAGTTTCTTTCAGCGTGATAACTAGTAATAATCTATGCGAACGCGATACACGCAAAAAAATACTGGGGAAAAGTACGTATAGTGCCAGGTAGTGCCACAGAATTCTAGTTCCTCTCGTCATCTCGCCGCACTACAGGCTAGACCTACGTTCCTCCATTTCACAGAATGTTTTCAACTAGAATGCTATCTGGATGTGCTGGATTATGGCGTTAAGTCTACAAGGAATCAGGTGGCACTAGCAGAAGGGAATTCAAAGGAACAAAATGTCTTTCTCACTGGCCTCACCTCCTCGTACCGCGTGCCTTTTTCCCTCTCATAGGGTGTTTGCACTGCGAGCGCTCATAAGAAATGAGACAGGACTGAGGGCGAGAATGAGGGCGAGAGCTCGAGCGAGGGAAGAATCTCGACTCGGATCCGCGAGGTTAGGGTTTGGCTTACTGACGTGGGATCTAGAGCCACAGCCGCTGCAGCAACGACCTCATCGCAAACCAGCTTGCTACGATCCCACTCCGGACAGCGGTCCCCATAAGATGTTGTTTTACGTCTCTATTCTCGCCTTTGCTACATTATTACTCATGTGTACGTCTTTCAACAATCAACTCATCAACTCCCATTCATTCTCGGACTTTCTTCCGCAGTGTTGTACCGTTACCGCGCTCACCTCCCAGTTCCTGAGCGTCTGCGTGCAATTATTCCCCACCCCTCCAGGGAGAACTATGCACCGCTTTCGACTTTCGCAGACCAAGCTGCTGCTGGAATGACGAGCTCGACATTTGATGTCGAGGCCGACAACATTTTCCAAGGCGACGCGAGGGTTGGACTGGACGAACAGGGGACTCAGGAGGTCATGGAAATTATGAGAAGGGAAAACGTCAAGTACGCATTACACATCACCTTGCGTTTCTACAGCTAACTCCGCACTCCAACTCAGCTTCGATCAGGCCAGACTTATTCGCCATCATCGCCATCTGGCGGCAAATGGTATCGACCCTTCAGGTGGGTCTCCCTCGAGTGGTTTAAATGGTCTACCATATAGTATTTCCCACAGGCATACCTCTGGATGCAAAGGCAGTCACCCGTTTGTAATGTGCCCGCATCAACGGGCTGTTCTATTATATCTACAAGCAAGTGCTATTCAGATTCGTCTCGTCATCGACCCATTTGTGTATTCGCCGCCGGTTCTTTCCCAGGCTTATGGTGGAATTTGTAAGAACCGTAGTGGTCCATCCCTGGAATTTTCCATGATAGATTGCAATAGTGGACATTTGTGTTATGCTAATACATTGTTTTATCAGCAGCTTGCGGATCTACTAGTGCATCAAGCACGACGAGTTTGTGCCTGACTCTGCAGCGATGTTTGCTACTATCTTTTCCTTTCGCAGTTGTTATGAGGACCTCCTGGCCGTACACGGCACGAGGCATTGCTTCTGGTTTAGCATCGACGCGAGGGTGCGTCCAGCTGTTTTCCGGGCTGTCTTTAGCGTATCCGAAGAATCGTAAAGTTATCGATTCTGGACTATTGATCTTGAGCTCTGTCCTTCGCCAAGCTTTGCGCCGGAAGCAGCGGACGATTGGAAACCCATCAGAAGAATGGAATGCGCTCCAACCCTGTTCACCACGCATATCT
>Ga0137385_10000361_pt1 | contig 36940 bp, 27 predicted proteins | sample SagtaG_FD_104921 | JGI IMG/M metagenome (GOLD analysis project Ga0137385, IMG submission 104921) | Vadose zone soil microbial communities from Sagehorn Ranch, Mendocino, California, USA - Sage2_R_80_16 metaG | ecosystem: Environmental > Terrestrial > Soil > Vadose zone | place: USA: California... | reverse complement strand
TTCGCGAAGGAACCGACGTTGCGCGGGTTTTCGTAGTGGTCCAGAACCTTGTCGCTATAAGCCATGATGACACTCCTTGATTCGTTTCAACCTGCAATTCGATGAATTCGACGTCGTCCAAACCGGCGCGTCAATGCGCTGCCCACTGGATGGTCGAAATGTCGATCCCGTCCTGGTGCATTTCCCACAGCGGCGACAGATCGCGCAGCTTCGAAATCTTGGTCTTCAGCAGGTTGATCACGTAGTCGACGTCCTGCTCGGTCGTGAAGCGGCCCACCGTGAAGCGGATCGAGCTGTGCGCCAGTTCGTCGTTACGACCCAATGCGCGCAGCACGTACGACGGTTCCAGCGAAGCCGACGTGCACGCCGAGCCCGACGACACCGCCACGTCCTTCACCGCCATGATCAGCGATTCGCCTTCGACGAAATTGAAGCTGATGTTCAGGTTGTGCGGCACACGCTTTTCCATGTCGCCGTTCACATACACTTCTTCCATTTCCGACAGGCCGCGCAGCAGACGATCGCGCAGCATGCGGATACGCTCGTTTTCCGTCGCCATTTCCTCGCGTGCGATACGGAACGCTTCGCCCATGCCGACGATCTGGTGCGTGGCCAGCGTGCCCGAACGCATGCCGCGCTCATGACCGCCGCCGTGCATCTGCGCTTCGATGCGGATACGCGGCTTGCGGCGCACGTACAGCGCGCCGATGCCCTTCGGACCGTATGTCTTGTGCGCCGAGAACGACATCAGGTCGACCTTCAGCTTTTGCAGGTCGATGTCGATCTTGCCGGTGGCTTGCGCGGCGTCAACATGGAAAATGATGCCCTTTTCACGGCAGATTTCGCCGATCGCCTCGATGTCCTGAATCACGCCGATTTCGTTGTTCACCGACATCACCGACACCAGGATCGTGTCCGGACGCAGCGCGGCCTTGAACACGTCGAGATCGATCAGACCGTCGTCCTTCACATCCAGATACGTGACTTCGAAGCCTTCGCGTTCGAGCTCCCGGCAGGTGTCGAGCACAGCCTTGTGCTCGGTCTTCACCGTGACGATGTGCTTGCCCTTGCTCTTGTAGAAGTGCGCGGCGCCCTTGATCGCGAGGTTGTCCGATTCGGTCGCGCCCGAGGTCCAGATGATTTCGCGCGGATCGGCGTTCACCAGCGCCGCGACGTTCTCACGCGCTTCCTCGACCGCACGCTCCGCGGTCCAGCCATACGAGTGGCTGCGCGATGCGGGGTTGCCGAATTGCTCGCGCAGATACGGAATCATCTTGTCCACCACGCGCGGGTCGACCGGGGTCGTGGCGCTGTAGTCCATGTAAATGGGCAGGTGGGGAATGTCGTTGTTCATCTATCGCTCCGGGGACGTCATATGCTCTGGCTTCTGGATTCTCGATCAGGCTGCGGTGAATACTTGATACCGAGCCTAGGAACCGGCCATGTTGAAAACGGAATTGGGCCCTTTCGGCGCCGCGCGGACGGGCTCGACCGCCGGCGCTTCGCTGCGCCGGTCGCGCAATACGGTCGGCGCGCCTTCGCGCGAACGCTGCTGATCGACCAGATCCTTGAGAGAGACCGAATCCAGGTACTCGACCATTTTCTGATTCAGCGTCGACCATAGTTCGTGCGTCATGCAGTGGCCGTCGTGCTGTTTGGTGCCCTCGCACGAGCCCTTGCCGCCGCACTGGGTGGCGTCGAGCGGCTCGTCGACCGCGATGATGATGTCGGCCACGGTCACGTCTTCAGCGCGGCGGGCCAGATTGTAGCCGCCGCCCGGTCCGCGCACGGACTCGACGATTTCATGGCGACGCAGCTTGCCAAACAGCTGCTCGAGGTACGACAGGGAGATATGTTGGCGCTGGCTGATACCCGCAAGCGTCACCGGGCCCTGCTCCTGGCGCAGTGCCAGGTCAATCATCGCCGTGACGGCGAAACGGCCTTTCGTGGTGAGTCTCATATGGTGTGGGAACCGCAATTCTCGACTAGTTTGGTCAAGTATAAATACATGAGTGAATTAGTCAAGTATCCCTATTGCGATTTGGGTCATTTGCTTAATTGTTGGTGCATCTTTGTTCGTGCACCTGCCGCGCCCCGCGCCCGGACTAAGCCGTCAACTGGGGACGCAACGCCGCAATCAGGCCGCGGCATGCCGCTTCGCACTGATCGAGCACCTGCTCGAAACCGTCCGCGCCGCCGAAATAGGGATCGGCGACTTCGCGGGTGCCGCTCCAACGGCTGTCCGTCTCGGGGACGAATTCCATCAGCAGCCGGATTTTGTCGCGCTGCTCGGGCGGGCAGACCTCGCGCAAGGCCGCGACGTTTTTGTCGTCCATCGCGATCAGCAGATCGAAGCGCTCGAAATCTGCCGGGGCTATCTGGCGTCCGCGCAGGGCTCCCAATTTGTAACCGCGCCGGCCGGCCGCATGTTGCGCGCGGTCGTCGGGCGGCGCGCCGATGTGCCAGTCGCCCGTGCCCGCCGAATCGATCAGAATGCGTTCCGCGAGCTTCGCCTCGCCGACCAGGTGGCGCATCACGCCTTCCGCGGTCGGTGAACGGCAAATGTTCCCGAGGCAGACGAAGCAGATGGACACGGTTTTCATCAGAGGCTTTCAGGCGCTTTGACGCGCGTGGAACGACGGTTGGTGAACGGTGCCGCGATTATACAAAGGCGGGCGAAATCTCGCCGGGAGCCGCTTCGCGGCAAAGAGGCGCGGCTGCGGGTGCGGCGGCGCGATGGGAGCTCGGCGTTTCTGCGTTGATTGCGTTGCGTTTGGTGTCGCGCTCAGGACGCTTCGGCGAGCGGCGTCGCGGCGACGGCACGTATAGGTTTTGCCGGCAGCGCCGACGCGTCGCCGATCATGCCGTATGAAACCGCGCGCGCGAGTTCCGCAGTCAGTTGATCTGCAGCGAGCGGCGCCTGCGAGGCGCGCGAAGCGGCACCGCCGCATATATGCAGGTAGGCGGCCACAGCGAGCGGCACAACGATGGCGAGGGGCCAGTACACCGATATTGTCTTTTTCATGATGTCGTTTCTTCCGATTAGGGGCATGTGAACTCGTGATTCACTATTCCCATTTCGAATCCTATAGGAATACACAATCGGGAAAAACCGGCTGGCGCGAGATACAGCGTTGCTTGGGATGGAACAGTGAATGGACGATTTTCCGCGCGCGACCTTGACCCACCTTGACCCATATGGCTGGCACAAAAAAGAAATCCTTACAAACGCATACAAAGCTCACGTGACGGATCGCGATAATAGCGGTCTCATAGACATGAAACTCTTTGCATTGGTCCATCAGATGAAACGCATTACATCAATCGTAGGTCTCGCCGCCGCTGCCTTGCTGAGCGGCTGTGCGGTGTATCCGGACGGTACGCCGATGTACGGCAATGGCTACAGCGGCTATGACGGCTACGCCACCGGCGTGCCGCAGACCAGCGTGTATATGGGTTACAGCGATTACTATGGCCCGGGCTATTACGACGGGCCGGGGCGCTATTACGGACCAGGGCCCGGCTATCGTGGCTACCCTGGTTATCCGAACCGCGGCCGGCCGAACGACGGCAATCGCGGCGATAACGGGGGGCATGGTCAGCCGAATGGCGGAGGGGCACGCGGCGGGCCGCCGCCTCAGGGCGCTGTCGCCGGGCCCGGTGGGCCGGGCGGATCGAATGCGGCGCGCCCAGGAGCCGGCAGTCCTCCGCCCCCGCCGCAACAGGCTGGCAATGGCGGCGGGCGTGGGAACGGCGGCACGCCGATCAGGGGCGTTCCCGGCCGCCAGTCCGGCGGGATGACGGACCATTGATCCAGACGACGAACCGCGCGATTGTGCGGTTGCGCTTGGGCGACAGCAGCAGTTCAACAATGCGGCGCCTGGCGCCGCGCCCGGCCTCAAGCAAGCCGGGCCAAAGACGCCAATTGTAGAAAGCGATGCCGGTTGCCGGCTGGCGCCCCTACCAGGTCGCTCTCGACAAATACGACCGCGCCGCCTGCTCAGCCGATATGGCTGCGTTGCGCCGCATACAACTCCCTGAAGGTGCGCCCGACCGGCGCCGGCATGTCGCGGGTATGGGTCCAGCCCTCGCCGCCTAGCGGCAGCTTCGCGATCGAACGATTGCGCCCGCCCATCCGCTCCAGCACGCGCACGGCCAGCTTGGTGAAGAGCGCGTAAGCGTCCGGATGCAGCGCGAGGAAACCCCACACGGCCAGCCCGGCGCGCTCTTTCCACGGCCGCAGGCGCCGCTCCACCTGCTTTTCGCGCAGCTTGCGCAACAGATCGGATAACGGAATTCCCACCGGGCACACGCTATTGCATTCGCCGCACAAGGTCGCTGCCTGCGGCAGGTCCAGCGCCTTGTCGATGCCGACATAGCTCGGTGTCAGCACCGAACCCATTGGCCCGGGATACACCCAGCCGTAGGCGTGGCCGCCCACCTTCTGATAAACCGGGCAATGGTTCATGCACGCGCCGCAGCGAATGCAACGCAGCATCTCCTGGAAGTCGCCGCCGATCAGCCCCGTGCGCCCGCCGTCGACCAGCACGACGTACATATGCTCGGGACCATCCTGATCGCCTTCGCCGCGCGGCCCGGTCAGCACGGAAAAATAATTCGACGTCGCCTGGCCCGTCGCCGAGCGCGGCAGCAGACGCATCGCCGTGGCCAGATCTTCCAGCGTGGGCAACACCTTCTCGATGCCGGTAACGGCGACATGCACGCGCGGCATTACCGTGCACATGCCCTCGTTGCCCTCGTTCGTGACAAGCACGACCGAGCCGGTTTCCGCCACCACGAAGTTGCCGCCCGTCACGCCCATGTCCGCGGTCATGAAGTGCGGACGCAGCATCTCGCGCGCTTCCCGCGTCATGTCGGTGATTTCGGTGAGGCGCGGCCGGTTGTGCGTCTTCGCGAACAGGTCGGCGATCTCGTCCTTATCCTTATGGACGACCGGCGCGATGATGTGGCTCGGCGGCTCGTTGTCGTTGATCTGCAGAATGTATTCGCCCAGATCGGTTTCGATCGACTGCACGCCCATCTGACCGAGCACCTCATTCAGACGCATTTCCTCGGTGACCATCGACTTGGTCTTGATCACCTTCTTCACGTCATGCCGACGCGCGATGTCGCCGACGAGCCGGGCAGCCTCCTGGGTCGTCTCGGCGAACAGCACCGTTACGCCGCGCCGGGCCGCCTCGCGTTCGAAGGTTTCCAGCCACACGTCGAGATTGTCGAGCGCGCGATCGCGGCGCTCCTTCAGCGCCGAGCGCGTGGCGGGAAAATCGATTGCGGTAATGGCCGCGGCGCGGGCCGACACGAACTTGGTCGACAGCTTGGTGAGGTTCTGCTGCAGACGCTGGTCGGCGAGTTTCTGACCCGCGCGAGCCTTGAATTGCATCGATTGGACTTGCATGGCGGCCTTATGCGTATTCGGAATGAGGCGTTCGGATGGGGCGTTCGAAATAAAGCGCGCCGAATGGAATGCGGCGCACGCCTTCAAGCGTCGCCGGCGAGCACCTGAGCGATATGCAACACCCGCGTCGTGGTATCGCCGGTGCGCCGCAACCGCCCTTCAATATTGAGCATGCAACCGAGGTCGCCGAGCACCACCGTGCCCGCGCCGCTCGCACTGATGTTCGCGCATTTTTCGTCGACGATCGCCGTGGAAATATCGCCGTACTTGACCGCGAAGGTGCCGCCGAAGCCGCAGCAGTGCTCGCAACCCTTCATTTCGGTCACCGCCACGCCCACTTGCGCCAACAGCGAGCGCGGCTGCGTCTTGACGCCGAGTTCACGCAGCCCGGAGCAGGAATCGTGATAAGTCACCTGCCCGGCGAATTCGCCGGGCTGCAATTGCACCTTGGCCACGTTGACGAGGAAATCGGTCAGCTCGAACACTCTCGGCCGCAACCGGCCGAAGCGGTTCATCAATTCCGGATCGTCGGCGAACAGATCGCCGTAGTGCACGCGAATCATGCCGCCGCACGAACCGGACGGCACCACGACATAGTCGAACTGTTCGAACTCACGCAGCGCTTTCTCCGCGAGATCGCGCGCGATGCGCCGTTCGCCCGAGTTATATGCGGGCTGCCCGCAGCAGGTTTGCGCGGGAGGCACCACCACCTCGAAACCGGCGCCCTCGATCAGCTTGATGACCGAAAAACCGATCTCCGGACGCATCAGGTCGATCAGGCAGGTGACGAACAATCCGACTCGCATGAGCCCTCCTTCGGGAAAACGTCCCTGATTATCCGCTGTTTGCCGCACAATACCAACGGCCGGAAGGCATAGGACGAGCGCCACGTTAAATTGGAACGGCCCTTCCAATCGCGTTCGCTTTTTTCACGATACGAGATACAATCAGTTTTCCGCTGTTTGACGCGTCAACCGATTCCTCCCATGAGCGATACGAACCCGGATCCCAAAACTTCGATCCAGGTGATCGAACGCATGATGCGCTTGCTCGACGCACTCGCTGCGCATAGCGACCCGGTCAGCCTGAAAGAACTCGCCATCCGCACGGAACTGCATCCGTCCACCGCGCACCGCATCCTGAACGACATGGTGATGTGCCGGCTGGTCGACCGGTCGGATCCCGGCACCTACCGTCTCGGCATGCGTCTGCTCGAACTGGGCAATCTGGTGAAGGCGCGGCTGTCGGTGCGCGACGCGGCGCTCACGCCGATGCGCGAACTGCACCGTCAGACGGGCCAGACAGTGAATCTGTCGGTGCGCCAGGGCGACGAGATCGTCTACATAGAACGCGCCTATTCCGAGCGCTCCGGCATGCAGGTGGTGCGGGCCATCGGCGGGCGGGCGCCGTTGCATCTCACGTCGGTGGGCAAGCTGTTTCTCGCCGCCGACGAATCGACCCGCGTGCGGGCCTACGCCACACGCACGGGTTTGTCGGGTCACACGCAGAACAGCATCACCGATTTGACCAAGCTCGAGCGCGAGCTGTCGCACGTGCGCCAGCAGGCCTGCGCGCGCGATAATGAAGAACTGGAACTGGGCGTGCGCTGCATCGCCGCCGGGATCTACGACGACACGGGCAAGCTGGTCGCGGGTCTGTCGCTGTCGGCGCCGGCCGACCGTTTACAGGACTCGTGGCTCGGCCAGCTCAGTCAGACGGCGCTGATGATTTCGGAGTCGCTCGGTTATCGGCCGCAAGCCTCGCAAGATCATACGCATAGTAATCAACACGCCTAAGCCGGCGGTAGCTTCCGTAGCAGCTGCACAAAAAAGCCTCGCGAATGCGAGGCTTTTTCGTTTTCGAGGCGGCCAGTGCGCAAACCGGCCGCAGAGGAAGCACTTCAGGTGCCGGCACCGCCGGCGTCCGCGCTTGTGATACGCGGCTGGTCGCCGCCGTTATCCAGCCACGTGCGCAGACGCGTGGCGTCCGCAAAACGCGAGTACTTGCCCGACGAGTCGAGCAGCACCAGGATCATCGGGCGGCCATGGATGGTCGCCTGCATGACGAGGCACTCACCCGCCTCATTGATGAAGCCGGTCTTTTGCAGACCGATGTCCCATGTCGGGTTACGCACCAGCGCATTCGTGCTGTTGTACGCGAGCGAACGCTTGCCGGTGTACACCTCGTAGCTGTGATCGGTCGAGAACTTGCGGATCAGCGGGTACTGATACGCCGCGTTGACCATCTTCACGAGGTCGCGCGCGCTCGACACGTTCTGGCTCGTCAAACCCGTGGGGTTCTCGAAGTGCGTGTCGGTCATGCCGAGCTGCCTGGCCTTCGCGTTCATTGCCGCGAGAAACGCCGGGCGTCCGCCGGGGAAATAACGCGACAGCGCCGCGGCCGCGCGGTTTTCCGACGCCATCAGCGCGATATGCAGCATGTCTTCGCGCGAGAGCACCGAGCCCACCGACAGACGCGAGCCGGTGTTCTTCTCGTAGTCGCGGTCTTCGTCGGTGACTTCGAGCGGATCGGTCATGGGCTCTTTCGAGTCCAGCACCACCATCGCGGTCATCAGCTTGGTGATCGACGCGATCGGCACCACGGCGCGCGAGTTCTTGTCGAAGAGCGGTTCGCTGGTGTTCTGATCGATCACGTAGGCGACGCTCGAGCGCAGCATCAACGCGTCCGGCGTTTCGTGCAGACCGAAAGCCTGGCCGACGGTCGGCTGACGCGGCTCGTATGCGACGCGGCGCACCACCGAATGGTGGCGACCATTCGACGTGTACGTCACGCGCTTGCGCTTGACGCTTGCGCGCGGCGTGTCGTCGTCTGTGGCAACGGCCTTCGCGGTCGTGCCTTTGACGGCCTTCGGCGACTTGCTCGACACCTTGGCGGTGGCGGCTGCCGGCTTTCTGGCGGTTTTGGCTTGTTTGGAGGTTTTTGCGGTTGCGGCAGGCGTGGCGGCAAAAGCGCTGACAGGCGCGGCGAACGCCGCTGTGATGACCATGGAGACGGCCACCGACAGAGCGGTACTGCGGGCCGCGCCGTGGATCACTTTTAGCGACGAAAACATGTCGGTTTTCATGGGTGTTCGGTAGGGAGCGGCGAGAGGTTTCCGCAAGTGTAGTAAAACAACGAAAAATTAGCAATTTGAAGCACTTATACGCGCTCCTTAAACCGGCTTGTAAGATCCGATCGCAAAAACACGAATAAGTGCCGCGCCTCGATCGAAAAAAACGATCGCCGGCGCGTTGCCTCGCCGTTGCCGCCCATCCGCAAAAGGGGATGGTTCTTAAGCATAACGGCAAATGCCGAGACAACCTTAATAGGGGAAGTACGGTCACAGCGCTGACAGGCAAAGCTTTGCCAACGCAAAGGAACATCGCCGGCGTCGCGCCGCAAGCTGTTAAACGCTTGCTGGAGACGCCAACGCGCATTCGACCGGCATCAAGCATTAACGTTCCGTGACACTTTTGGTTTACATCCAATCAGCAATTGAAGAGTTTTTGTCAAATGCCGGAGTTACCGTCACGAGTCGCCTGCCCGCTCGTCGGCCGGTCGAAAGGCCTCGCCAAGCCGGTAATAATTGCTGATTTTGTGCGGCACCAGCACGGTGCAAAAGTCAAATTGACCTAGTCATCTGTACGTCATGCCTATTGCATAAGCTATTGTTTTATCAGCAGTTTCTTAATATTGTGCAATGCACAAAAAATGCTTGACATTCCTGACAGGCATCCTAAAATAACAACCATTGCTGCGATGCACAAAACATCGCGGCCCGGGGAGGCGGACTTCCGTCTCGCCACCAACCCAATGCGGTCCGCACAGACAGACCGTAACCCAGGAGCGTAAACCATGACTCTGCTGACACCTGAGCAATTCGCCGCAGCCCAGAAAGCCAACTTTGAAACGCTGTTCGGCCTTACGACCAAGGCATTTGAAGGCGTCGAAAAGCTGGTTGAGCTGAATCTGCAGGTCGTGAAATCGACGCTCGCGGAAAGCCAGGAAAATGCTCAACGCGCGCTGTCGGTGAAAGACGCGCAGGAATTGCTGGCGCTGCAAGCAAGCCTTGCACAGCCGGTGGCTGAAAAGGCGCTGTCGTACGGCCGTCACGTATATGAAATCGTCTCGGCAACCCAAGGCGAATTCACCCGCGTCGCTGAAGCGCAATTCGAAGAGCAAAACCGCAAGGTGCAGTCGCTCGTCGAAAACGTCGCGAAGAATGCACCGGCCGGCTCGGAAACCGCTGTCGCCGTGATGAAGTCGGCTATCACCGCCGCCAACACCACGTACGAAACGGTCCACAAGGCGACCAAGCAAGCCGTCGAAATCGCCGAAAGCAACTTCAATGCAGCTGCCACGGCCGCATCGAAGGCAGCTTCGCAAGCCGCTGCGCAAGCATCGCGCTCGTCGGCCAAGAAGGCAGTCTAAGTTTCATCAGGCATCGCAATCGCGCCGGTCCAGCTCACCCGCTGGGCCGGCGTTACTGTAAGCAACAGCGTCGTGCCGTTGCCGTTCGCACGGTTTGATTGGCCGAACGCTCCGATACGTTGAATAGCGTATCGTTTGCCCGGCGAAAGGCCGGGATTTTTTTGCCTGAGTTGTTGCCTGATTTATTGCCTGACACGCGCAGCCGTTTGTTCGTTTTTACCGTCTTGCACGGCGAACGCTCTACCCTGCTGCGAAAAGAAAACCGGCGCGCCCTTTGCGGGGCGCGCCGGTTTTTTATAGAGCCCGCCTGAAAACGGGCGAGCCGGACAGCATTACTTCTTTTTCTGCGGTGGCAAATCGGTGCAGACGCCTTCGTACAACTCGGCGGCCATCCCGATCGATTCGCCAAGCGTCGGATGCGGATGGATCGTCTTGCCGATATCCGTTGCATCCGCACCCATTTCGATCGCGAGACACACTTCGCTGATCAGGTCGCCCGCATTCAGACCGACGATCCCGCCGCCGATCACGCGATGCGTTTCCTCATCGAACAGCAGCTTTGTGAAGCCTTCGTCGCGGCCGTTGGCGATCGCGCGGCCCGACGCGGCCCACGGGAACACCGCCTTGCCGTACTTGATGCCTTCGGCCTTCAACTGGTCTTCCGTCTTGCCGGCCCACGCCACTTCCGGATCGGTGTAAGCCACCGACGGAATCTGCAATGCGTCGAAGTACGCCTTCTCGCCGTGTGCGACTTCGGCGGCGACGTGCGCTTCATGCACGGCCTTGTGCGCGAGCATCGGCTGACCGACGATATCGCCGATTGCGAAGATGTGCGGCACGTTCGTGCGCATCTGCTTGTCGACGTCGATGAAGCCGCGATCCGTCACGGCGACGCCGGCTTTGTCCGCGCCGATCCTCTTGCCGTTCGGCGTACGGCCGACGGCGACCAGCACGAGGTCGTAGCGTTGCGCTTCGGCCGGGGCCTTTTCGCCTTCGAACGAAACGTAGATGCCGTCGTCTTTCGCTTCGGCCGCGATGGTTTTGGTCTTCAGCATGACGTTGGCGAAACGCTTGCTGTTGTACTTCTCCCAGACCTTGACCAGATCACGGTCAGCACCCGCCATCAGACCGTCGAGCATTTCGACCACGTCGATCTGCGCGCCGAGCGTGGCGTACACCGTCGCCATTTCAAGGCCGATGATGCCGCCGCCGATCACCAGCATGCGCTGCGGAATCTGCCGCAGTTCGAGCGCGCCGGTCGAATCGACCACACGCGGATCTTCCGGAATGAACGGCAGCTTCACCGCTTCCGAGCCCGCGGCGATGATCGCCTGCTTGAACTTGACGACTTTCTTGCCGCCTTCGGTCTGCACTTCCATGTGATGCGGATCGACGAACGCGCCGGTACCCGTCACGACTTCGACCTTGCGCATCTTCGCCATGCCGGCGAGACCGCCGGTGAGCTTCTTGACGACGCTCGACTTGAAGTCGCGCAGCTTGTCGAGATCGATTTGCGGCTTGGCGAACGTGATGCCGTGCGCGCCGAGCGCTTCCGCTTCGTCGATGACGAGCGCGGTATGCAGCAGCGCCTTCGACGGAATACAGCCGACGTTCAGACAGACGCCGCCGAGCGTTGCATAACGTTCGACGAGCACCGTCTTCATGCCGAGGTCGGCCGAGCGGAACGCCGCCGAATAGCCGCCGGGGCCCGAACCGAGCACGAGCATGTCGCACTCGATGTCCGCGTTGCCGGAAAAGCTGCCGGCTTGCGGAGCGGGCGCGGCCGCCTGGGCCGCTTGCGGTTTTGCGTCCGCCTGAGCCGGCGCTTTCGCGGGCTCGCTGGCCGGAGCCTTCGGTGCATCTTTGGCCGGTGCCTCATCCGCCGACGTTTCGACGAGCGCGATCACCGTGCCTTGCGAGACTTTGTCGCCGGCTTTGACGCGCACTTCCTTGACGGTGCCGGCGGTATCGCTCGGCACTTCGATGGAGGCCTTATCGGACTCGAGCGTCATGAGCGCCTGTTCGTTCTCGATGACATCGCCCGCTTTGATATTGACTTCAATGACATCGACGTCCTTGAAGTCACCGATATCCGGCACTTTTACTTCGACGAGACTCATAGTGTCCCCTTCTCTTATTGATCGGTGATGTAGCCCGCACAAACCCACTTCACTGCAGCCTGAAAGCTGGCAGCGCCCTGGACAGAATCAGCCTTTGCCGCCCCGCACAGGGGCGACGCTAATAAACCGCCAGGAAAGCAGGTTCAACAGAGAGACGCGGATAACCCACTAACAAAGTAATCCGCGCCGCAGACAACCATCACAAGATCAAAGAATCACACGCCGAAAATCGGCAAGAATCGACCCAAGATAAGCATTGAACCGCGCCGCCTCAGCCCCATCGATGACCCGATGGTCATACGACAAAGACAGCGGCAGCATGAGCCGCGGCACAAACTGCTTGCCGTCCCAAACCGGCTTCGTCGCGCCACGCGACAAACCGAGAATGGCGACTTCAGGCGCATTGATAATCGGCGTAAAGTTCGTGCCGCCGATCCCGCCAAGGGAAGAAATCGAGAAGCAACCGCCTTGCATCTGGTCCGGCTTGAGCTTGCCTTCGCGCGCGGCCTTCGACAGATCGGTCATCTCCTTCGCGATTTCGACGAGACCCTTCTTGTCCGCATCGCGAATCACCGGAACGACCAGACCGTTCGGCGTATCCGCGGCAAAACCCACGTGGTAATACTGCTTGAACACGAGGTTGTCGCCGTCGATGCTCGCGTTGAACGTCGGGAATTTCTTCAGGGCCGAGACCACGGCCTTGATCACGAACGCCAGCATCGTGATCTTCACGCCGGCCTTTTCGTTTTCCTTGTTCAACTGCACGCGCAGCGCTTCGAGTTCGGTGATGTCCGCTTCGTCGTTGTTCGTGACGTGCGGAATCATGACCCAGTTGCGATGCAGATTCGCGCCCGAAATCTTCTTGATGCGCGACAGCGGCTTCGGATCGATCGGACCGAACCTGGTGAAGTCGATCTTCGGCCACGGCAGCAGATTCAGCTCGCCGCCACCCGCGGCGGCAGGTGCGGCAGCTCCCGCGGGCGCCGCGCGCTGGCCGGTCATCACGCCCTTGATGAAAGCGGTCACGTCGGCTTGCGTGATACGGCCCTTCGGACCCGTACCCTGCACTTGCGTCACGTCGACGCCGAGTTCGCGCGCGAATTTGCGCACGGACGGCGAAGCATGGCTCGGATGACGCGCGCCGCCTTCGCCGGCCGGAATCACCGGAGCCTGGGCAAGCGCTGAGGGCGAGGCCGGAGCCGGCGACGGTGCAGCCGGCGCATCCGACGGCTTTTCGACAGCTTCCTGTTTCGCAGGCGCGGGAGCCGGCGCAGCCGCGCCGCCTTCCGCTTCCACCACGACGATCACGGAGCCTTCCGACACCGTATCGCCGACCTTGACCTTCACTTCCTTGACGACGCCGGCAGCCGAGCTCGGCACGTCCATGGTCGCCTTGTCGGATTCGAGCGTCACCAGCGACTGCTCTTTCTCGACGCGATCGCCGACCTTCACCGCGACTTCGATCACGGGAATGTCTTTGTAGTCGCCGATATCCGGCACTTTGACTTCTTGCAGACCGCCGCCGGCCGCGGCAGGCGCCGGAGCTGCAGCAGGAGCCGGCGCAGCAGCAGGTGTCGGGGCCGGCGCCGAAGCAGCCGCCCCAGCCCCATCCAGCACAACGATCAACGAACCTTCCGACACGTTGTCGCCAACCTTGACCTTCACTTCCTTCACGACGCCCGCAGCCGAGCTCGGCACGTCCATGGTCGCCTTGTCGGACTCCAGCGTAACGAGCGATTGCTCTTTCTCGACGGTATCACCCGCCTTCACCAGCACCTCGATCACAGGGATGTCCTTGTAATCGCCGATGTCCGGCACCTTGACTTCGATCGCTTGACTCATTGTTAGTGTCTCCTGGGCCGCGCACGCGCCCGCCCCTGTCGATCAGGAGCAGGCGCGCACGCCGTGGCACACGGGGAATGATGCCTTAGACGGTCATCGGGTTGGGTTTGGCGGGATCAAGATTGTATTTCTTGAGTGCCTCGGCGACGACCTTGCGTTCGATCGTGCCTTCGTCTGCCAGTGCATTCAACGCGGCAACCGTGACCCAGTAGCGGTCGACTTCGAAGAAGTGGCGCAGCTTTTCACGCGTGTCCGAACGGCCGTAGCCGTCCGTGCCCAGCACGACGAACTTCTGCGGCACGAACGCGCGGATCTGCTCGGTCAGCGCACGCACGTAGTCGGTCGAGGCGATCACCAGACCTTGCGCGTCCTTCAACAGCTTCTCGACGTGCGAGACTTTCTTCTCTTCGCTCGGGTGCAGCAGATTCCAGCGCTGCACTTCGTGACCTTCGCGCGCGAGTTCGGTGAAGCTCGGCACGCTCCACAGGTCGGCGGCGACGCCCCAGTCGTTCTTCAGCAGATCGGCGGCGGCGATGACTTCGTTGAAGATCGTGCCCGCGCCCATCAACTGCACGCGCGGCGCCTTCTTGTCCGCCTCGGCCTTACGGAACGAGTACATGCCCTTGATGATGTCGGCCGCCACGCCCTGCAGACCCGCGCCCTGCGGAATCGCCGGGTGCTCGTAGTTCTCGTTCATCACCGTGACGTAGTAGTACACGTCTTCCTGATCGGCGACCATGCGGCGCAGGCCGTCCTGCATAATGACCGCGAGTTCGTAACCGAACGTCGGGTCATAGCTGATGCAGTTCGGCACCGAAGCGGCCCACAGCAGCGAGTGGCCGTCTTCGTGTTGCAGACCTTCGCCGTTCAGCGTGGTGCGGCCAGCCGTGCCACCCAGCAGGAAGCCGCGCGAACGCATGTCGCCCGCGGCCCATGCCAGATCGCCGATGCGCTGGAAACCGAACATCGAGTAGAAGATGTAGAACGGAATCATGATCTCGCCGTGCGTCGAATACGACGTCGCGGCCGCGATCCAGTCCGACATACCGCCGGCTTCGTTGATGCCTTCCTGCAGGATCTGACCGGTTTCCGACTCACGGTAGAACATCAGCTGGTCGGAATCTTCCGGCACGTACTTCTGGCCGTCCTGGTTCCAGATGCCGATCTGGCGGAACAGGCCTTCCATGCCGAAGGTGCGCGATTCGTCCGGCACGATCGGCACGATGCGCTTGCCGAGCGCCTTGTCCTTCAACAGGATGTTGAGAATCCGCACGAACGCCATCGTCGTGGAGATCTCGCGGCCTTCGCCCGTGCCCTTCAACAGCGGCTCGAATGCAGCCAGTTCCGGCACCGGCAGCGATTCGGCCTTCTGGCGACGCGCCGGCAGATAGCCGCCGAGGTCCTGACGGCGGGCGCGCATGTACTCGAGTTCCTTCGAACCTTCTTCGAACTTGAGGTACGGCACGTTGACGAGGTCTTCGTCGGAGATCGGCAGACGGAACTGGTCGCGGAATTTCTTCAGCTGATCCAGCTGCATCTTCTTCTGCTGGTGGGTGATGTTCATCGCCTGACCAGCTTCGCCCATGCCATAGCCCTTGATCGTCTTGGCGAGGATCACGGTCGGCTGGCCCTTCGCGTTCGTGGCTTCCGAGAACGCTGCGTAGATCTTGTGCGGATCGTGGCCGCCGCGGTTCAGATTCCAGATGTCTTCGTCGGACCAATCGGCGACCAGCGCCTTCAGTTCCGGCGTGTTGAAGAAGTGTTCGCGAACGAACGCGCCCGACTCTGACTTGTACGTCTGGTATTCGCCGTCGACGACTTCCATCATGCGGCGCATCAGCGCGCCCGACTTGTCGCGTTGGAACAGCGCGTCCCAGCGGCTGCCCCAGATCACCTTGATGACGTTCCAGCCGGCGCCGCGGAATTCGCTTTCGAGTTCCTGGATGATCTTGCCGTTACCGCGCACCGGACCGTCGAGGCGCTGCAGGTTGCAGTTGATCACGAACACCAGGTTGTCGAGGCGTTCGCGGCCGGCCATGCCGATCGCGCCGAGCGATTCCGGTTCATCCGTTTCGCCGTCGCCGAGGAAAGCCCACACCTTGCGGCCGTCGGTCTTCGCGATGCCGCGCGCCTGCATGTACTTCATGAAGCGCGCCTGATAGATCGCCATGATCGGGCCGAGGCCCATGGAGACGGTCGGGAATTGCCAGAAGTCCGGCATCAGCCACGGGTGCGGATACGACGAGATGCCCTCGCCGCCCACTTCCTGACGGAAGTTGTCGAGCTGGTTTTCGGTCAGACGGCCGAGCAGGAACGCGCGCGAGTACACACCCGGCGACGAATGGCCCTGCACGAATACGAGGTCGCCGCCATGCTCAGCCGACGGCGCATGCCAGAAATGGTTGTAGCCGACGTCGTACAGCGTGGCCGCCGACGCGAACGATGCGATGTGGCCGCCGACGTTCGTGTCCTTGCCCGCGCGCAGCACCATGGCGATGGCGTTCCAGCGCGTGTACGAGCGAATGCGGTGTTCGAGATCCTGGTCGCCGGGAATCGGCGCCTGACGCGAGACAGGAATCGTATTGATGTACGGAGTGTTTGCCGAGAACGGCAGATGTTCGCCGTGTACGCGGGCGAATTCGATTTGCTTTTCGATCAGGTAGTGAGCGCGATCAGGGCCCACAGCAGAAATCACGCCATCCAGCGCCTCCAGCCATTCGCCGGTTTCCTGGGGATCGTCGTCTTTTTCGGCGGCGACATATTTCATGACTTCGTCGGGTACAGCGGACATGCTCGTCTCCTGGATATAGAGGAACGCTCTTTGGACAGACGACGCGGACGAAGCACGGCCGCGGCAGCTTCGGCCGATTGTAATAAGGGTCCCGACGTCCGCGCAACAAAATTTTCGAATTACGAGATCGATTCTCATAATGCGGAAAATTGTTGCGACGCAACCTGATTTGACTGCCGATCGACGGATACGTCGGCTAGTTTGCTCCGGTTAACGGTAGTTTCCGCGCTTTTTTGCGCCATTTGCCAGCGACGCGCTGCGCTACAATGCCACGCATGTTGACCGAACGGCTTTTCGCACGCTCGGCGCGCACCGCCGGTTCTTCGGCGGATTCGACGCCGTCCTCCCGCTGGCACCATGGACCATGGTGGTCGAATTCCTATTTGCTGACGCCGCTCCTGTCGATCCTGGTTTTTCTGGTCGTCATGAGTCTGATTCTGTGGAGTCTGAACCGGCGCGAACAGCAGCAGCAGGAAGACACGCTTTACCGTAACGTCGCATGGGCGCAGCAGCAAATCCGCCTGTCCATGACCGGCGCGCAAGAACAGATCCAGGCGCTCGCGCGCGACCTCGTCGCCGGCCACGGCGATCCGCATTCATTCCAGGTGTCCACCACGGACATCATGCAGGGGCATCCCGAGATCCTCTACATGAACTGGTACACGAGCCAGCAGCAGCCGCGCTGGCCCAATACCGCGCTGCCGGTGTTCGGCCAGCGTCTCGCCAAGCCGAACGACACGCAAATGGACGAGGCCGTGAAGGCCGCGTTCGCCGAGGCGCGCAATACGCGCCGCCAGGTGTACTCGCCGTTGATCTACGACGACCTGGGCAACGGCTACATCACGCTGCAAACGCCGGTGTTCCGCGACCGTGACTTTCTGGGCACGGTCGCCGCCGTGTTCTCGGTGGAAGGCATCCTGAAGCACGACATTCCGCCCGAACTGTCCGCCAAGTACAAGATCTCGATCATCGACGTGAACAACCGTGAGTTGACCACCACGTCGACCCGCCCGCGCCTGCCGCGCGACATGTTCTACGACCTGCCGCTCGACCCGCCGGGCCAGGGTGTCTCGGTGCGCGTGTACGCGTTCCCGCAGATGACCAACTTCACCAACAACACGCTGGTCTGGCTGGTGGCCGGCCTGTCGTGCTTCGTGCTGTGGAGTCTGTGGAGCCTGTGGAAGCACACGCGGCAACGTTTCGAAGCGCAGCAGGCGCTGTACGCCGAAGCGTTCTTTCGCCGCGCAATGGAAAACTCGGTGCTGATCGGCATGCGCGTGCTCGACATGCACGGCCGCATTACTCACGTCAACCCGGCGTTTTGCCGCATGACCGGGTGGGACGAAAGCGATCTGGTCGGCAAGGTCGCGCCGTTCGCCTACTGGCCGCGCGACGCTTATCCGGAGATGCAGCGCCAGCTCGACATGACGCTGCGCGGCAAGGCGCCCTCCTCGGGTTTCGAACTGCGGGTGCGCCGTAAAGACGGCTCGCTGTTCCACGCGCGTCTATACGTCTCGCCGCTGATCGACAGCTCCGGCCGTCAGACCGGCTGGATGTCGTCGATGACCGACATCACCGAACCGAAGCGCGCGCGCGAGGAACTCGCCGCCGCGCACGAGCGCTTCACCACGGTTCTGGAGAGCCTCGACGCCGCCGTGTCCGTGCTGGCCGCCGACGAGGCCGAACTGCTGTTCGCCAACCGTTACTACCGGCACCTCTTCGGCATTCGCCCGGACGGTCATCTGGAATTGGCGGGCGGCGGGTTCGATAGCGCACAGGCGTCGTCCGATTCGATCGATATGGTGGATACCTATGCGGGTCTGCCCGCCGCGGCGTTGACCGAAAGCACCGCCGATGCGCAGGAAATCTACGTGGAAAGCATCCAGAAATGGTTCGAAGTGCGCCGCCAGTACATTCAGTGGGTGGATGGCCACCTCGCGCAGATGCAGATCGCGACCGACATCACCACGCGCAAGCAGGCTCAGGAACTGTCGCGCCAGCAGGACGAGAAGCTGCAGTTCACCAGCCGTCTGATGACGATGGGCGAAATGGCCTCCTCGCTCGCGCACGAACTGAACCAGCCGCTCGCCGCGATCAATAACTATTGCTCAGGAACCGTGGCACTGGTTAAATCCGGTCGAACAACGCCAGATAATCTCTTGCCCGTACTCGAAAAAACCGCGCAGCAGGCGGTGCGGGCGGGCATGATCATCAAGCGCATTCGCGAGTTCGTCAAACGCAGCGAGCCGAAGCGGCAGGCAACGCGCGTGGCCGATATCGTCGCGGATGCCGTCGGTCTGGCCGAGATCGAAGCGAGGAAGCGCCGCATTCGCATCGTCACGGATTTGCGTTCGCGCCTGCCGGTGATCTACGTCGACCCGGTGCTGATCGAGCAGGTGCTGGTCAACCTGTTGAAGAACGGCGCCGAAGCCATGCACGAGGCACGCCCGGACGCGGTCGATCCGGTGATTCGCGTGGTCGTGCGGCTGGAAGGCGGCTTCGTCCGCATCAGCGTGGTCGATCAGGGGCCGGGCGTCGACGAAACGACGGCCGAGCGCCTCTTTGAACCGTTTTACAGCACCAAGTCCGACGGTATGGGCATGGGGCTGAACATTTGCCGTTCGATTATCGAATCGCATCGCGGCCGTCTGTGGGTGGTGAACAACGTCGAGTCCGACGGCCACATCACAGGCGCCACGTTCCATTGCAGTCTGCCTATTGGAGAGCCTGACGGCCCGAGCAACGGCGGGTCACAGGCGCCGACACCACAAACCGTTACGGGAGAGCTATGAACAGCCCAGTCACCACACAGGAAACTGTCTTTGTCGTCGACGACGACGAGGCCGTGCGAGATTCGCTGCGCTGGCTGCTGGAGGCGAACGGCTACCGCGTGCAATGCTTCTCCAGCGCCGAGCAGTTCATCGACGCGTGGCAGCCGCATCAGCACCCGGGCCAGATCGCGTGCCTGATTCTCGACGTGCGGATGTCCGGCATGAGCGGACTCGAGTTGCAGGAGCGCCTGATCGCCGACAACGCCTCGCTGCCGATCATCTTCGTGACGGGCCACGGCGACGTGCCGATGGCGGTGTCGACGATGAAAAAAGGCGCAATGGATTTCATCGAAAAACCGTTCGACGAAGCCGAGTTGCGCAAGCTTGTCGAGCGCATGCTCGGCAAGGCGCGCAGCGAAAGCACCAGCGTGCAGCAACAGCGCGCCGCCGCCGAACGGCTGGGCAAGCTGACCGCGCGTGAGCATCAGGTGCTGGAGCGCATCATCGCCGGCCGTCTGAACAAGCAGATCGCCGACGACCTCGGCATCAGCATCAAGACGGTCGAAGCACACCGCGCGAACATCATGGAAAAACTCAACGTGAACACCGTCGCGGATCTGCTGCGACTGGCGTTGTCGAACAAGCCGCAGCAAGCACAATAAGCACGACCGGCGGCACTCCCCGCCAAGCGTTTTTTCGAGTCTCAGCGGCCGGACTGTCGACGAGTCCGGCCCGCTCCATCCCCGCCTCTCTTCTGTTTTTTCTCCTGCCTTCTCCCCGCGTTTGCGCACTGCAATAACGACGACCCACGCCGGTTCGCCGCTTCGACTCACGCATCAATATGCATGACTCAGCATTCGCTTACACCAATATGCAACAGCCTCTTTCATCTGACGAGATTGACAAGCGTGGCTACGCCCCCTAATTTACACAGAACTCCTTAACGGAAATCGCTGATGCCCGATCAATGCGAGAACCTCGTGCCGTGGATATTTCACGCGGCATCGTCAGGTGATGCAAAGCCAATGAGGCGTCTCGAACGCTTGGCTGTCGTATCGCTCAAGCCGACCTGTTGGACCACGCTCCGGGCAATTGCCCGCCCCGCCACTTCCTTTCCTATTTCATCGCGACCAAGCGACGCAGCAACCATTGCATCGACGTCTCGTCTCTAATACAACCGGGAGGATTTCATCGTGAAACTATCCGGAGCACACCATTCCCGTGTGTTGCTTGTTTGCGCCGCTCTCGCGGGGGCGCCGTTGTTCATCGGCCTCGCCATGCCGGGTGCGGCGCATGCGCAAAGCGCCGGCGCGGCGAAGATGTCGAGCCAGCAGCTCGATTCACTGGCCGCCCCCATTGCACTCTATCCCGACGCACTGCTCGCGCAGGTGCTGATGGCCTCGACCTTCCCGCAAGACGTGCAGGCCGCGGCCGCATGGTCCAAGGCGAACTCGAAACTGCAAGGCGACGACGCCGTCAAGGCGGTCGCCTCCGAGCCGTGGGACCCCAGCGTGCAATCGCTGGTCGCGTTCCCGCAGGTACTCGCCACGATGGCCTCGAAACCCGATTGGGTATCGCAACTGGGCACCGCCTTTCTCGCCCAGCCCAACGACGTGATGGACTCCGTGCAGCGCTTGCGCAAGCAGGCGCAGGCGGCCGGCAATCTGAAGACGAGCTCGCAGCAAAAAGTCGTGGTCGAGCAAAGCACGATTCAGATCGTGCCGGCCAATCCGCAGGTGGTGTACGTGCCCACCTATAACCCCACCGTGGTCTACGGCACGTGGCCCTATCCCGCGTATCCGCCGGTGTATGTGCCGCCGCCTCCCGGTTATGCGATCGCAACCGGCTTTGCCACCGGCCTTGCGTTCGGCGCCGGCGTCGCCGTGGCGAATTCGCTGTGGGGCGGCTTCAACTGGAACACGCATGACGTCAACATCAACGTGAACCGGTACAACAACATCAACGTGAACAACCGGCTCAACGTGAACAGCAACACGACGAACTGGAATCGCAACACCAACGTCAACCGGAACGTCAACAACGCGAATATCAATCGCAACGTCAACAACAACCTCGGTGGCGCGCAGCGCGATGCCTACCGCGGACGCGACGACGCTCGCGCCCAGGCGCAGCAGACCTTGCAGAACCGCACGGGCCAGAATCTGAGCGGCAGCGCAAGCCAGCGTGTGCAAGGCATTCACCAGGGCGGCACGGCGAATGCCAATCTGCAGAACCGCGCGCAGAACGTGAATCGCGATAACGCGCTACGCGGCGCCGGCGACGGCAACGCCGCGCGGCAGGACACGCAGCGCGGCCAGGCGAGCCGCGAGGCGCTCGCGAGCCGCTCCGGCGGCGGGCTCGGCGCGAGCGGCGGCGGCCAGCAACGCACAGGCGCGGGTGCGGGTGGCGCCCCTGGCGCCAATGGCGGCGGCGTCCAGCGTGGCAGCGGCAACGTGGGTGGCGGTGGTGGCGGCAGGCTGGGCGGCGGCGGTGCGGGTGAACGCCATTTCGGCCGCGCCCGTTGAACGAACAAGAGGAGTTTCTGATGATGCGCTTATTCTCACGCGGTGCGCTACGCGCCCACGTTCTGACACTTGCCGTCGCCATCGGCAGCGCCGGCACGCTGCTCATGGCGCCGGTGCTGCTGCTCGGCACGACCGCCGCGCATGCGCAAGCGGTCTATCCGAGTGCCGACGATGCCGCCAATGCATTCGTCGACGCCCTCGCCCGCAACGACGAGACCGCGCTCAAGCATGTGCTCGGCAACGACTTCCATCGCTTCATTCCAACCGAAGGCATTGGCGAGGAGGACGTCTACCAGTTTCTCGGCGCCTGGTCGAAGGGTCATCAGATCATCGAGGATCCGGCGACGGGCAAAGGCCGGGGCCAGACAACCGCGCATCTGGCGGTGGGCGACAGCGGCTGGACGCTGCCGATTCCGCTCGTGCAATCGGCGCGCGGCTGGCGTTTCGATCCGCCCGCCGCGCAGAGCGAGATGCTGACGCGCCGCATCGGCCGCAACGAACGCGCCGCGATCATGACCTCGCTCGCCTATGTCGATGCGCAAAACGATTATCGCAACCTGACCCAGCATTACGCGCTGCGTTTCGTCAGTACGCGGGGGCAGCATGACGGCCTGTATTGGGCCACCGCGCCAGGCGAGACGGAAAGCCCGCTCGGACCGCTCGCCGCGACCATGCCCAACGGCACGCTGCCCAAGGAGGCGTATCACGGCTATCACTACCGCATCCTGACGGCGCAAGGACCACGCGCGAAAGACGGTGCGCAAAACTACGTCGAGAACGGCGTGCTGGCCAAGGGGTTCGGGCTCATCGCGTCGCCGGCCGAATACGGCAAGACCGGCGTGATGAGCTTCATCGTCAATCAGGACGGCCAGGTCTATCAGCAGAACCTCGGGCCGCAAACCGCGCGCGCCGTGGCCGCGATCAAGTCGTTCAATCCGGGCGACAGCTGGCAGCCGGTGCAGCCATAACGGCATGCCGGGGCCGCAGCGGTGTAAAAGCCGTCTGCGGCCGCTGGACGCGGCGTCGGACAAGGCATCCGGATGCAGGCGTGGCCCGCGTGAGCCGTGAGCCGTGAGCCATGCATCGCGCGTCCGCTCAACGCACATCTCCCCACCCACACAGGCAAGGCCCGCGCGACGCTACCCCGCGCCGATCCCGCGCGAGCCGGAATCCGCCCGTGGCCCATCATGCAGGGCCGGTATAATGTCGGACTTTGCAGCGGTGCTTATCGCCAATTCGCGCCGCGCGCTTTTCACGTGCCGACCCGTTCCCGTTGAAAAGCGCCATCGCACGTGCCGCGCTCGAGCGCCCGCGCCCTGCCCCGCTTTCCACACTGCCCATCTCGACCGACCATGACTGCCAAACTGATCGACGGCCTAGCCCTTTCCAAGACCCTGCGCGCCGACGTCGCCGCGCGCGCCGCCGCCCTCACCGCCCGCGGCCATCAGCCGGGCCTCGCCGTGGTGCTGGTGGGCGACAATCCGGCCAGCGAAGTGTATGTGCGCAACAAGGTGAAGGCGTGCCACGACAACGGCCTCGGCTCGTCGTTCGATCGCTATCCGGCCGACTTGCCCGAAGCCGACCTGCTCGCGCGCATCGACGAACTGAACCAAGATCCGCGCATCCACGGCATTCTGGTGCAACTGCCGCTGCCGCCGCATATCGACAGCCACAAGGTGATCGAGGCGATCGCGCCTGAGAAGGACGTCGACGGCTTTCACGTCGCCAATGCCGGCGCGCTGATGACCGGCCAGCCGCTGTTCCGTCCGTGCACACCGTATGGCGTGATGAAGATGCTCGCCGCTTACGAGATTCCGCTGCGGGGCGCCAATGCGGTGGTGATCGGCCGCTCGAACATCGTCGGCAAACCGATGGCGCTGCTGCTGCTCGAAGCCGGCGCGACCGTCACGATCTGCCACAGCAAGACGCGCGATCTGGCCGCTCACACGCGCAACGCCGACGTGGTGGTCGCCGCCACCGGCCTGCGCAACATTCTCACGGCAGACATGGTGAAGCCGGGCGCGGCGGTGATCGACGTCGGCATGAATCGCGACGAAGCCGGCAAGCTGTGCGGCGACGTCGACTTCGCGGGCGTCAAGGAAGTGGCCGGCTACATCACGCCGGTGCCGGGCGGTGTCGGTCCCATGACCATCACGATGCTGCTCGTCAATACGATCGAAGCCGCCGAGCGTGAAGCGGCTGCGCAGGCGTAATAAAGCTGACATGGAATGCCGGCGAAACCACTTCGCCGGCATTCCGATTTACCGCGCGGCCCCATCCCCAGCCGTCATACCCGCGGCAAGCGGCGTCCGCCGGCGTGCGACGCGCCCACGGCACCACGTCAGCACCGGCCGCTCCACGAAATGCCACGACAGCGCCGCGCACAGCAGAATGAACGGCGCGGCAATCAGCACGGCCGTCACATGGCTCAACTGCGGCGCGATATTCGCGACGCATTGCTGCACCATGAAGCCGTACAGATAGATCCCGTACGAGTAATCGTGACGCGGCACGAAGCGGCGCAGCAGAGGCGTCGTGCCCACCCACAGCACACCGTAGACGAAGGCCAGATAGAACAGCGGTTGCGCGCCGGCCGTATCGCGAAACACCAGGAATACCATCGCGAACCCGAGCGCCGCGAGGCCATGAATGCCGATCCGTTCGCGCCATCCGTACAACAATATGCCCAGCATGAAAAACGGTTCGGGCCAGAACGAATAACCGCCGGGCGTTTCGTTGAAGTCGCGCAAGCCGATTTGCAGATGCGGCAGATGCACACGCAGCACGAACGCGGCGCAACCGAGCGCCGCCGCCAATAACGTGCCGCGCGGACTGGACAGGAGCCCGAGCATGCCGGTCACGAGCACGATCAGATAGCAGCGCACTTCGAGCGGCAGCGTCCACAGCGGCCCGCAGATGCCGACGGCAAAGCGGTTGTGCTCGAAGACGCCGGGCAGCGCCCAGCCCGTCTTCAACACGATGGTGGAGAAGTTGTCGAGATTGGCCCACGTCATGCCGGAACTGAAATACTCGCGCAGCGGCAACGTCGTGAATGCGGGCCCGAGGATGAACACCGTCACCAGCGAGCCGGCCGCCACCGCCGGCCACAGCCGCGCGATGCGCAACACGGCGAACCGCGGCACCGAGCGTTGCCGGTCGAAGCTGGCGGTCACCAGCATGCCGCTCAGCAGGAAAAAAGCGTAGACGCCGAGCGCGCCGAAGCCGTCGAAACCGAGCGCGTTCTCGACCCAATCCGTCGTGCCGTCAGGCGCCTGCAGCACATACGAGTGGCCATATACGACGGCAACGGCGGCCAGAAGCCGCACGAGGTCGAAATTGTTGCCGTTGCGCGATAGAGCGTGCGAAAGCGGGTTCATCGATGCCTCTTGCAGGAAGCGTCGCCGGCCGATGGCGACACGCCACGATGCCGCACGGCAGCAATTCGCACCGTTCGCTTTCGCACAAAAACCCGGCGGCGCGTTTTGCCTGCATGCTCCTACCCGGCGCGCTCATCTCGCGCGCAGAGCCGCGACATCTGATAATTTGTCTGCCGACGGATTGGAATCGGCGCGCCCTGCCCCAATAATGTCTCTATCCGGTGTTATCGGGGCATCGCCGCACGCGCCCCGAAGGAAGTCCCCTTGGGGGACGCCCCGAAGGAAGTCCCCTTGGGGGACGCCCGTCGATGTGCCGATTACCCGTTCACCCGCGTCAGACAGGAAGCCTCATGTCCACTACCCCTTCGAATCACGACAATTCGCTCCTCGATTTCTCCGACCTGCCGCGCTTTGGCGAAATCCGTCCCGAACACGTGACGCCCGCCCTCGATGTGCTGCTCGCCGACGCGGCCGCCGCCGTCGAGCGCGCCGCCCAGCCGATTACGCCCGCTTCGTGGGCCGACGTGGTCGAGCCGGTCGAACGCGCCACCGAACCGCTGTCGCGCGCATGGAGCGTGGTGGGCCACCTGAACGCCGTCGCCGATACGCCCGAACTGCGCGCGGTGTACGGCGAAAATCTGCCGCGCGTCACCGAATTCTGGTCGAGCGTCGGACAGAATCTCGCGCTGTACGAAAAGTACAAAGCGTTGCACGCGAGCAGCGATTTCGCGTCGCTCACGGGTGAGCGCAAGAAAATCCTCGGCAATGCGCTGCGCGATTTCCGTTTGTCCGGCGCGGAATTGCCGGAAGACCGGAAGCCGCGCTTCGCCGAATTGCAGGAGCGCCAGGCGGCGCTCTCCAAGGCGTTCTCGGATCACGTGCTCGATGCGACCAACGCGTACGCCTACCTCGTCGAAGCCGGCGATGAGGCGCAATTGGCCGGCCTGCCGGAAGACGTGATCGAGGCCGCGAAGGAAGCCGCGGAACGCGAAGGCAAGACCGGCTACAAATTCACGCTGCACTTTCCGTCGTATTTCCCGGTGATGCAGTATTCGGAAAATCGCGCGATGCGCGAGACGATGTACCACGCGTATGTGACGCGCGCATCGGAGCTCGGTCCGCAATACGGCAACGGCAAGTCCGAGTGGGACAACACCGCCGTACTCGCCGAACAACTGCAACTGCGCGCGGAAGAAGCGCGCATGCTCGGCTACAACAACTTCGCCGAAGTCTCGCTCGCGCCGAAAATGGCCGAATCGCCCGCGCAAGTGATGGCCTTTCTCGAAGACCTCGCCGTGCGCGCCCGCCCGCATGCCGAACAGGACTGGAAGGAACTGCGCGAATTCGCCGCCAACGAACTCGGCATGACCGAGTTGCAGCCGTGGGACATGACGTTTGCGGCCGAACGTCTGCGTCAGAAGCGCTATTCGTTTTCGGAAAACGAAGTCAAACAGTACTTCCCTGAAGACGCCGTGTTCAAAGGTCTCTTCAAGGTCACCGAAACGCTGTTCGGCGTGCGGATCCGTCGCGACGAAGCGGCCGTGTGGCATCCGGACGTGCGCTTTTTCCGCGTCGAGAATCAGGACGGCGGCCTCGTCGCGCAGTTCTACCTCGACCTGTATGCACGCGAAGGCAAACGCGGCGGCGCGTGGATGGACGACGCGCGTGGGCGTCACAAGCACACGCACGGCAGCGTGCAAACGCCGGTCGCGTATCTGACCTGCAACTTCTCGGCGCCGGTCGGCGGCAAGCCCGCCTGCTTCACGCACGACGAAGTCATCACGCTGTTCCACGAATTCGGCCACGGCCTGCATCACATGCTCACGCGCGTCGATGAACTCGGCGTGTCGGGCATCAACGGCGTCGAGTGGGACGCCGTCGAGTTGCCGTCGCAATTCATGGAGAACTTCTGCTGGGAGTGGGACGTGCTGAGCGACATGACCTCGCACGTCGAGACGGCCAGGCCGCTGCCGCGCGATCTGTTCGACAAGATGCTCGCCGCGAAAAACTTCCAGAGCGGTCTCGGCACACTCCGGCAGATCGTGTTCTCGATGTTCGACATGCAACTGCATACCGGTTTCGACGCGGCCGGCACGAAAAACGCCACCGAACTCGCAAGCGAAATCAACGAACGATTCCACGTGGTGCCGCAAGCCCCGTTCTCGCGTTGGCCGAATACGTTCAGCCATATTTTCGCGGGCGGTTATGCCGCCGGCTACTACAGCTACAAGTGGGCCGAAGTGTTGTCCGCCGATGCGTACGCCGCGTTCGAGGAAGCGGCGCAAGCCGCGAACGGCAGCGTGCTCGACCAGGCAACGGGCATGCGTTATCGCAAGGAAATTCTCGAAGTGGGCGGCAGCCGTCCGGCGATGGAATCGTTCAAGGCGTTCCGCGGGCGCGAGCCGAGTATCGATGCCTTGTTGCGGCACAACGGCATGACGCCCGCCGCGGCGCATTGATCTTGCGTTGAAGTATCTGTCGGCGGGTTAGCGGCGCGCCGATAAAAAGCCGGTGACTTGCGTGAGCAGGCACCGGCTTTTTTTGTTCGCGCATGTAGCGCTGGGCCGCGCCGCGCGGCGGCTAACCGCGATGCAATTTGAAGTCCACTTCGGCAGGACGCCCGCCAAGCGACAAAGCAGCGCGCGCGGCGGGCGCGCGGCTCACCACCTTGCCGCGGCTCACCACCGCGAGCCGCGCGGCCCGCAGGCGGATCGCCTCGACCGGATCGCGTGCGTCGAGCAGCACGAGATTGGCCGCGCAACCCGGCGCGACGCCATAGCCTTCCAGGCCGAGAACGCGCGCGGCGTTCACCGTGACCGCATCGAAACACGCATGCATGCCGTCGACGCCCGTCATCTGCGCGACGTGCAAGCCCATGTGCGCGACTTCGAGCATGTCGCCCGAGCCCAGGCTGTACCACGGGTCCATCACGCAGTCGTGGCCGAACGCGACGTTGATGCCCGCCGCCATCATCTCCGGCACGCGGGTCATGCCACGCCGTTTCGGATACGTGTCGCTGCGGCCTTGCAGCGTGATGTTGATCAACGGGTTAGCGACCGCACTGACACCCGCTTCGCGTATCAGCGGCAAGAGCTTGCTGACGTAGTAGTTGTCCATTGAATGCATCGAGGTCAGATGCGAACCGGTGACGCGCCCCTGCAAGCCGAGCCGGTGCGTTTCGGCCGCGAGCGTTTCGATGTGGCGCGACATCGGGTCGTCCGATTCATCGCAATGCATGTCGACGCGCAAGCCCTGCTCCGCCGCGTATTCGCACAACATGCGCACGGACTGCGCGCCGTCGGCCATCGTGCGTTCGAAATGCGGAATCCCGCCGACCACGTCGACGCCCATCGCAATCGAGCGCTTGAGGTTCTCGAACGCGCCGGCGCTGCGCAAGACGCCGTCTTGTGGAAAGGCCACCAGTTGCAAGTCGAGATACGGCGCGACACGGCGTTTCACTTCGACGAGCGCCTCGACCGCGACGAGACGCGGATCGCACACATCCACGTGGCTGCGGATCGCCAGCAGACCGCGCGCGACGGCCCAGTCGCAGTATTGCAGCGCGCGTTCGATCAACGCCTCCTGCGTCAGGTCCGGCTTCAGTTCGCCCCACAGCGCGATGCCCTCCAGCAAGGTGCCCGATGCGTTCACGCGCGGCAAACCGTACGAGAGCGTCGCGTCCATGTGGAAATGCGGATCGACGAACGGCGGCGTGACGAGTGAACCGGCGGCGTCGATTTCCTCGCGCGCGCTCGCGGCCAGATTCGGCTGGACGGCAACGATGCGGCCCGCTTCGATGCCGATGTCGACCGGTTGCTTGTGCTGCGGCGCGGCGCCCGGTGGCAGCATCGCGCGACGGATGATCAGATCCATGTATCGCTCCCTGTTGACCGCTTCCTGATTGATGACGATTCTATCGGCGTCAGAAAGTGTGTGTCCGCGTTTTATCAAGACCGCCGTACCGGCACGCGGCGGCGAATCCGTACCGGCGCACGCCCCGGCGCCCGCCTATACTCCGCTTTTAAGACGGCCCATGCATGGCGTTCGGCATACGTCATGCATCCACTCACGGAGCAAGCACATGAAAACGATCGGCGTGATCGGCGGGATGAGCTGGGAATCGTCCACCGAATACTACAAGCTCCTCAACCGCCACGCGAAGGCGCGCCTCGGCGGCCACCACAATGCCCGCAGCCTGATGCTCACCGTCGACTTCGCGCCGGTCGAAGCGCTCCAGCGCTCCGGCGACTGGACCGCGCTCGGCAAGCAGATGGCCGAAGCCTCGCGCCAGCTCGAGCGAGGCGGCGCCGATCTGGTGATGTTGGCGACCAACACGATGCATCGCGTGTATGAATCGATCGAACAGGCGATCAAGGTGCCGTTTCTCCATATCGCCGATCCGACCGGCAACGCGCTGCGCGCCGCAGGCATCGAGCGGGTCGGCTTGCTCGGCACGCGCTATACGATGGAGCAGGCGTTCTACACGGGCCGCTTGCGCGAGCGCCATGGGCTCGAGACGCTGGTTCCCGATGAAGCCGAACGCGCCGACGTGCACCGCATCATCTATGACGAGCTGTGTCACGGCAAAATCAATGACGATTCGCGCGCTGTGTATCAACGTGTGATCGAAGAACTGGCCGCGCGTGGCGCGCAAGCGGTGATTCTCGGCTGCACCGAAATTACGCTGCTGATCCAGCCGGAGGATTCCGTGCTGCCGGTGTTCGATACGACCGCGTTGCATGCGCAAGCGGCGGTGGAATGGGCGATCGAGACGGAATGAATGCAGACGTGTAGGCACGTCAACCTACAAGTGCAGGAACACCGTCGCCACAAGTCAAAAAGCCCGCGTGGCTTGCGCCGGCGGGCTTTCAACAATGCTTGGTTGCGGGGGTAGGATTTGAACCTACGACCTTCGGGTTATGAGCCCGACGAGCTGCCAGACTGCTCCACCCCGCGTCAGAGAAAACGGATTGTATAGAGATGTTCGCAAGACGTCAAACAATCGCGGGACTTATTTCAAACGACGCGTGCGCGCACGAAGCCGCTCAAAGATCCTGGACGGTGGCGCCTTCCACTTTGCCGTCGATAATGTCCGCGCCGTACTGGCTCGCACTGCGTTTGGCCACGCCGAAATCGGAGAACGTGGCCGGCAGCACAAGGCGAAATACGCGGCTCGCTTTCGAGCCGCTGATCGCGCCCGGCCGGCAGACGCGCACCGCGACGTCGTAACCTTCGGCATGGCGCTTGTGGCCGTCGAATTTGTCGAACGCCCGCGAAAACACCAGCGGATGCACTTCGAAGTCCTTATAAAGGGCTGGATAGAGTTCGGCCATGATGTCTCCCGATGCGTGAGCGCGAATGTGGTCCCACTATACGCCGCGTCCTGCCCGCCCCGCGCTTTTATTTTCCGCTTTTATTCCCGATAGCCGGGAAGGCAATTTTCACGGACGCCCGTCTCGCGCGATAAGATGCGGGCTACCGGAATAACCCGAATTCCAGCCAAAGCCTTGCCCAGCAAGAATGTGAGAATTTCATGAAAATCGCCACCTGGAACGTCAACTCCCTCAAGGTCCGCCAGCAACACGTCATCGACTGGCTCGAAACCAGCCGGACCGATGTGCTGTGCCTCCAGGAACTGAAGCTGCCCGACGAAAAATTCCCGCGCGCCAAGCTCGAGGAAAAAGGCTACCGGAGCTGGTTCGCCGGCCAGAAAACGTATAACGGCGTCGGCATCCTGGCGCGCGAGGGGCTGAGCGTCGACGAAAGCAGCATCGTGCGGAACATTCCCGGTTTCGAGGACCCGCAGCAACGCGTGATCGCCGCGACCATCGACGGCGTGCGCATCATCTCCGCGTACTTCCCGAACGGCCAGGCGCCGGGCACCGATAAATTCGCGTACAAGCTGCGCTGGCTCGCCGCGCTGCACGACTGGATCGCGAGCGAAATGACGCTGCATCCGAAACTCGCGCTGCTCGGCGACTACAACATCGCGCCGGACGACCGCGACGTGCACGACCCGAAGGCATGGGAAGGCCAGAATCTGGTGTCGCCCGAAGAGCGCGCGGAGTTCGTGCGGCTGATCGAACTCGGTCTCGCCGACGCGTTCCGCCAGTTCGAACAGCCGGAGAAGATCTACTCGTGGTGGGACTATCGGATGATGGCGTTCCGCCGCAACGCGGGACTGCGCATCGACCACATTCTGCTGTCGAAAGCGCTGGCTGAAGCATGCTCGTCGTGCGACGTCGATAAGGTGCCGCGCAAATGGGATCAGCCGTCGGACCACGCGCCGGTCGTCGCCCAGATCGGCTGAGCCTGCCTGATGCGAGGCCTTTAAGCGGCCTTTAAACGGCTCTTTTGCGCCTTCGTTGCGCTCAAGCCGGAGCGCCTGAACAGCGCCACAAAAACTCGAACACCATTGCATCGTGCTCGGCCTGCTCCAGTTCATCGGAGCCGCCGTGCCCGCCTTCCGTATTCTCCCGATACCAGACCTTGTCCGCGCCCAGCGCCTGCATGCGCGCGGCCATCTTGCGCGCGTGTCCGGGATGCACGCGGTCGTCGGCGGTCGAGGTGGTAAACAGCACAGGCGGATACTCGACACCCGCACTCACGCGGTGATACGGCGAGTAAGCGGCCAGCACGCGCGCTTCGTCGGGCTCGTCAGGATCGCCGTATTCGTCGATCCATGACGCGCCCGCGTGCAGCAGGTGATAGCGGCTCATGTCGAGCAAGGGCACCTCGCACACCACGGCGCCGAACAGCTCGGGGCGCTGCACCATGCACGCCGCCACCAGCAAACCGCCGTTGCTGCCGCCCTGAATGCCGAGTTGCGCAGCGCTCGTCACACCGGTGCTGACGAGCGCCTCGGCCACCGCGATGAAATCGTCGAACGAACGCTGCCGATGCTCGCCTTGCGCCGCCGTGTGCCACTCCGTGCCGAACTCGCCGCCGCCGCGAATATGCGCGACCACATAGACGCCGCCGCGTGCGAGCCAACCGATGCCCTGTCCGGTCAGATAGCTCGGCAGCAAGGGAATCGCGAAGCCTCCGTAGCCGTTAAGCAGGCACGGCCGCGCCTGTTGCTGTGCGGGCTCTTGCGTGGCTTGCTGCATGACACGCGGCCCGATCACGGTATACGGCACGCGCGTGCCGTCGGCGGATACCGCATGCGCACACGTCACCGCGAACGGCGTCGCGTCGAATTGCGTCGGCCAGCGGTCGAGCAATTCCCAATCGGTCAGATCGTCGCGGGCGAGGTCGGTGAGCCAGTACGCCGGCGGTTGCAAATAGTCGTCGGTATCGACGAACACCTCGTCGTTCAGCGTCGGCTCGACCGGCGAAACTTCGGCTTGCGCGTCGTCGCGTGACGGAAAGACGCGCTGCTGCCAATGCCACGCTTGATCGGCGTCCTGGGTGGGCGTCCACAGCAAGGTCTTGTTCCGCACGTCCTCCAGATACGACACGATCAAATGGTTGCGCGTATGCGTCCACTCGCACACGGAAGTTCGCGGCGTCGGCATGAAAAGCGCCAGGACGTCGCGCTCGCCGCGCAGGAACGCCGCTTCGCGAATCGCCAGCAACGCGCCGCCCGGATAGCGCAAGCCGTTGCAATGCCAATCGAGACGCGGTTCGAGCAGCAGCCAGCCCTGCCAGCCGCTCACCGCGACATGCGAGGGCGTGTCGTAACGGCGCCAGGCATCGGCATCGCCCTCGGCACTATCGAGGTAATACGTGTGCGAATCGAAGAAGTCGACGCTGCTCACCACCGTATGCCGCTCTTCGACCGGATCGTAGTGCGCTTCCACGCCGATGTCGCCGAGCGCGCCCTTGAAGACCACCGGCGCGTCGGCCAGCGCACTGCCCCGCGTCCAGCGCCGCACTTCGCGGGGATAACCGGAGCGCGTGAGCGTCTTGCGGCCATTGTCCCAACCGACGTAAAGCGTATCCCGGTCGATCCACGACGCCGTGTGCTTGCCGGCCTTCGCGATCACGAAGCCGTCGTCGACGAAACGTTGTGCGTCGATGTCGAACTCGCGCACCACCAGCGCGTCCGAGCCGCCCGGCGACAGCGTGACCAGCGCGCGGTCACCATCCGGATAAAGAATGTCGAGCTCGACGCACACCCACGGCATGCCTTCGGCTGCGCCGAGCGCGTCGAAGTCGAGCAGGTTCTGCCAGACGGGCGTGCCGCTGCGCCACGCTGCCCACGTGGTACGCCGCCAGATGCCCTTTGGATTGCGCTCGTCCTGCCACAGATCGTAGGCCCAATCCTTCCAGCGATCGGGAATGACCGGACGTTCGCGCGGCAAATAAGCGTCGGCGAGCCGTTGCCTGAGCGACTCGAAATGCGCGCCGCTGCACCATGCGGCACGCGTGCGGGCATTCTGCCCTTCGACCCACGCGAGCGCGCCGGGGTCGTCGAGCGCTTCGAGCGACAGAAAGGGATCGGGGGAAAGCGGCCAGAAAAAGGGACCGCGAGGAGCGGGAGAAGCAGGCATTGTCAGCTGTCGAATGAAAACAGCGTTGATTATGCCTTGCGGGAGGCCGAAGGCCTTTGACGATGCGCGCCAACGCCAACACGGCTGAAGCCTCGGCCGACGGAGCGGCGCTCAAGCCGCCCCGCCGTCCGCATCACGCAAACCTCAGGGCTCGAGATTGAGCTCCTGAATCTTGCGCGTAATCGTATTGCGGCCGATGCCGAGACGCTCAGCCGCTTCCACCTTGCGTCCACGAGTGAAATCCAGCGCCTCGCGAATCACGGCCGCTTCGAAACGGCGCGCGAGTTCGTCCATGACGTCGGCCGAGTTCTCGCGCAACAGGCGCGCGACCTCGGTACGCAGGCCGCCTTCCCAGGCGCTTACGGGCGTCGCGACCGGCATGCCGCCGGCCGTGGCCGGTTGCGCCGATGCGCTCACGCCGTTGATGGGCGCCGTAGCCGCCAGGCTGGCTTCGCCGGTACTGAGCACTCCGCCGCCACCCACGAGATCGGTCACGCCGGCTTGCGCCGGACCGAGGTCGGGCGGCAAGTCCTTAATCTCGATGGTCTGCGCGGGCGCCATCACCGTCAGCCAGTTGGCGAGATTTTCCAACTGACGCACGTTGCCCGGAAACGGCAGCGACGCGAGATACGCCAGAGCATCTTCGGACACGCGCTTCGGCTCGACGCCCAGATCGCGCGCGCTCTTTTGCAGGAAGTGACGCGTGAGCAGCGGAATGTCCTCGCTGCGCTCGCGCAAGGCCGGCAAGCGCAAGCGGATCACATTGAGCCGGTGATACAAGTCCTCGCGGAACAAGCCCTGGCGCACGCGCGATTCGAGATTCTGGTGCGTCGCCGCGATCACGCGCACATTCGCGCGCAATGGATTGTGGCCGCCGACGCGATAGAACTGCCCGTCCGACAACACGCGCAACAGGCGCGTTTGCAGATCGAACGGCATGTCGCCGATTTCGTCGAGAAACAGCGTGCCGTTCTCGGCCTGCTCGAAGCGCCCCTGGCGCATGGCCTGCGCACCGGTGAACGCGCCGCGCTCATGACCGAATAGTTCGGATTCCAACAGATCCTTCGGAATCGCGGCGGTGTTCAATGCAATGAAGGGACCGTTCGAGCGTGGGCTATGTCGGTGCAACGCACGCGCGACCAGTTCCTTCCCGGTGCCTGATTCGCCGGTAATGAGCACGGTGGCCGCGGAATGCGACAAGCGGCCGATCGCGCGAAACATATCCTGCATCGCCGGCGCCTGGCCGAGCATCTCCGGTGCATCGGCGACGCGGTCGTCCCACGTCTGTTCGCCGCGCATGCTTTCATCGACGGCGCGGCGGATCAGTTCGACGGCCTTGTCGACGTCGAACGGTTTGGCGAGGTATTCGAACGCGCCGCCCTGAAATGCGGCGACCGCGCTATCCAGGTCCGAGAACGCCGTCATGATGATGACGGGCAAGCCCGGCACCTTGTCACGCACGGTTTGCAGCAATTCGAGGCCGGAGCCGCCGGGCATCCTGATGTCGGATACCAGCACCTGCGGGCTGTCGTGATCGAGCGCGGCCGACGCCTCGCGTACATTCGCGAAGCTGCGTGTCGCGAAGTTTTCGCGGGCGAGCGCTTTTTCGAGCACCCAGCGAATCGATTGATCGTCGTCTACTATCCAGATCGGCTTCATATGGGTCGGTCAGAATTCTTGAGGTGCATTTGGTTTAGCAGTCGAGCGGCAGCAGAATCTGAAACTCGGTGTGGCCCGGCCGGCTTTCCACTTCGATTAATCCGTCGTGTTGTTGCACGAAGGTCTGCGCAAGCGTCAGACCGAGACCGCTGCCGTCCTCGCGCCCCGACACGAGCGGATAAAAGATGCGGTCACGGATTTCCTCGGGGATGCCCGGGCCGTTGTCGATGATATGCAAGTCCAGTGCCAGCTTACATAAGCGTTTCGACACCGTGATCTTGCGCGCGATGCGAGTGCGCAATTCGATGCGCGCGTCGCCTTGCGAGATGCGTTCGCGCAGCGCTTCAGCCGCATTGCGCACGATGTTCAGCAGCGCCTGGATCAGTTGTTCCTTGTCGCCGCGCAGATCGGGCACGCTCACGTCGTAATCGCGTTCGATCGTGAGGCCGCGCGGAAACTCCGCGAGAATCACCTGACGCACGCGCTCGCACACCTCGTGAATATTCACGTCACCGACGATATGCGGATGACGGTGCGGCTCGAGCAAGCGGTCGACCAGCGTCTGCAGCCGGTCCGACTCCTTGATGATGACCTGCGTGTACTCGCGCAACTCGTCACGCTGACGCTCGCCGAGTTCGAACTCGAGCAGCTGCGCCGCGCCGCGAATCCCGCCGAGCGGATTCTTGATCTCGTGCGCGAGATTGCGGATCAGTTGTTTGTTGACCGCCGTGAGGTCGTTGATGCGCTCCTCGCGGTCGGTGCGTATATGCCGCTCGTTCTCGAACAGTTCGAGCAGCACGTAATCTTGCGCCGTTTCCAGAAAGCCGACGATCGCATGCACGTGCAGCGGCTCGTGGCCGGGGCGCTCGAGCACGGCGTCGAGATGCGTCGCGTGAAAACGGTGAGCGGCGATCGCGGAGATGGTCGCGAGCAGTTCGTCCGCATTCGAGAAGATGTCCGGCCACGCCATCTGCGTGAGTTGCCGGCGCGAAAGTTCCAGCATCGATTCGGCCGACGGGTTCGCGAATACGACGCGCAGCGAGCGCTTTTCGAGCACCAGCACGACCGTCGGCAACGCCTCGAAGCCCGGCAGCAAACCGGAGCTCACGAGTTGAGCGTCGTCCGAGAGCGTCTGCTCGTGCCCTTTCCTTGCCTTGATCAGATTCTTGAGAACCATCTTGCAGTCCGGCCGATAGGAGATGGTGATAAATCAGGTGTACCGCTTTTTGTGTTGCTCAGTGCCCGCGTCTCGCGAACGCGCACGTCGCAAACGCGCATGTCGCAAAACGCGCATGTCGCAAACGCGCATGTCGCAAACGTTGTGCTCGGTTTAACAAAAAAGGGACGGCGCCGCCGTCCCTTCGTGACCGATCGCGAGCGTCGGGCAAGCGCTTCGCCGTTTGAAGGGCGAAGCGTCATTGCCGCTTACAGCGAGTAGTACATTTCGAACTCGATCGGGTGCACCGACTGACGATAGCGTTGCAGCTCGCCCGTCTTCAGTTCGATGTACGCG
>Ga0137385_10000360_pt1 | contig 36973 bp, 39 predicted proteins | sample SagtaG_FD_104921 | JGI IMG/M metagenome (GOLD analysis project Ga0137385, IMG submission 104921) | Vadose zone soil microbial communities from Sagehorn Ranch, Mendocino, California, USA - Sage2_R_80_16 metaG | ecosystem: Environmental > Terrestrial > Soil > Vadose zone | place: USA: California... | reverse complement strand
CTCCGGACAACCGCACGCCGAACCGAACCGCGCCGGCACACGAGCCCCCGGCCGAGACCACGGTCACCTGGGGCCCGCATTCGGACACGCCGTTCACGCCGCTGTTCGTCCACATCAACGACACCGCACAGGCCGTGGTGGAACTCCTGCTCCAAGCGGACACCCGCCACTTCCCGCCCGCCCACATGCGAACATTCCTGTCCGATTTCGAGGCTACACTTCTCACCGCTGCGGCATTCGAGTGAATGCTGGGCCGATCATTTAAATTTAGTACAGGAAAAGGCACTCCTGTCGCGTTCCTGTTGGACGGGGAACGGCCGGGACCGGACCAGGTCCGCCCGGTTGACCAATTTTGGGGCCATTCGGCGGACATTGCCGGTCGAGAGCCGCGCTGACCTGGGTGTGCACCTCGTGCTGGCGCTCCCCCGGGACCAGCTCCCAGAAGATCCGGTGGCCGTGCGACCACGACCACCGGATCCACTGGTCCGGATCGGCGAACGTGATCGGGTGTTTCCGCACGACCGAGGACGCGTCGACGAAGCCGACCGACGCGGCCGCGCGCTCGAAATTCCGCACCGAGGCAAACAATCCGGCCGGATCGACGATGGCCCAGATCATCTCCGGCGGCACGAACGGACGGAACACCTCCTCGACTTCCGCCCAGCGGGGGTCGTTCCCGCCGAAGGTGGTCACGCCGAGACGGCCGCCCGGCTTCAGCAACCGGTGCCACGCGCGCAGGCCGGCGAGCGGGTCCGGCAGGAAGAAGAGCACGGCCGACGCCAACACCGTGTCGAAGTCCGCGGTGGGCAGGTCTGGTTCCTGCGCGTCCATCAGCAAGGCCTGGACGTTGGTGAGCCCGCGATCCGGGATGTCGCAGACCGTGCGGTCGATCATGCCCGGCGCGAGATCGATACCGGTGACCGAGCCCGTCTCGCCGACCTGCTCCGCGGCGGCGAACAACACCGCGCCGCGGCCGCAGCCGACGTCGAGGACACGCTCGCCACGGACCAGACCGACGTCCGCCAGCAACTGCCGGGCGATGACGGTGAAGGACTCCACACCCACTGAGTCGTAGGTCTCCGAAGACCGGTCGAAAAGCCCCGCGACCGCCTGCCGGACATCGGGCACACTCATCCGGCCGCCAGGGAGTTCAGCGGTTCCATGAGTTTCTTGGCTAACAAGTACATCTCGTCGGCCACCTCGTGAGACGACTGAACGCTCATTCGTCAGTCCCAAGGTGACGATACCCGGCCGACCCGGAATCCGGAATATTCTCCGCCTGGTTGATCTGTCAACCCATATGCTGTTCACTGTCGTCGTCAGCCGGTGGAGATCAGTCCGTGCTCGTAGGCGTAGATCACGACCTGGGTACGGTCACGGACACCCAGCTTCTGGTAAACGTGCTTGACGTGGGACTTGATGGTGCTCTCCTCGAGCACCAACCGTTGCGCTATGTCCTCATTGGATAGACCCTGGGCGAGGAACTTGAACACCTCTAGTTCGCGGGTGGTCAGGCTGGCCACCGTCGCGTCGCCGATCGAGGAGATGGCCGGCCTGCGTACGAACTCGGAGATGAGCCGCCGGGTGACCGACGGCGCGAGCAATGCCTCGCCGCCTGCGACCGTCCGCACCGCGTCGACCAGCTGTTCGGGCCGGCAGTCCTTGAGCAGGAATCCGCTCGCGCCAGCCCGTAGAGCTTCGAACAGGTGCTCGTCGCGGTCATAGGCGGTGAGCATGATCACCTTCACGCCGATGGCGACCTCCCGCTGGTAGATCGTCCTCGTGGCCTGCAAACCGTTCATCCCTGGCATCTTGATGTCCATCAGGACCACGTCCGGACCGAGCGCCTCGGTCAGGCGCACGGCGTCGAAGCCATCACTGGCCTCGCCCACCACCTCCAGGTCGGGCAGCTCGTCGAGTGACACCCGAAGTCCCTTGCGCACCATGACGTGGTCGTCGACCAGAACGATCCGAATACTGCTCATCGCATCCACCCGCGGTCGGCGGCCTCCGCGACACGCAGACAGCCGAACTCGGCGAAGATCATGAACTCGTCGTGTTCGGTCCTGCCGTGCCGGAACGTGCCGCCGCAACTCGCCACATGCGCCCGAAGGCCGGCCAGGCCGGATCCGGCCCGGCCGGAATACGGAGTGCCCTGCCGGTCGTCCGGCAGGGCACTGCGTACGATGACCGCGAGGCTCTCGCCGAAGCTCAGTATGACGACCGCCCGCTGGCCATGGGCATGCTTGAGCGCGTTGGTGATGCCTTCCTTGACGACGCGCACCGCGGCAGCCCGGACCGAGGCGTCGAGCAACTCCTCGTCGCCGACGATCTCGAATGCCAGGTGGAGCGCCTTGGCCGGCACCCGGCGCACGATGTCGCCGACCGCATGGGTCAACGACCGCTCACGTTCCTCGACCGCGTGCAATGCTCCGACGACTCTTCTGATCTCCTGCAAGGAATCCCGTGCGCCGTCCTCGATCTCGCGCAGTTGCGACCGCAAGCTCGGCGACGACGTACTGAGGTGCCGAGCCTGCATCGCGATCAGGACAAGACCGTGGCCGACCGTGTCGTGCAGGTCGCCGGCCAGGCGGAGCCGCTCCTGCGTCACCTTCGACGTGGCATCACAGCACGGCAGTCTGGCGCGTCTCCTGCGGCGAAACATTCCGCGCACCTCTATGAAGTGCATCGCCGCGAGTGTTGAGAACTGCCTGACCGCCATGAGTGACCTCGAATTTGTCTCGTTACTCGCGGGGCGACCGAATGGCGAGACGTTGTCCGACCGCCACGGCGGTCGGATGCCGACTCGACCGACCTGCCATTGGGCCGGCCGCGCTATGTCACCCCGATTGTCGAGTTGTGAAGCAGTCGTCGACAAAGCGGGGTCGTGCACTCGTGAGGTGACGGAGGCGATCCTCGATCGAGAGTGCATCGGCATAATTGTTGACGCAACTAGCCGACATAATCGTCGATGAGCGAACCAATGCGACATGCTTCCCCCTGAGCTGCGCCACCTCATTTTCGCCCGCAAGTTCCCCAACAAAATATGTCTGCGAGCGATACATGTCCCACGCTACCAAGCAGGCATGGTCCGGTCAAGTGCCGTACCCGGTCCGGCTATGCGGAACAGTCCATAACAGCACGCCATTCGGAGCCATTTGCAGCGATATTGAGGCTGCCCTTGCTGGATCGGCTTCCGCTCCCCTGCGGGCGCATAGTACCTGGCGAGAGGGCTGCTATGCGGCTCAGGTCCGGCCGGGTTCCCGGCTCGCAGTGATCCTATTCCAAGTCATCTTGGACAGGTTCGCATGAACGGGCAGGAGTGGCGCGCCGCTACCGTTGGGTACGGCATACAAAATGCTCGGCATGTCGAACAAGAGGGCACTTATACCAGCAAGCGGTTCACTCGAGCCGCCCTATCCAGGGCCAGTATGGTCGCCGTTTGCCGGTGCCCTCTCGGCATGACGCGCGAGTTCGGTGGCCCGAATGGGGCGCCGGTCAGGTCACATTGATCGTCGCCATCATGGCCATGTCCTCGTGTTCGAGGTTGTGGCAGTGCATCACGTAACGACCACGGTAGTCGGTGAACCGGACGATCACCGAGACCTGTTCCGCCGGCCGCAGGTCGACGGTGTCCTTCCAGCCGGCGTCGTAGGGGCCGGGTGGCCCGCCGTTGCGCGACACGACGAGGAACTGGGTGAGATGGATGTGCACCGAGTGGTGGAAGTCGCTGTTGAAGTGCCAGATCTCGGTGTCGTCGAGCTTCGGCGTGGCCGCAGGCTTCATCGGGTCGAACTGCTGGCCGTTGATCGTCCAACTGTTGCCGTTCAACTGGAAGACGAACCCTCGGGTGCCCCTCGCCTGGCTGGGGTCGAGCCGGTTCAGCGTCGCGAGGCGGACCGGGATCGTACTGTCGTCACTTGCGGTGTGGGTGATCCGGAACCGCATGACGGCGGCCGTGCTGCCGGTGCCCAACCGGTTGACCAGCGTGACCTCCTGCCCGACCCGGTACCGGGCGAAGTCGACGACGACGTCGAAGCGTTCGGCCGGGGCGATGTCGATGCTGTCGTGGTGGATCGGGCGGTCGAGCAGTCCGCCATCCGATCCGATCTGGACCAGGCCACCGCCACCGGGCGGCGGCGGGTCAAGGGCGAGTGTGTAGCGGCGTGCGTTGGAGGCGTTGAGGAAGCGCAGGCGGTGGCGCGCCGCGGCGACCTCCGCCAGTGGCCACGGGGCCCCGTTGACCAGGATGACGTCGCCCAACACACCGGCCATGTACTGGTGCGGGGTGCCTGGCGTGTCCAACAGGGTCGGGTCCACCGCCGGGTAGTGAAACGATCCGTCCGCGGCGAACGCCCGATCGGTGATCATCAGCGGCATGTCCCTGGCGCCCTTGGGCAGCGGCAGCGCGTCCTCCTCGTCGTCGTGGATGAGGTGGAATCCCGCGAGACCGTGGTAGTTGTCCGGCGCGGTGAAGCCCATCCGGTGGTCGTGGTACCACAGGGTCGTGGCCCGCTGGTGCATCGGATAGTCGTAGATGCGTTGGCCCACCGTGGTTCTGGCCATGGGGTCGACCACCATGCCCGACATCTGGTCGGCCGTCATGGCCCTCATAGCCGCCGGTGACGGTTGCGCGCCGGGGCCGGTACTCGCGTAGATCAGGTCCGTGGGAAAGCCGTCACTGTCCGGCGGCGTGTGCCCGCCGTGCAGGTGGGTGACCGTCGGCACCGGCAGGGTGTTCGTCCGCCGGATCACCGTGCGCCTGCCCGTGCGCGACATGATGGTCGGTCCGGGGAACATGCCGTTGGAGCCCCAGAGCTCGGTCCGGACACCGGGCAGGATCTCCTGCATCGCGACGCGTTCGGTGATCTCGTAGTAATCGGCGTCCGGGTAGTCCGGATGACTGCCGGGGCGCAGCACCGGCGGCACGGGCAGCCTGCGGGTGAACTGCTTCGGCAGCGGAAGATCACTGGTCAGCAGCGAGCCGGTCTGCGCGGCCGAGGCGAGGAACGGCACGCTGTAGCCGATCGCGGCCGCCACGGCCGCGCCACCGACGAGACCGAAGAGCCCGCGCCTGGACAACATCCGCCGCCCCGACGGATCGGGGCCGGTGGTCTGCTCGCTCATCGGTTCACCGTGGCCCGCCGCGACCGATTGAACGGCCGGTCGCTCGGCTGGTGGCGGCACACCCATACGGCGAGCCAGCCGATGATCGTGATGATCGCGACGCCGAGCGGAATGTGGACACCGAGCACGCGATCGAAGCCCAGGATGATCTGGAGCAGCACGGCGCCCGCGAGCACCACCGACACGATCACCAGCGAACCGGGCCCCTTGGCGAGGCGCCAGGCGAGGGCGGTCACCGCGATCTGCAGTACCGCGAGGACGAACACGCCGTAGGTGGCGTTGTGCGCGTGCGCGGCGAGCATGCCGAAGTCGCCGGACAGGAAGCGCCCGGCAAGGACCGGCTGGAGGAACGCGTCGAGCGCCTGGAGCACCAGGGTGACTCGCAGCAGGATCCACGGCCACCTGCGCACCGGCGCGGCCGGCCTGGCCGGTGACGGGCTTGGCAGGTGGTCCGAGCCCACGTCGGTCACCGAGTCCCTCGGACGGTCGTCCGCGCTGACCGGAGCATCCATGGCCATGACCCGCGTCCCCTTTCCTGATCGCCCAAAGATCGGCGGCGATAATTCGCGGCGCATATTCTCCGGCCCGTTGAGATGAATCGTGGCGTCAAAGCCGGCCGTCCGCGTCGCACAGCGGGACGAAATCCGCGCTACCCCTGTGGGAGTACACGTCCGGGCAAGATACCTAGGCGAGGTGACGCGCACACGGTTCACCAGGCCTTACGGTGGAGGGATGGATCGACTGGCTGATCGGCTGCTCGGCAGGCCCATGCGTGGCAGGTGGCCGGCCGAGTTGGGCCTGGTCGTCATCGTCGCGGCCGCGATCGACCTGCAGATCGCCGTGGCGGCCGAGCCGGGTGACCATTCACCCAGCGGGCCCGGCTACGTATTGGGCGCACTGATGGCGCTGGTGCTGCTCGTCCGCAGAAGGTGGCCACTGGGCGTGTTGGCTGCCGTGCTGGTCCTGCTGCTCATCTACAACGGCATGAGCCTGCCCGGATTGTCGCCGGTGCTGCCATGGGCCGTGCCGCTCTACAACGCGGCCTCCGCCGGCCGGTTGTGGTGGGCGGTGGGCGCCGCGGTGGCCGCACTCGGCGGGACCCTCATGATCATGCTGCTCAAGGACGACATCACCACGGCCACCGCCTTCAGCCGCGCGGTGCTGGACGCGGCTCTGCTCGGTGCGCTGGTGCTGCTCGGAGAGACGGTGCGCAGCCGCAGGGCGCTGGCCGATCAGATGCGGGCGGCAGCCCTCCACGCGGCGGCCGAACGCGAGGGCGAGGCCAACCGGAGGGCGACCCAGGAACGCCTGCACATCGCGAGGGAACTGCACGACGTGCTGGCCCATACTCTTGCCGGGGCCGCGGTCCAGGCCGGTGTCGCCGCCGACACGCTCGCCGACGACCCCGACACCAGCCGGGCCGCGATCGAGACCGTGCGCGTGGCCTGTCGCGAGGCACGAGCCGAACTCGCCGCGACGCTCGGCGTGCTGCGGGCGGGCGGCGGCACTGCGGGAAGCGGGACGCCGGACCGTGCGCCGGTTCCTGGCATCGACCAGTTGGTCGACCTGTTCGGCTTCGCCCGCGACGCCGGCGTGCGAGTCGGGTTCTCCGTCGACGGCGAGCCCGCTCCGGTGCCCGCCGCCGTCGGCCTGATCGCCTACCGAATCGTGCAGGAGTCGCTGACCAACGTGGTGCGGCATGCGCGGGCACGGTCGGTCATGGTGTCGTTGTGCTACGAACCGGTCGTGCTCACCGTGTCGATCACGGACGACGGTGTCGGCGCCCACCGATCACAAAACGGAAATGGGGGGCACGGGATGACAGGCATGCGGGAGCGCGCCGCCTCGGTCGGTGGCCGGATCGAGGTCGGCGACCGACCGGAGGGCGGCTACCGAGTGGTCGCGACCCTGCCGACCGCCGCCGACCTCGGGACGGTCCGGTGACCATCACGGTGCTCATCGCCGACGACCAGACGATCGTCAGGGCCGGGCTGCGTGTGCTGGTCGACCGCGATCCGGAGCTGACCGTCGTCGGCGAGGCGGCCACCGGCGACGAGGCGGTGGTGCTGGCGCGGGAGTCGCGGCCGGACGTGATCCTGATGGACATCAGGATGCCGGGGCTGGACGGCATCCGGGCCACCGGGATCCTGCTCGACGATCCGGCGACCGCAGGCTGCCGGATCATCATGCTGACCACCTTCGACAGCGATGAGCACGTCTTCGACGCGCTGCGCGCGGGCGCCAGCGGGTTCCTGCTCAAGGACACCAATCCGGCTGAGCTCCGCCGCGCCATCCACGTGGTCGCCGACGGCGAGGCACTGCTCGCGCCGAGCGTCACGCGCAGACTGATCGGCGCCTATGCCCGGCAAACCGTCGTGCCATCGACCATCGGCGTGAAACTGGCCGGCCTCACCGACCGGGAGACGGAGGTGCTCGGCCTGGTCGCCAGGGGCATGAGCAACGGAGACATCGCCACCCGACTCTCGATCAGCCCGATGACGGCCAAGACGCATGTCCGGCGGCTGATGGCCAAGCTGGACGCGCACGACCGGGCCCAACTGGTCGTCGCCGCGTACGAGGCCGGCATCACCAAGCCGGGCGGCTAGGACAGGACCTGCCGAGTGCGGTGAACCCACTGGTGCGGACGGGCCGGGCTCAGCGACTGCCGGCCGCGCCGGGCCGGATCAGTCCGCGACGACCAGCGCGACCCGCCTTCCGCACCGGCCGGCGAGCCGCCGCGCGGTCCGTGTCATGCGCCACCTGGTGACGTGCCACGGTCGGCCTCGACGCGGCACCACCACGGTCGTCACGCCGGGCCAGTTGGCCAGTTCGCCGATCACCGGCACGGAGACCGACACCGACCGGACGGTGCGCAGCGACCAGACCACTCCGCTCCGGTCGAGCAGGGGGACGAGTTCGCCGAGCGCGTCGAGGACGTAGTCGTCGTGGAAGCCGGCGGTGACCAGCTCCGGCACGAACGTCGCCGCCATGACGAGGGCCGGCACGACGAGGACGACGGTGAGTGGCGACCCTTCGCCCGCGGCGAGCCGCCCGGCGTGGGTCGCCGCCCGCATCCCGGCGTCGCTGCCGTCCACGACGGCGAGCACGTGGTGCGCCGTCGTCAACAGCGGGACCGGGAGCGGCGCGGACCGGGCCGGCGTCGCGCGCGAGCGGTCCGGCCACATCAGTGGCCACCCGGTGTCGTCGCGCGCCCGGAAAGGAAGCTGTCGACGAAGCGGGTCGTGTGCTCGCCCTTGACGAAGGCCGGATGCGCGAGCAACCGCCGCACCAGGGGGATGGTGGTCGACATGCCGCGGCCCTCGACGGCGAACTCCCCGAGCGCGCGGTCCGCCCTGGCGATCGCCTCGTCTCTGCTCGGCGCCCACACGATGACCTTGGCGAGCAGCGAGTCGTAGTAGGGGCTGACGGAGTCACCCTCCTCGAAACCCGAGTCGACCCTGGTCCAGGGCCCGCTCGGCGGCCGGAACACGTCGAGGTGCCCCGGCGTCGGCCGGAAGTCCGCGGCGGGATCCTCGGCGTTGACCCGGCACTCGATCGCCGCCCCGGTGAGGGTGACGTCCTGCTGGCCGAAGCCGAGCGGCTCCCCGGCGGCGACCCGGATCTGCTGCCGGACGAGGTCGATGCCGGACACCATCTCGGTGACGGGGTGCTCGACCTGGATCCGGCCGTTGATCTCCATGAACGTGACGTCGTCCCCGTCGTCCACCAGGAACTCCATGGTCCCGGCCCCGGTGTAGCCGACACCGCGTGCCCCCGCCAGTGCGTAGCGGCCGAGGTCGTCGCGCAGCCTGGCCGGCAGGCCGGCCGACGGCGACTCCTCGACGAGTTTCTGGTTGCGCCGCTGCAGGGAGCAGTCGCGCTCGCCGAGATGCACCGCGTTGCCGTACCCGTCGCACAGCACCTGGATCTCCACGTGCCTGGCCCGGTCGAGATAATGTTCGAGGTAGACTTCGCCGTTGCCGAACAGGTTCTGGGCCAGTGCGGTCGTCTTCCGGTACACGTCCGGCAGATCCGTTCGTTCGCGAGCGATGGCGATGCCCCGCCCGCCGCCGCCCGCGCTGGCCTTCACCACCACGGGATAGCCCACCTCGTCGGCGACCTGCTCCGCCTCGGCCAGGGTGCGCACCGCGCCGTCGCTGCCGGGCAGGACGGGGAGCCCGGCGTCGACCATCAGCGAGCGAACCCTCGCCTTGTTCGCGACGCACTCCATGACGTCCGGCCGAGGCCCGATGAACGTGATGCCGTTGTCGGCGCAGACCTGCGCGAAGTCGGGGTCCTCGGAAAGGAACCCGTAGCCGGGGTGGATGGCGTCCACCCCGCAGCGCAGGGCAGCCTCGATGATGTTGGGAATGTACAGATAGCTTCTCCTGGCCGGTGGCGGTCCGATGTGGACGCTCTCGTCGGCGTAGCGGGTCGCGAGACTGTCGTGGTCGACGGTGGAGCACACAGCGACGCTGGTGATGCCCATCTCCCGGCACGCGCGGGCGACTCGGACGGCGATTTCACCGCGGTTGGCGATGAGTACCTTCTCGAACAACGGTTTGCTCCTGTCTGCCTGCTCCGGACTCAGCAGGCGTCCGGCCGCACGAGGACCAGGCTCTGTCCGAACTCGACGGCCGCACCGTCGGAGGTCACGATCTCGACGACCTCGCCCGCCCAGTCCGATGTGATGTGGTTCATGAGCTTCATCGCTTCGACGATGCCGATGTTCTGGCCCCGCTCGACGTGCTCGCCGACGCGGACGAACGGTGCGGCGCCCGGCGCCGACGCGACGTAGAACGTGCCGACCAGCGGCGCCGTGACGGTCTTCAGGTCGCCGGTCGGCTCAGCGGCGGCGGCCGGCTCGTCGAATGCCGCATCGGCGAGTTCCTCGGTGCTGACCACCGGTCGGGCGTCAGGCCGCGACCAGGTGATCTCCAGCGAGCAGTCCTCGGCGCGGACCGTCACGCTCCTGATCGGACCCGGAATGGTCTTGACCAGTCCGGTGACCTCCTCGCGCAGCGCGCGGAGGCGGTCGCGCCAGTTCTGTGCCACCAGGCCACGCTCGTAGTCGGTCGCTTCGCCGTCATCGGACATCGGACACCACACCCAGGTCGCGGAATCGCGAGTAGCGATGTGCTCGCAACTCATCGGCGGACAGGTCGGACAATTCGGCGAGCGCGGCCAGGACCGCCGCGGCGATGGCGTCGGCGGTCGCACCGGGCGCGAACCGCGCGCCGCCGGCAGGCTCGGGCACGACCGCGTCGACGATGCCGAGCGCCAGCAGGTCACGTGCGGTGATCCGCAGGCTGTCGGCCATGGCTTCGGCCCTGGCCGGCGTGCCGTGCAGGATCGTCGAGCAGCTCTCCGGGCTGATCACCGAATAGCAGGCGTTCTCCAGCATCAGCACGGTGTTCGCCACCGCGATCGCCAGCGCGCCGCCGCTGCCGCCCTCGCCGGTGACGATCGAAACCACCGGCACCGACAACTCGGCCATGCCGGCGATGGCCTCGGCGATGGACCACGCCTGGCCGCGCTCCTCAGCGCCGATCCCCGGCGCGGCCCCCTGGGTGTCGACGAACGTCACGACGGGCAGCCGAAGGCGCTCGGCAAGCCGCATCAGGCGCAGCGCCTTGCGGTAGCCCTCCGGGTGCGGCATGCCGAAGTTGTTGGCGATCAACTCGGCGGTGTCGTGGCCCTTCTGGTGACCGATCGCCATGACCCGCACGCCCCGGATCGACGCCGGGCCGCCGACGATCGAACGGTCGTCGCCGTGGCAGCGGTCGCCGTGCAGTTCCACGAACTCGTCACACATCGCGTGCAGGTAGTCCAATGTGGTCGGCCGTGCGATGTCCCTCGCGACGCGCAGCGTCTCCCAGCGGGAGCGCGTCGTGACCAGCTCGTCCGGGTCGCGAACCAGGTTGGCCGTCGGCATCGGGCGCCGCCCGGGCGCCTGCGCGGGATCGGCGAGCGTGAGCACCTGCGCGAGCAGCCGGCGCAGGCCGTTGCGCGGCGCGACCAGGTCGAGCATGCCGCGCTCGAAAAGGTATTCGGCGGTTTGGAAGCCGGGCGGCAGCGGTATGCGGGTGGCCGCCTCGATGACGCGAGGCCCCGCGAACCCGATGAGGCTGCCCTGCTCCGCGATGAGGAAGTCGGCCACCGTGGCGAAGGAGGCGGTCACCCCGCCGAACGTCGGATCGGTCAGCACACTGATGGACGGGATGCCACGGCAGCCCAACCGCCGCAGGGCCTGCGTCGTCTTGGCCATCTGCATCAGCGACAGGCAGCCTTCCTGCATGCGCGCCCCACCCGACGCGACGAACAGGACCAGCGGGCGTCCGGTGTCGAACGACTCCTCGGCCGCTCTCGTCACCGCCTCGCCGACGGCCGAGCCCATGCTCGCGCCCACGAACCGGAAGTCCATCGCCGCCACGACGACCTCGATACCCCCGATCCGCCCTCGGCCGCGCAGCACGGCGTCGTCGAGGCCGGTCGCCTTCCTGGCCTTGGCCAGGCGGACCGGATACGGTTCCGTGTCAACGAATTCGAGCGGATCGGTGCTGCGCACGACGTCGGTCGCGGGCCGGAACGAGTCCTGGTCGAGGACCTGCCCGAGCCGCTGCGCCGCGCCGAGCCGCCCGTGTGAGCCGCACTCGGGACAGACCGACAGCGCCCGGACCAGTCGGGGTAGATAGACGGTTGCGTCGCAGGAACGGCACCTGCCCCACTTCTCCGATCCGCCACCGGACGACGTTCCGGTCGTGGCGGCCGGCGCCGACGGGCTCGTCATGGGCGGGCCGTCCCACCGTTGTCCTGGCGCGTCCAACTGTAGAACTGCGTGGCCATGGCATCGGCCGGCGACTGCCAGGTGCGCGGGTCGTAGGGCGTGACGTGCGGGGCGAGATCGTCGCACAGGGCGATGAAGTCCGGGCGCGGCCGCGCGAGGACCATCGCCTCGTCGGCGTCGCCATCGAACTCGACGTACTGGAAATAGAGATCCTGGTACTGGAACAGGTGCCGGCGCACCACACCGAGAGCGTTCGGCAGGTCGGTCCCATCAGACTCGGCGAACAGTTTCGCCACCTGTGTCGCTCCCTCCGGCTGGAGCCGGGCGACGATGAGCTTTCTGTCAGTCATGACTTTCTCCTCGACTGTCGATCACTGACGGCGATGGTGGGAACTGGGCTCGAACTCTAGGAACGGAGCGGACCGCCGTCGTCCATCCGGGTCGGGAAATTTCCGCTCCGCCGCGCAGGTGTCCCGCTCATCTCACGGGGGGAGCCGACGGTCCCGGCCGGCCGGCGATCCCGCGTCGGCTCATCGCAGCTCGATCATCGCGGCAATGGTGTAGAGCAGGAATCCGGCGGTGATGACCGCGGTGCGGAAGGCGTGCCAGCGGATCCACCGCTCCCGGGCCGCGACCATGTCGACGCCGTGGGAAACCTCGGCCGGGCCGCCGACCAGTGCCGGCACGGTCCGCGCGACGAGCTTGTTGATGGGAACGTTGACCGCCTCGGAGATCACACCGAGGGAGATGTTGCACAGCAGCGCGGCGATGCGCAGGACGCGGGTCGCCGGGTCCTGTGGCAGGAACACCAGTATCAACGTCGTCGCGGCCGTCGTGATGTTGAGCGGCGGCATGTACCGGTCGATGCTCTTGTCGAGGGAGACGTGGATCGGCAACCATTCCTCGACCGTCAGCGACCGCAGGGTGGGGCAGATGCCGACCAGGAACATGATGAGGGCGCCCGCCTGCACTCCGCTGCCGACCAGACTTGTCGCGGTGAACAACATAGACCACATACTGACCACTGCTCCCCGATTTCGGTTGATGAATGGGCCGGGATGCCGCGCATTGACGACGAATATGGTTTAACACCCGTGTCGACCGCCGGCCGGAGGTGATTTCCCTCGCACTGGGGAGCGACGTTTTCCTCCGCACGGTTGAAGACCGCGCCGCCCCCGCCCGCGATGCTGGCCGGGCGGCAGGGCCGCACAGGTACAGGAGGGAATCCCATGGACAGCAGCGCACATGGTGCCGACATCGCGCGCACGGAAGGTGTCGGCACGACCCCGACGTTTCTGATCACCGGCGCCACCGGGCCGGTCGCCGGGCCGACGATCGCACTGCTGGCCGGACGCGGCGACCGGTTACTGCTGACCGGACGCAACCGCGAGCGGCTGGCGGAACTGGAGCAACGGTACGGGGCGCGCGGCCAGGTCGAGACCTTCGCCGTCGACGTCACCGACTCCGTCGGCGCGGGTATCGCGGCCGACACCGTGATCGAGCGCTTCGGCCGACTCGACGGCCTGATCCACATGGTCGGTGACTTCCAGGCAGGCCCGGTCGTCAAGACCGATCCGGCCGACTACCAGCGGGCGATGTCCGTGAACTTCATCAGCGCGGTCGTGGCGACCAAGGCGGTGCTGCCGCTGTTGGGAAACGGTGGTCGACTCGTCTACTTCGGAACTCCCGTCGCACAGGAACCGTTGCCCGGCATGTCCTGTTACGCGGCGAGCAAGGCGGCGTTGACCGCGTGGGTCCGGTCGCTCTCGCACGAGGTGAAGCACCGCGGGGTGCATGCCAACATGGTCGTGATGACCATGGCCGACACCCCGGACGCGCGCGCGGCGCGCCCGCACCTGGACTTCGACGAGGCGGTCTCGCCGGCACTGGTGGCAAGGGCGGTGGGGTTCCTCGCGAGCGAGGCCGCTGACGGCCTCTACGGCAGCCTCGTGCCGGTGCTCGGCCGGTTCGGGTTCGCCACCGCACTCGCCCCGCGCGGGCCGGCCCCGGCGCCCTGAATCCGAACGATACGACGGCCGTCCGAATGCCGCGACGCGCACGTGGTCGTCGTCCTTCGGGCGGGCGAGCACGTCATCTGCCCGGATGAGGTCGCGATTCCCGCCGGCGGTGGGAGACGTGCGGTCCCGGAATTCGTACGTTGTGACGACGCGACAGTTTCCGCATGATCACCGGCCAAACCGCCGGTTGGCGAGGAGATGAGACATGGCACAAGAGAACCTTTCCGACGGGCGCGTCCGGGAACTCCTGCTCGCCGTCGGGGCTTCCCCCGACGTCGGCACCGGAGATTTCGGATCGTCATTCGACGACCTCGGCCTCGACTCCCTGGCCCGCACCGAGATGGCCAGCAGGATCAAGGACGAACTCGGCGTCGACATCGAGGATGAGCTCACCGCCGAGCTCACGCCGAGTGGCATGCGAGAACTGGTCGGCAGGAGCCTGCTGCCGGCCGGTGGAACGGGGAGGACCACGTGACCGGCCACACCGAGAGCTCGATCGACATCGAGGCGCCCGTCGGGTTCCTGTTCTCGATCGTCAACAATGTTCGCGAATGGCCCGACCTGTACACCGAGTACGCGTCCGTCGACGTGCTCGACGAGACGGCCCATTCGGCGAGATTCCGCCTGACGATGCATCCCGACGAGGACGGCAAGGTGTGGTCCTGGGTGTCGGAGCGAACCTGGGACGAGCAGACCAGAAACGTCGAGGCGCACCGGGTCGAGACCGGTCCGTTCGAGTTCATGAACATCGCATGGACATTCGCGGAACTGGCACCGGACCGCACCAGGATGACGTGGGTCCAGGACTTCCACATGAAGGACGACGCTCCCGTTGACGACGCGTGGATGGTCGACAACATCACCCGGAACTCCGCGATCCAGCAGCGGGTGATCAAGGAGCGGATCGAGAAGCGGCGCACGCGGGTGGTCGGCTTCACCGACGTGCCGACCAACAGCCGGCGCGGCGGGGATCTCCGCACGATGCTGTCCCCGAACACGGTGGGCTCGTCGTCGGGCTTCTGCGGCGCGGTCCGGCTGGCCAAGGGGGAACGGGTCACCGAGCACTACCACCCGTACTCCGAGGAGTACCTGTTCGTCTGTTCCGGACAGTTGCGGGTGGACCTCGACGGAACGACGGTCATGGTCCGCGCCGAGCAAGGTGTGCTGATCCCCCGCAAGGTGCGGCACCGGCTGGTCAATCAGGGCGAGTCGGACGTGCTGGCGGTCTTCCATCTGGCGCCGCTGGCGCCGCGGCCGGAACTCGGCCACGTCGACACCGAACCCGGGCCCGGTGATGCGGCGGCCGAACCCGTCGCGGTCGTGGCGCAAGCCCGATGAGGCGCAGCGTGATCACCGGTGTCGGCGTGGTCGCGCCGGGCGGTGGCAGCCGTGAGGCCTTCTGGCAGCGGATCGTCAGCGGCCGGCCGGCCATCCGCACAATCACGTCGTTCGATCCGGCCGAGTACCGGTCCCGCGTCGCGGCCGAGTGCGACTTCGAGCCGGCCGACTACGGCCTGACCCCGCAGGAGGTCCGGCGCACCGACCGGTTCGTGCAACTGGCCATGGCGGCCGCGGACGAGGCCGTCGCCGACTCGGGCATCGAACTCTCGGGCGCCGACCCCGAACGGATGGGCGTGAGCCTCGGAACCGCGGTCGGCTCGACGATCCGCCTCGAACAGGAATACGTCGTGGCCAGCAACCACGGCGCCGACTGGGTGGTCGACCACCGCCACACGGCACCGTTCCTGTACAACGCGCTCGTACCATCGAGCGGAGCGACCGAACTCGCCGTCCGGTTCGGCGCGCAGGGCCCCGTCGCGGTCGTCTCGACCGGGTGCACGTCGGGGATCGACGCGCTCGGCCACGCACACGCCCTCATCGCGGACGACGAGGCGGATGTGGTGATCGCCGGCGCCTCGGAGGCGCCGATCTCGCCGATCACCGTGGCGTGCTTCGACGCGATCCGGGCCACCACGCCGGACAACGATGATCCGGAACGGGCCTCCAGGCCGTTCGACGCCACCCGCAGGGGCTTCGTGATGGGTGAGGGCGCGGCAGTGCTCATCGTCGAGGAGTTGGCGCACGCACAGGCCCGTGGCGCGCTGATCTACTGCGAGATCACCGGCTATGCCGCGCGGGCCAACGGTTTCCACATGACCGGGTTGCGGCCGGACGGGCTCGAACTGGGCGAGGCCATCACCCATGCCATGCGGCAGGCTCGGCTCGAGCCGAGCGATCTGGGTTACATCAGCGCGCACGGCTCCGGTACCAAGCAGAACGACCGGCACGAGACGGCCGCCTACAAGCGTGCGCTCGGCGAGGCGGTCCGGCGCGTACCGATCAGCTCGATCAAGTCCGTGGTCGGACACTCGCTCGGTGCGATCGGGTCGATCGAGGCGGCCGCCTGCGCGCTCGCCATCGCCAGGAATGTCGTGCCGCCGACGGCGAATCTGACCACGCCGGACCCGCAGTGCGACCTCGACTACGTGCCGCTGGTGGCCCGCGAGGTGCCGGTCGGCAACGCGCTGTCCGCCGGCAGCGGCTTCGGTGGTTTCCAGTCGGCGATGGTGTTCTCCGCCCCGGAGGGATCGCGATGAGCGTCCGCAGTGTCATCACCGGAATCGGTGTCGTCGCGCCGACCGGCATCGGCGTCGCCGAGCACTGGAAGAACAGTCTGGACGGCGTCCGCCGGATCGGCCCCATCTCGTCCTTCGACACCACCGGGTTCCCCGTACAGCTGGCCGGTGAGGTCACCGGGTTCGAGCCGGCCGAATACGTGGAGAACCGCCTCCGGGTCCAGACCGATCGGGGGACCTGGCTTGCCCTGGCGGCCAGCCGGCTGGCATTCGAGGACGCCCAGCTCGACCCGCTTGCCATGGACGCCCTGCGGATGGCCGTGGTCACCGCGAGCGCGTCCGGCGGCAACGCCTTCGGCCAGCGGGAGATCGAGGCACTCTGGCGGCAGGGTCCGCGCTCGGTGAGCGCCTACCAGTCGATCGGCTGGTTCTATGCGGCCAGCAGCGGTCAGATCTCGATCCGGCACCAGCTCAAGGGCTCCTGCGGCGTGCTGGTCGCCGACTCGGCCGGCGGCATCGACGCACTCGCCCAGGCCCGTCGGCAGATCCGGCACGGCATGGACGTGGTGCTGGTCGGCGCGACGGAGGCACCGCTCTCGCCGTACGCGCTCGTCTGCCAGCACAGCCAGGCCGACCTGAGTGGCAGCACGGATCCGCTCACGGCATATCGGCCGTTCCACCCGGAGTCGACCGGCTACGTGCCGGCCGAGGGCGGGGCGATGCTCGTCCTGGAGAGGGAACAGCTGGCCAGGGCCCGCGGCGCCCGCGTGTACGCCGAGATCGCGGGCACCGCGGCCACCCACGATGCCTATCACCAGGCCGACCCCGCGCCCGACAGCCGCCAGCTCGCGCGAGCCGTTACCCTCGCCATCGAGCGAGCCGACCTGACCGCGGACCAGATTGACGTCGTGTTCGCCGACGGTGCCGGCAGCCCGGTCCGGGACGCCCTCGAGGCCGACGCGATCGAGCGGGTGTTCGGGCGGCGGGCCGTGCCGGTGGCCGTGCCCAAGACCATGACCGGCAGGGCGTACTGCGGCGGAACAGCGCTCGACCTCGCGTGGGCGACCATGGCGATCGCCGAGGGCGTGATCCCGCCCTCGGTGAACCTCGATGGTGCCGGCTTCGGCGACCGCATCGACCTGGTCACCGGTGCCCGCTCCGTGGCGGGACTGCGCACCGCGCTGGTGATCGCGCGGGGCGCCGGCGGCTTCAACGCGGCGGCCGTGCTGCGCGCGCCCGCCGGGGAGGACTTCTGATGGTCGCCGGCTCGAACGGATCGACAAGGCACGACACACCGTCCACAGTGTCCGGCGCGCGGCACCGACACGGCGGGACGCTGTGGTTGACCGGGCTGCCCAGCGCGGGCAAGACCACCATCGCCCTTGCCGTCGCGGAACTGCTGCGGGAACTCGGCCGATCGGTCGAGGTTCTCGACGGCGACGAGATCCGACGGGTGCTGGGCGCCGATCTCGGATACTCGCGGGCCGAACGGGACGCCAATGTGGCGCGCATCGGTTACCTGGCACATCTGTTGGCCCGTAACGGAGTGCTGGTGATCGCCGCGGTCGTCTCGCCGTTCACCGAGGCGCGGCGGGCGGTCCGCACGCGGCACGCCGCGGCGGGGACGCCGTTTCTGGAGATCCATGTCGCGACACCGCTTGCCGTGTGTGCGAGCCGCGACGTGAAGGGTCTCTACGCCCGCCAGCAGTCCGGTCAGCTCACCGGGCTCACCGGGGTCGACGACGCCTACGAACTGCCCGAGTCGCCGGAACTCCGCCTGGACACCGCGGGCCGCACGGTGCACGCCTGCGTGTCCGATCTCTGCGCCCTTCTTCGAACACGGGGGCTGGTATGACGTTGCCCAAGCTCGTCTCGACACCGATGACCCCCCGGCTGACCGATCCGAGGGGACTCATCGACGAGACCGTGCACATCATCCGCGAGACCGCGGGCCAGTTCACCCGACCGGCACTGATGTTCTCCGGTGGCAAGGACTCCATGGTCATGCTCGACGTGGCCCGCAGGGCGTTCTGGCCGTCGGCGATCCCGTTTCCGCTGCTGCACGTGGACACCGGCCAGAACTTCCCGGAGGTGATCGAGTTCCGGGACAGAATGGTCGGCGCATACGGCGTCGACCTGATCGTCGCCTCGGTCCAGGACACGCTCACCGGTGGTCGCGCCGAGCAGAACGGCGACTCGCGCAACCGCGTGCAGGCCGTCACCCTGCGGGAGGCGATCGCGGCCAACCAGTTCGACGCGGTGCTCGGCGGCGCGCGCAGGGACGAGGAGAAGGCACGAGCCAAGGAACGGGTCTTCTCCATCCGCGACGAGTTCGGCCGGTGGGATCCCCGCAACCAGCGGCCGGAACTGTGGGACCTCTACAACGGCAGGCTCCGGCCGCGCGAGCACGTTCGGGTGTTCCCCATCTCCGACTGGACGGAACTCGACGTGTGGACCTACATCGCGGCGCTGGACCTGGACGTGCCCAGCCTGTATTTCGCCCACGAGCGCCCCGTGTTCGAGCGTGCCGGCATGCTGCTCGCGGTCACCGACTTCACCCCACCGCGCGACGGCGACCGGGTGTACACCGAGTCCGTGCGCTACCGGACCATCGGCGACACGACCTGTACTGCCGCGATCCGTTCCACCGCAAGGACTCCGCACGATGTGATCACTGAAACGGCGGCGACGAGGGTCAGTGAGCGGGCCGCCACCAGGATCGACGACCGAATCAGCGACTTCGCCATGGAGGACCGCAAGAGGGAGGGGTACTTCTGATGGGGGGACCAGCTTCTCCGGCCCTGTTGCGGGTCGCCACGGCCGGCTCGGTCGACGACGGCAAGTCGACCCTCGTCGGCAGGCTGCTGCACGACACGAACAGCCTGCTCGCCGACCAGATGCAGGCCGCGACCGTGGCCAGCAGGCGACGTGGCCTCGGGGACACGGACCTGGCGCTGGTGGTCGACGGGCTGCGCGCCGAACGGGAACAGGGCATCACGATCGACGTGGCGTTCCGGCATTTCGCCACGGTGCACCGGGCGTTCGTCCTCGCCGACACGCCAGGACACCAGCAGTACACGCGCAACATGGTGACCGGGGCGTCGACCGCCGACGCCGTCCTCGTCCTCGTCGACGCCCGCCACGGCCTGAGCGAGCAGTCGCGCCGGCACGTCGCGGTCGCGGCGCTGTTGCGGGCGCCGCAGATCGTCCTGGCGATCAACAAGATGGACCTCGTCGACTACGCCGAGTCGACCTTCGACGACATCGTCCGCGAGTTCGCCGCGTTCACCCGGCCGCTGGGGATCGGGCCTGCGATGCCGATCCCGATCTCCGCGCTGCACGGTGACAACGTCACCGAGCGGTCGGCGCGGATGCCGTGGTATAGCGGGCCGCCGCTGCTGGCGCATCTGGAGACGCTCACGCTGCCCGAACCGCCCCCGTGCGGCTTCCGGCTCGCCGTGCAGTGCGTACTCCGCACCGGGGGCGGCTACCGCGGCTACGCCGGTCGGGTCGGGGCGGGTCGGTTGCGGGTCGGTGACCGGGTCACCGTGTTGCCGTCCGGAGCCACCACGGTCGTGCGGGGCATCGACGGCCCGGACGGCAGCCTGGCCGTCGCGGTCGCCGGGCAGTCGGTCGCCCTGCGGCTGGCCGACCAGCTCGACATCGCCCGCGGCGACCTGCTGGCCGTCGATCCGCCGCCGGGCGGCCGAGTGGTGACCGCCACCGTGTGCTGGCTCGCCGACCGGCCGATGCGTGTCGGCGACCGGCTGCTGGTCCGGCACGGCACCAGGGAGCTGGCCGCGGTCGCCCACGCCATCAGCGGCACGCTGAACCTGACGACGAGTGAGTACATCCGGGCGACCGAACTGGTCGCCAACGACCTCGGGCGGGCGACCATCCGGCTCGCCGAGCCGGTGCATCCGGATCCCTACCGGCTCAGCCGGAATACCGGGGCATTGTTGCTGCTCGACCCCGACAGTGGCGCGACGCTCGGTGCCGGCATGGTCGAGCGCACCGAGCCGGAGGTCCGGTGAGCCTCCTCACCTCGGCCGCTCGGACCGAGGTGAGCAGGCGACGGGCGCTCCTGTTCGGCGCAACCCTGGCCGTGCTGGCCCAGTCCGCCTGCTCGGCCGGGCCGGCCGAGCTGTCCGACGGTGTCGCGGCCAAGATCCGGCTCGGCTTCCAGTCGAACCTGACCCATGCGACACCGCTGGTCGGGGTGGCCCGAGGGCACTACGCCCGACACCTCGGGCACACGGAGCTGGCGACGCAGGTGTTCAACGCGGGCCCCGAAGCGGTGGAAGCCATGTTCAGCGGCTCGCTCGACGTGGCCTACCTCGGTCAGGGGCCGGCCGTCACCGCCTGGGTCCGCAGCAGGGGCGAGGCGGTCACCCTCATCGCCGGTGCGACCGTCGGTGGCGCGGAACTGTTGGTGCGCAAGGGCATCCACCAGCCACGAGACCTGGTCGGCACCCGCATCGCAAGCCCGGGACTGGGCGGCAGCCAGGATGTCGCGCTCCGCGCCTGGCTCATCCGTCGACGGCTGCGCCCGGACATCGACGTCCGGGTCGAGCCGACGCCCAACGCGACGACATTCCGGCTGTTCCAGCAGGGCAGGATCGACGGCGGGTGGCTGCCGGAGCCGTGGGCGTCGCGGCTGCTGCTCGACGCGGGCGCCCACGTGCTCGTCGACGAGCGCACCCTGTGGCCGGGTGGCGTCTTCGTCACCGCACAGCTCATGGTCAGCACGTCCTTCCTGCGCCGGTTCCCGAGAACGGTCACCGCCGTACTCGCTGGCCACGTGGACGCCAACGACTGGATCAGGGCCAACCCGGCGGCGGCGAAGTCGACGGTGAACAGCCGACTGGCCGCGCTCACCGGCGGCCGCCTGCGACCGTCCGTACTGGACAGGGCGTGGGCGCAGATCCGGGTCACCAATGACCCGATCGCCTCGTCAATCGCCGGCTGGGCCGCCAACGCGTCGGCGGCCGGCTTCCTCACCCACGTCGACCTGCGAGGCCTCTACGACCTGCGTCCGCTCAACGCGCTGCTGCTGGCCTGCGGGAAGCCGCCCGTGCGCGCGGCCGGGCTCGGCCCGAGTTGAGCGGCGACTCCGTGACCGTGTCAGCGAAACCGAGGAGCTGGGATGAACGTATCCGTCGAGGTGGACACCTCTGCCGCGACCGCACGCGCGCGACCCCGTGTGGCGGGGGCGCCCGTGAGCCTGGCCAACGTGACCAAGCGGTTCGGTAGGGCCGAGGAGACCGCGCTGCAGGACGTGACGGTGCGGATCGAACCCGGTGAGTTCACCTGCCTCGTCGGACCCTCCGGGTGCGGCAAGTCGACACTGCTGTCGATCGTGGCCGGGCTGGAGAAACCGACATCGGGCGCGGTCACCATCGGCGGACGCGCCGCCGACGTCGGTCGTTCGGCCCTGATGTTCCAGGAGTCGGCGCTGCTGCCCTGGCTCACCGCAGGGCAGAATGTCGAACTCGCGCTCCGGCTGCGTGGTCAGGGGCGCGCCGAACGACGCGAGCGAGCACATGAACTGCTCGCCCTCGTGCGCCTGGGCAAGGTGTTCGACCGGCGGCCACATGAGCTGTCCGGCGGGATGCGCCAACGCGTCGCGATGGCGCGGGCCCTCGCGCAGCAGGCCGACGTGCTGTTGATGGACGAACCGTTCGCCGCGGTGGACGCGATCACCCAGGACGCGCTGCAGGCCGAGTTGCTGAGGATCTGGCGGGAGACCGGCCTGACCGTGCTGTTCGTGACCCACAACGTACGCGAAGCCGTCCGGCTCGGCGACCGGGTGCTGCTGATGTCGTGCGCTCCCGGCCGGATAGCCCACGACTATCCCGTGCGGATCACCGGCGACCGGTACCTCGAGTCCGCCGAGGTCGCCACCATCGCCGGGCACATCACCCACAGACTCTTCGAGGAGATCCGCAGCCATGCCAGATAGCGCCACGGTCGACGAGGGCATCGGTCCGGAGGCCGACTTCGATCCGGAAGCCGAACTCGCCAGGATCGAGGCCGGCCTCGACGCGCTGTCCACCGGTGCCCAGCGGGTCCGCCCGTCCTCGAGGCGGATCGCCGGCGCGGTGCTGCCCGCCGTGGTGGCGTGTGGCCTCCTGCTGGTGGGCTGGCAGGTGGTCGTCGCGGCGCACCTGCAACCCAGTTACGTGCTGCCGGGTGCGATCGAGGTCGGCCGTTCGCTCGCCGCCCAGTGGGACAGCGGGCTACTGGCCGACGCGGTCTGGCGCAGCCTGTCGCGGGCGCTGGTCGGCTACACCGTCAGCGTGCTGATCGGCACGCTGCTCGGGCTCCTCGTCGCCAGGATGCGGTGGGTCCGCGCGGCGGTCAAGCCGGTGCTGTCCGCCTTGCAGAGCCTGCCCTCCGTCGCCTGGGTGCCCGCCGCGATCATGTGGTTCGGCCTCACCGATGCCGCCGTGTACACGGTGGTGCTGCTGGGCGCCGTGCCGTCGGTCGCGATCGGCATGGTCACCGGCCACGATCAGATACCCCCGCTGTACGGCAGGGTGGGCCAGATACTGGGCGCCCGCGGTCTGCGCGCCGCCCAGCTGATCGTGCTGCCGGCCGCCCTGCCCGGATATCTGGGTGGGCTGCGGCAGGCGTGGGCCTTCGCCTGGCGATCGCTGATGGCGGCCGAGCTCATCACCCAGTCCCCCGACCTCGGCACCGGCCTCGGCCAGTTGCTCGACCGGCACCGGGAGCTCAGTGAGATGGACGGTGTCCTGGCGGTGATCATCGTCATCCTCGCGGTGGGGATCGTCGTCGAACTGCTGCTGTTCGCGCCGCTGGAGCGCAGGGTGCTGCGCAGGCGCGGACTGACCACTCGATGAGTGCGGCACGATGCCCAAGGGACGCCGGGAGAGGAGAACCAGCCGTGGCTATGGACGATCACGAGGTGGCCAGACACTGCGCGGTGCTCGCCGCACAGCGCCTCCTGGAGATTCGGGGGGCCGACGCACCGGACGGGAACCTCGGTGTGATCGGCGATGCGGCCGCCCAGGAAATACTCGCGCGCACACTGGGCGCGCTGCGTCCCGGCGATGCGGTGCTGTCCGAGGAGTCACCGGACGGTCTGGCAAGGCTGCGTGCTGACCGCGTGTGGATCATCGACCCACTCGACGGGACCAGGGAGTTCGCCGAGCGTCCCCGCACGGACTGGGCCGTGCATGTCGCGCTGTGGGAGCGGGGCGAGTTGACCGCAGGCGCCGTCGCGCTCCCCGCCCTTGCCATCACGTTGTCCACATCGGACGAACCGCGACGTCCGCCCGCCCGGGTCGGCGGCGGGCCGCGCCTGGTCCTGAGCAGGAGCCGCGCGCCGGAGTTCGCGGGGCGGCTCGCCTCGGCCCTGGACGCGCGGGTCGTACGCATGGGTTCGGCCGGGGCGAAGGCGGCGGCGGTCATCCGCGGCGAAGCCGACGTGTACGTGCACGGCGGTGGGCAGTACGAGTGGGACTCCGCCGCTCCGGTCGCCGTCGCCCGGCGGTTCGGGTTGCACACCAGCCGCGTCGACGGCTCGCCCCTGCGCTACAACCAGCCCGATCCCTATCTGCCGGACCTACTGGTCTGCCGCGCGGACCTCGCGCCCGCCGTGCTGAACGCCATCGCCACCGTGCGGTGACCCGGTCCGCAGCACGCCCACCGCACCCACACCAAGGGTGCCGAGCAGTGCCAGGCCGCCGAACACGAGCAACGCCGGCCGCGGCCCGATCTGCGCGGCGGTCCACCCGATGGCGGGCGCGCCGACCGGTGTCGTGCCGGTGAGCAGCGTCAGATTCAGGGCCGCGACCCGGCCGCGCATGCCCGGCCCCGCGCTGACCTGCTGCAGCGAACTCGACGCCGTGATGAACACCAGCTGCGACACGCCGACGGCGGCCACGGCCACCACGAACCAGCCGTAGCCGGGCATCAGCGCCGATGCCATGTCCAGTACGCAGAACGCGGCCGCGGCGCACACCACGTAGCGGCGGGACACGATTCGGCGGCGTCCACCGAGAACCGCGCCCACGATGGCGCCGATCGCGAGTACCGAGCTGAGCAGGCCGAATCGACCGGCATCGACGCCGAACACAGTGGTCGCCATGAGGGCGTTGGTCATCTGGACATTGGCGGCAAAGGTACCGACGAACACCATGATGCCCAGTGCCAGTGCGATGTCCCGGTGGCCGAGCGAGTACCGGACGCCCTCGACCAGCATCTGCCAGCCCGTCGACGACGAACCGGCCGGTCGCTGTTCGACCGCGCCGACTCGGAACGCCACGACGACCGGCAGGACCGTCGCCGCCGCCGAAGCCAGGAACGCGAGCCCGATGCTGCCGGTACCGATCAGCACGCCGGCCACACCCGGCCCGACCAACCGCCCGGCCTGGAACGCCCCGCTGGTCAACCCGACCGTCGCCGTGACGCCCCGCTCCCCGGCCAGATCGACGAGGTAGGCCTGCATGGCCGGTTGGAACACCGCCCCGGCGATCCCGGTGACCACCGCGAGCACGTAGACCGGCGCCAACGAGTGGTTCCCCGCCATGGCACCGATGCCGAGCGCGGCAGCGGAGGCGCCGACCACGACCTGCGCGAGCAGCATGACCCGTCTTCGCGGGTAGCGGTCGGCGATCACGCCGCCCACGGGTCCGAGCAGCAGCGCGGGCAGGAACTGCAGTCCCGTGACGATCCCCAGCATGGTCGCCGATCCCCCGCTGAGCTTCAGCACGTACCACTCCTGCGTCAACCGCTGCATCCACGCCCCGACATTGGTCAGGAACAGCGCGATCAGCCAGGCGCGGAACTGGGTGTTGCGCAGCGCGGGAAGCACACTCACAGCAGCACACCGGCCGCGGCCACATTGCACGCGAAGGCGGCGACGCCCAACCCGACCCGACGCCGGTTCCAGGTCGACCAACTGGTCCGGAAGGCGACGGGATCGAAGTCGGCCGGCAGGGCGGCGGGATCGGCCTTCTTGAGCCACCTGGCCATGCGCGCGGTGCGCGTGCGCGCGACGCCGATGACGCACAGGATGGCCAGTACCGCGGCCACGCACAGCAGGCGGACCGCCGGCTGTGCCGTCGTCACCGCGATGGTGATGTCGAGGATGACCGTGATCAGCATGCAAATCGGCTGGAACGGGTCGTATCGGCCGGTGACGAACGTGTGCGCGTGGATGTAGCGGTCGACGGGCAGCGACTTGAAGTACGGCACGACACCGAGCTCCCCGCCCAGCAGGACACCCGCGGCGATCCCGTTGGCCAGCAACGCCAACGGCAGCATCAAGATCATCTGAGCACCTCCCCCTCCACGGCGCGCGACCCGGCTCCGGGGCCGATCGACCCTCTACTGTGGATACTCATCCGCAACCTTTCGCAGTGTCGTGCGGTCGGACAAGGATGGTCAACCGAGCCATTTCCCACAGTCCATGACCAGGCGGTCGGCGATCTCCCCGCGATCACGCCAGGTCAAGATCCGGTCGGGCACGAAGGACAGACACACCCGTCCACTCGCGCGGGTCGGGTCCAGGGGGAGGGCGGCAAGGATCGCCGAGTCCTCATCGGTGATGTCCGCCGGGGTGAGGACCTCCGTGTCGCCGTCCATCAGCACGACGTCCTTGGGGGTGCCCAGCGCGATGCGGGTCCTTGGCTGGATGTACAGGTTGCGCACGGTGCGGTTGTTGCTGTTGGTCGCCATCACCAGCCGTCGCCCGTCCCAGGCGCAGGCAAGCGGAATGAGGTGCACACGCTGGCCGCCGGTGGCGATCCACACGTGTTCCTCACCCTCGAGCATGGCCAGTACGTCAGCCCTGCGCTGTGCGGTCGACCGTGCCGGCGCGACGGCGAACGCGGCGTCGCGTCGAGACGGGCCGCCGCTTCCGGCCGTGTTGGCGTCGACGGTGTGTTCTGTTGCTGCCATGGGATTCCCTTCGCTTGCCGGGTCGACCCTGTCGGTCCGCCCGTGCGGCGCGGGCCTGGCCGGGCCGGCCAGGCCCGCGCCGCGGATCCGTTCTGGGCGCGGATGCGCCGTCGGCACTATCGGTGCGCCGACGCGGTCCTGGCCGCTTGGCGCCGTTCGTCTCTCGACCCGGTCCCCAGGATCAGCCTGCCCATCCGGCGCCGGTCCTCCTTCGGGAACGACGCGGTCGAATTGCCGTTCGGGAACGGGACGCCGGACGGGATCGGCACGCCGAGGAATTCACACAGCGGGGGCCAGCCGTCTGCGACGTCGAACACCAGCAGCCGATCGCCCTGGATCGTGTCCCGAACCTGGCGATTGTGTTGATGGAACAGCTCGATCGCCCCGGCCCGGTCGGTCACCCGGCCCTCGAGTGCCCTGCGCAGCACCGTGGCATCGGTCATCTCGATGAAGGCGCGGAAGTCCGGGCTCATCCGGTTGAGCAGCCGGAAGACCGCGCGGCTGGCCGGAGTCTCCGCGCGTACCACGTTCTTGAAGATCGTCCTCGCCGCACTGTCGTACCAGCGGTCGGCATCCCGGACGGTCAGGATGACCTTTGCCGCCGGATAGTGGTCCGCGAGTTCCCGCCAGAACGCGGCGGCCGGCCAGTCGACCGTCGAGGAGAACCCGACGAAGATCTGGTCCCAGTCGACCGGGCCGCCCGTTGCCGCCGCCGCCCACTGCCGCATCCTCGACGGTCGCTCGACCACCTCGAACATGTGGTAGCACGGCCCGAACCCGAGGTGTTCCAACGCGTTCTTGAGCGATGCCGTGCCGGTGCGACCGAACCCGGCCCCGATGACCTTCATGAGCCACGCCCCTGGTGGACGTGATCGAGCGCGGACGCGCGGCCACTGTGCTCCGCCACCACACCCAGCAGGTCGAACGGGGAGGGGAGTTCGGGATCCTGATACCGGCGCAGCGGCGCGGTCGTCCCCCGGTGGTCAGCACCTGATTCCCAGGCCCGGAACGCCGCGAGGCTCTCCCACTCGCTGCACACGGCCAGTCGCGTCGGATCGACCGGCGACCGCAGCAACTCGTTGCCGAGCAGCCCCGGCGTGCCGGCAAGCTCGTGGCTGACGCGGTGGTATGCGTCGAACAGCGCGGCCTGGTCGGCGGTCGGCGCCCGATACCAGACGAGCACCCTCAGGCGGCTCACCGGATACCCACCGCCCGCCCCGGGACGTGACCCACCACACGCATCGTCGCCATCGTTCCCGACGACCGGTACGGGTGCAGCTTCTGCCGGTGCTCGACGTGGGTCGGGCTGCCCTCGAACTCGCGGAACCTCGGCTCGTCGACCCAGTCGCTGCACACGTAGTAGAGGTCGTCGTCGGTGGAACTGCGCAGGAGCCAGTGTCCGAGGTTGGCCGGGTGACCGCTGACCGCGGCGCTGACCTCCTGCCACGTGTGCTCGAAGTCCGCCCCCATCCCGGGCTTGATGTGCATCGTGAGCATGACCCGGAAACCCGGGGTCGGCAGCGACATCTCAGGTCCCTCCGTCCGCGTTGATCGTCTCGCCGGTGATGTAGCTCGCCAGATCGCTTGCCAGGAAGGTCACCAGGTTCGCGATCTCCTCCGCGTGGCCGAGCCGGCCGAGCGCGATGATGGTCTGGTAACGCTTGAGCACCTCGGGCGGCAGCGGATTCGTGTCGATGATCCCCGGGGCGACGACGTTGATTCGGATCCCCTTGGGACCCAGTTCCTTGCACAGGCTTCTGGCCAGGCCGACGAGCCCGGCCTTGGCTGCCGTGTAGTGGCTGCGCATCGGCACGCCGACCGCGGCGACCTTCGAGCCGATCAGCACGATCGACGCGCCGCCGGACAGGATCGGCAGCGTCCGTTTGGTCACCATGAACGCGCTGGTCAGATTGGCGTCGACCACTCGCCGCCATTCGTCGAGTTCGAGTTCCTCGAACGGGATGTGGGAGATCGCGCCGGCGTTGTTCACGACGACGTCGAGCCCGCCGTAGGTGTCCTCGCAGGTCTTGACCAGCCGATCGACGTCGTCGGGTTGGCTGACGTCGGCCCGCACCAGATGGTGGTCGCCGGGGATCTCCTTCAACTGGACGGCGAGGCTGTCCACTGCCTCGCCCTCGTTGCGGTAACAGGCGATCACGTCCGCGCCCGCCGTCGCAATGCCAAGGGCCACCGCCCTTCCGATTCCTCGTGTGCCTCCGGTTACGAGGGCTTTCTTGCCATCGAGCGCGACGCGCATGCGGACCTCCAGGTGTGGTCAGGAACGGCCGAATCCCGATGCGGCCGCGATGATCGGGCGACTGCTTCGCCCTTCGGTCGCGGCAAAGGTGGCCTGTTACTGGTCTATCGGCGTTGTCAACACCCGGAAGGATGGTTGGCCGACCGCGCGGTGGAGACCGAGAGTCCCCCCTGGACGGGAAGACAATGGCGTTCGTCCCGACCATTCTGGTTGCCGATCGACCATACGTCGTCGAGGAAACGAGTGGAGGATTCCGTGGAACGCTTTGCGGTGATGTTCAGGGTTCGACAGGGCACCGAGGAAACCGTGCGGAACCTGCTGGCCAGCTATCCGCCGCCGGCGCGGGTCACCCCGGACGGTACGCGGCTGCTGAGCACCTCGGTGTTCATGAAGGATGGTCTTGTCATCCGCATGATCGAGATCGAGGGCAACCTCCCCGAACTCATCAAGCACATCGCCAGCGAGCCGAGCATCCAGAACGTCGAGCGCGAGCTGGACAAGTACCTCGTCGAGGAGGACAAGCGGGATGCCAGCACCCCGGAGGGCGCACGGGACTTCTTCCGGCGCGCGCTGATGGAGCACGTGACGACCAGGGTCGCACCGCAGGAAGTCCAGGCATGACAAGCGTTCGACGGGCGTACGTGCCCGACACCCGTGCGGTGACGCGCATGTACATCGACGTGCACGGCCATCTCGCGCCGTTCGGCGAGACCGGCGGCGGTCCGTCGAGCCTGCGGGATCCAGAAGCAGCGATCGCACGCAAGCGCGAGCTCGGTGTCGTCATGACGATCATCGGCAGCCCGGTCGGCGCCGGCAGCATGCTGCCCGGCACCGGCGTGGACAACTACACGCAGTCCGCTGATCAGGTTCGCGGGCACAACGAGCTGATGGGCGACCTCGTCGACCGCTTCCCCGACTCGCTTCGCGCCTACGCGTACGTCGACCCGTTCGGTGGTGACGCGATGCTGGCGCAGGCCGTCGACCTGCTCGCCGACCAGAGGTTCGTCGGCCTGATCACCAGCAGCAGCGTCAACGGCGAGTTCCTCGGCTCGCCAAGGGCGGCCGGGTTCTTCGCCATGGCGGCGGAACAGCGGGTACCCGTGCTACTGCATCCGCCTGCGGAGCCGGTGGGCACGGCGGGCATCGGGCCGATCGGGTTGGTCGAGCACGTCGCCCGCCCGTGCGATGTGACCATGAGCGTCGCGACGATCGTGTGCGCCGGTGTGCTCGACCGGTACCCCGACCTGTGTCTGATCGCGGCGGCCGGCGGCGGTGGCCTGGCGTTCCTCGCCGAGAAGCTGGATCTCGCGATGGCACGCACCAACGCCGACGCGCCTCCGCTGACGACACCCAGCGAATCACTGCGCCGGATGTACGTGGAGACGTCCTGCCCGAGCCCTGTCCAGCTACGAGCGAACCTGCAGACCTTCGGCCGGTCGCACGTACTGTTCGGCAGCGACGCACCGCCGGTAATGGCCGGCCTGGCCGGCATCACCGAGATCGTCGCGTCATCCGTGCTCAACGATGACGAGCTCGCCGCGGTCGCCTGGCGCAACGCAGCCCGCGTTTTCGGTCTGCCGGCGAAGAAGCACGCACAGACGGAGGTCCGGTAGCCAATGGACGGAACCGAACGCGAACAACCGGTACGGGCACGGTTGACCATGACCGTCGGCCCGCTCGACGCGGCGGAGTTCGAGGTCGCCTGGCGCACTGTCGCCAACCTGGCCGGCCGCCAACCCGGTTGCCTACGGCAGTCCCTGTCCAGGTCGGACACCAAGGAGGTCACGTTCGTGATCGACTCGGACTGGGCCGACATCGACACGTTCCGCCGCTTCGAACGCAGCCCGGAACAGGACGCAGCGACCGAGCCGATGAGGGCACTGCGCCGTTCGACGGAAATGCAGATCCTGACCTTGATCGCACACCTGGACTGAAACCGGGCACCGTCCGAGGTGGAGAGGGTTTGGGCGTGACCGTTGACCGAAGCGGAACGTCGATGCCATTCCCCTGTCGTCAGCTGCCAGTGTGCGGTAACGCGGCGGGTAGTTGCACTGGCCCGCGATCTCGCGTACGGGTGGTCTGTTGTGGGCGCGCCTGCGGTCGAGTGCTGCTCAGCAGTTCCACGGTGGTGTCGGCGGCGATCGCTTCCAGGCGTAGGCCATCGCGGACGGCTTCTGCCATATCAAAAACCAGACACGTAATGACAACACCACGCTGCCTTGACTGAAGGCATGACCGACAACGAACCAGCACGAACAGCAGCCCGCCGTACCACGGTTTCGCTTCGATGCGCCCGGCCGGACGACGCGGCCGACGTAGCTGCGTTGCTGGTCGAGCTCGTGAAAGCGGCCGAAGCGGCGGCCGGCGACCTTGGCTGTGTCACGATGGAGGTCACCACCGATGATCGGTTGTCCGCCATGATCACGTGCCGTGGTCGACGAGTTCTCACGCCGCTTGGTGCCCGATGAGCTGAGGGCACTGGCTCGTCAAGTCAACCATATGAGACACGCTCCTTAACGAGCCGGCCAAAGAAAACACCGCACATGGCGTATCTCTCCCGCGTTACTTACCTCCTCTCGATGAGGTGAGTAACCATGAACTTGTTTCGTCGGCCCGGCCGTCCGTTGCTTGTCGTCGCGTCGCTGGCAGTAGCGGTGGCGGTGGTGGCCTGCGGTGGTGGGACCACTGGTGACACCACGGCCGACTCCGGGAACGGCCCGAACATCAACACTCCGAATATCGGCACGACGGCCAACAATCCGCCGGTCGAACCGACAACCGTCCCGGAACGGCCCGCCCCGCCTGGTCCGGGTGGGATCTCGGTTCCGCTCGTCGGCCTACCGGTCGGTGGTGGTACCAGTCCAGAGGGCGAGGCCCGCCAATGCGTGACCGCCGATTGGCTAGGTTCTGCCATCCCCGCCGGCATGTCCGTCGAGGTGAGGGCCGTGCAATTCGACACGCAAGGTGTGTTCAGTGTGGACCACTCCGTTTCCGGTTGCGACGGCCGCCGCGACTGTTACAAGTTCGTTTACGACGCGAATTCGTCCAATGCGCAGGGCTGTTCGGTCGCCGTGGTCACGACGGGCACCCGTGGTGCGAGCACGGGGGTCACCCTGGCCGGCGCTGCGCTGTGTCCGCGGGCGCCCAAAAAGGAATGTGACAGCTTCCGCCAGACCATCAAGGGGCAGCGGTTGGTCACCTTGGTCCAGCCGACGACGTCGCCCCCGAGTGCATCGGACACCAGTTCGCCCACGTCCACGGGCGACAACAGCCTGCCCACGGCAACGAGCTGAACACGATGACCAGCACGGCCGTCGAGGGCGGTTCGGTCCCTGGCAGGGTCGAACGGTGGGTCAACACCGGCGCGACGGTGATCGCGCCGGTGACGGCGTTGTCGGCTCTGTTGTTCTACTTCGGCTATGTGTCCTCCCGATCGGAGTACGCATATTTCGGCCTCGATGTCGACACGATCGGGCTGGGCACGCAGGACTACATCATGCGCAGCCCACAGCCTCTACTCACGCCCCTGTTGGTACTCGCGTTGATCGGTGCCGGAGTGCTCGCCCTGCACGCGGCGATCCGACGTCGCGTTCAGGCTGCCCTGTCCACAGGGAACGCCGACAATGCCAGATCGATCCGTCGGTTCGCCCGCGGCTGCGTCGCAGGTGGGCTCGTGCTGCTGGCCGCAGGTATCATGCTGTTGGCCATCTATGGCTATCTGCGCGGCTGGGCTCCGTACGAGATGGTGACTCCGCTGGTGATCGCGGTGGGCGCCGGGTTGACCGCCTATGCCTGGCGCGTGCTGGAATTGCTCGGCCGCCACCGGGAACAATCGACGATGCCGCGTCGCACCTCCAACGTGTTGCTGTACGTGCTCGTCGCCGCGACCGTCTTCTGGATGACCGCCACCCTTGCCCAGTGGTCCGGCCGTGCGCTGGCCCACTACCAGGCACAGACCCTGCTCCAGCTGCCCAGCGTCATTCTGGATACCAAGGAACGGCTGTTCCTACGAGATCCTGGTATGGCGGAGACGATGCTGCCCGCATCGGACGGTCAGACGTTCCACTATCGCTACCGGCATCTGCGGTTGCTGATCGAAGGACACGACCGGATGTTCCTCGTTCCCGATCACTGGTCGGCCAGCGACTCCACTCTCGTCGTCGCCCTCGACGGCTCGGTACGCGTCCAATTCCAGTTCGAGAACGAGGCCCCGTGACGATGGTCTCCTGCCGATTGCTCACCACCCGATAGGAGCGCTGGGCATCACTTCGGTACCGGTAGGACTCTGTTGCCGCCGGGAGCACTTCACCCGGCGTGTCGCTGCGGACAGCTCTCCGCGCTCCGGAACGTCCGTGACCATCTCGTCGCGAACGCCTGTGCCGTGCGTTGCGCGGACGAGTGGCGCGTACTGATCACATAGATCGACTGTTGATTAATTTGGTGGGTCACGCCTCACATTTGAATGATTGCGTCAACATTCCAGCGCGCTGTGGTTTAAACCACACGTTCGTGTGATCTGGGTCTCAGTCGCGGGGTGCTCGCCGTGCATTTGCGATGGCCAGCTGAGCCGGAACAATCGTGCCGCTGGTCCGTTCGTGCCAGTTCTCTGGACCGAACGGACGCAGCGACAAAGTGGACGAAACGACAGCTTAGTCACCCATAACGACTAACCGCCGTCACTTTTGGCCCTGGTTTTGGCGCGCCGACTGTCACGTTCCGCGCCCGGTTTACCCCTACCGGCTGGTACCGACGCACCGGATGGCCCAATAGCATCACCAGATGGATGGATGGCCATTACAACGGCTTTACCGGTAGTTGTTTGGTGCCTTGTTGTGCGATTTACGGCGCAGTCGGATATTTTCGGCAACGGACGGGGGCAGACGATCTCGTGAACTACGACGAGCCGCTGACGGACCAGCGTTGGTCCGTCATGCTGGACGAGTTGACGCACGATCACCACGTACCAGGGGCACAACTCGAGATCCGCTGGCAGGGCCGCCGAATGTCGGCGGTGAGCGGATACGAGGTGCACGGCACCGACCGGCCGGTCACCGCCCGGTCGAAGATCCCCGCCGGCTCGATCGGCAAGGCGTTCACCGCGACGGTGGCCATGATGCTGGTGGCCGACGGCGATCTCGGCCTTGACGACCCGATCGACGAACATCTCACCGACCTGCGGTGCGGCCACGACCTGTTCGACCGGCTGACGCCGCGCCAACTCCTCAGCCACACCAGCGGCCTTCCGGGCAGCCTCGACGAGATCGTGTCCGCCGCCGCTGCCACATCATCCCGCCGGTACCTGACCGAATGCGCCCGCCAGGCGGTACCCGTCTGTCCACCTGGGACAGCGTTTTCCTACTCCAACGTCGGTTACGTGCTCGTCGGCCATCTTATCGAGGTGATCACCGGGCTGACCTGGCACGAGGCCGTGGAGTCCACCCTGCTGCGGCCGCTGGGCATCGAGCCGGCCTTCATCGTGGGCGGCGCCGGATCGGGCGGCCCGATCAGTCCCGGCCACGCGGTCAATCCGAGAACCGGACGGACCCAACCGGTGGCCCAGACGGTCACGCCTGCCTTGGCGGCGGTCGGCGGGCTGGCGCTGAGCGCGCACGACCTGGCCGCCTTCGCCGCCCTGCATCTGCCGTCCGACAACGGCATTCTCGACCCAGCCATGATCGAGCTGACCCATCGGGCCGTGCCGAGCGCCGAACCTTTCGGGCTCGCCGACGGGTGGGGGCTCGGCCTGGCGATCTTCCGGCATGGCCGGCGGGCCTGGGTCGGGCACGACGGCACCGGCGACGGCACGTCGTGCCACCTGCGGTTCGACCCGGTCGACGAGGTCGTCGTCGCCTTCGCCAGCAACGCGAGCACCGGCAACCTGCTCTGGCAGGACCTGGTCGGCGAGCTGCGCACGGCCGGGCTCGCGGTCGGCGACTACCAGTCGCCGGTCGCGCTGGACCGGCCGCTGCCACCGCCGCCGGAGTGTTTCGGCCGCTATGTCAACGGGGAGACCGAATACTCGGTCGCGCCGCGCGACGGCCGGCCCTGTGTCGCCGTACACGGCGAGATCTTCCGCGAGCTCGCAGTGCACGACCGTGGCGTGTTCTCGGTCCGTGACCCGATGACCGGGCGGCGGATCAACGGTGGCCGGTTCCTCGCGAACCCCAGAACCGGCCGCATCAATGGCCTGCAGACCGGTGGCCGGATCGCGCGCCGCCTGGAACCGGCCGCCTGACAACAACAGACCACACGACCGCGTCCCGTGCGTGCGGGGACGTCGGGCGCCCCAGCACGTCTTCGAAAGGTACGAGATGTCTTCGACCACGGTGAGCACCTGGGCGGGATGGTTGGGAAAAAACGCTGCCCCGCGCGTGTCCGGCGAACTGGATCTCGTGGCGCGGCGGGTGGCCCGCCAACTCGGGGTGCGACCGGAGGACGTGGTGCGGGCGGCCTTACATCTGGCGCTGGCCCGGTATCGGCGGGAGACCACGAGCGGCACGTTCGCCGACCTGCTCGCGGTCACCGACGAGCCGGCCGCCGGCGGCATCGAGCTGCCGTCGGCCGACCGACTGGCCGGTCACCTGCAACGGGTGCTGACGGCCGTGACCGAGCGGCCGGACATCCCGCTGTCCCGGATCGATCTGCTCACCGAGGCCGAACACCGCCTGCTGGCAGACTGGAACGACACCGCACGGCACGTGCCGGAGTCGACGTTCCCGGCGTTGATCGAGGCAAGGGTGGCGGCCGACCCGACCGCGATCGCAGTGGCGTCGCCGACCGGCGAGCTGACCTACTCCGAACTCAACCGGCGAGCCAACCGGTTGGCACACCTGATGATCGCGCGGGGTGTCGGGCCGACGAAGATCGTGGCGCTGGCGCTGGCGCGGTCGGTGGAGATCGTCGTCGCGCAACTCGCCACGATGAAGACGGGCGCGGCGTTCGTGCCGGTGGACCCGGACTACCCGGCCGAGCGGATCGCGTTCATGCTCGCCGACAGCCGGCCGGCCCTGGTGCTCACCACATCGAACGTGACCCTGCCGGCCGGCAACGAGGTGCTGACACTGGACACAGTGGACACCAGCGGCCACCCCGACCACGATCCCACCGACGACGACCGCCGGACGCCACTGCACTTGGCGCACACCGCATACATGATCTACACATCCGGATCGACCGGACAGCCCAAAGGCGTGCTCGTCCCACATACCGGCATCGCCAACTTCGCCACGGCCGAGATCGAACACTTCCAGGTCAGACCCGGCGACCGCGTCCTGCAGTTCGCCTCCCCCAGCTTCGACGCCTCGATACTCGAACTCTGCCTTGCCCTGCCCGCCGGCGCGACACTGGTCATCCCACCACCGGGCCCCCTGCTCGGCGCGGACCTGGCCGCGGTGCTCGCCGAGCAACGTGTGACCCACGCGCTGATCCCACCGGTCGCGCTGGCCACGGTCCCGGACGGTGCCGGGCTGCCCGACTTCCAACACGTGATCGTCGGTGGGGACGCCTGCACCGCCGAACTGGTCAACCGCTGGGCCCCCAACAGGACCCTGATCAATGCCTACGGCCCCACCGAGGTCACCGTCGTCGCCACCTGGAGCGACCCGCTCGGTCCGGCTCCCGAAGCGCCACCCATCGGCCGCCCCATCGCCAACACCAAGATCCACCTGCTCGACCAGGACCTGCGGCGGGTGCCGATCGGTGTGCCCGGCGAAGTCTTCGTGGCAAGCCCAGGACTGGCCGACGGCTACCACGACCGCCCCGGACTGACCGCGTCTCGATTCATCGCGGCCCCAGGCGGCAACCGCATGTACGCCACCGGCGACCTCGCGCACTGGGACACCTCGGGACAACTGCGCTACCGAGGCCGCACGGATCAACAGGTCAAGATCCGCGGTCACCGCATCGAGCCGGGCGAGGTCGAAACCACGCTGCGCCGGCACCCGACCGTCACCGACGCCGTGGTCCTCCCGCACGACCAGCGACTCGTCGCCTACGTCGTGGGCCACCACATCGAACCTGCCGAGTTGCGCGACCACGCCGCGGCCACCCTGCCGGACTACCTGGTCCCCGCCGCGATCGTCCCGCTGGCGGCATTGCCCTTGAGCCCCAACGGAAAGCTCGACCGGACCAAACTCCCCCGGCCCGCCGCCCCCACGACCGCCGATGAACCGCCCCGGACCGAGGCCGAACGGGCGATCGCGGAGATCTGGGCCGAGGTGCTGAGTATCACCACCATCGGCAGGCACGATGACTTCTTCCGCCTCGGCGGCGACTCCATCCT
>Ga0137385_10000343_pt1 | contig 37701 bp, 31 predicted proteins | sample SagtaG_FD_104921 | JGI IMG/M metagenome (GOLD analysis project Ga0137385, IMG submission 104921) | Vadose zone soil microbial communities from Sagehorn Ranch, Mendocino, California, USA - Sage2_R_80_16 metaG | ecosystem: Environmental > Terrestrial > Soil > Vadose zone | place: USA: California... | reverse complement strand
GTAGGAACATCGGTCCTCGACACCATGTCCTCCTTAGACGAATTACATGAGATATTCACAACGCGCGCCGTCAGGTATGTGCCAGCCATAGGTTGCGCAAGAATGCTCGCAACGACCGTCCCACCTGCGCCAGGAGTGCCGCATCTTCCGCATTGCGCGCTTCCCACCAGGTCCCTTGTTCGATCTTGCCCGGACTGGCATGCTGTAATTCTCGGTTATTCAGCGCGTCTGAAGAATGCCACGGCGACAATCTGCGAGGGGTTACTTTCATGACCGACAGCCAGGATGCGCCCAACGGCCCGAAGCGGCAGACCCGTCCGCTGACCGGCGCCGAGTACATCGAGAGCCTGCGCGACGACCGGGAGATCTTCCTCTACGGCGAGCGCGTCAAGGACGTCACGACGCATCCCGCGTTCCACAACCCGGTCCGGATGACCGCGCGCCTCTACGACGCCCTGCACGACGAGAAGAACCGGGGCATCCTGACCACGCCGACGGACACCGGCAGCGACGGCTTCACCCACCCGTTCTTCCGCACCCCGCACAGCGCCGAGGACCTGGTCGCCGACCAGAAAGCGATCGCCGCCTGGGCCAGGTTGAGCTACGGCTGGATGGGCCGCAGCCCCGATTACAAGGCCGCGTTCCTGGGCACGCTGGGCGCCAACGCCGATTTTTACGACCCGTACGCGGAGAACGCACGTCGCTGGTACCGAGAGTCGCAGGAGAAGGTTCTGTTCTGGAACCACGCGATCGTGCACCCACCGGTCGACCGGAACCTCCCGCCCGACCAGGTGGCTGACGTGTTCGTTCATGTCGAGAAGGAGACGGACAACGGCCTGATCGCCAGCGGCGCCAAGGTCGTCGCAACGGGTTCCGCGTTGACCCATTACAACTTCATCGCGCATTACGGCTTGCCGATCAAGGACCGCAAGTTCGCACTGGTCGCCACCATTCCGATGGACGCGCCCGGCCTGAAGCTGATCTGCCGGACGTCCTACACGGCCACGAGTGCCGTGATGGGTAGTCCGTTCGACTACCCGCTGTCGTCCCGCCTCGACGAGAACGACACGATCCTGGTGCTGGACAAGGTGTTGATCCCGTGGGAGAACGTGTTCATCTACGGGCACCTCGGCAAGGTGCAGCTGTTCACCGGCCGGTCCGGCTTCCCGGAGCGCTTCACGTTCCACGGCTGCACGCGCCTCGCGGTCAAGCTGGAGTTCATCGCCGGTCTGCTGGCGAAAGCCGTGGAGATCACCGGTACCAAGGACTTTCGTGGCGTGCAGTCCCGGATCGGTGAAGTGTTGGCTTGGCGCAACCTGTTCTGGGCGTTTTCCGATGCGGCCGCGCGTAATCCGATCGAGTGGAATAACGGTGCTGTGCTGCCTAATCCGCAGTATGGTTTGGCTTATCGGTGGTTCATGCAGGTTGGGTATCCTCGGGTGCGGGAGATCGTGCAGCAAGACATCGCCAGTGGTTTGATCTACCTGAACTCCAGTGCTGAGGATTTCGCCAATCCTGATGTCCGGCCGTACCTGGACAAGTACCTGCGCGGCTCCAACGGCGTCGACGCGGTGGAGCGCGTGAAGGTGATGAAGCTCCTGTGGGACGCGGTCGGCACCGAGTTCGGCGGCCGCCACGAGCTGTACGAACGCAACTACGCCGGCAACCACGAGAACACCCGCGTCGAGCTGATGTCCGCGCAACTGGCCAACGGCCAGATCGACGGCTACAAGGCCTTTGTGGACGAATGCCTGAGCGAATACGACCTGAACGGCTGGACGGTCCCCGACCTGTCCTCGTTCGACCACCTGCGCGACCTGCGAGACGGCATGCTGAACAGCTGACCAGAGGCAACCCCGGCGGGCGGCGCGACGTCGGGGTTGCCTCGGTATTTCGGTTGCGCGGCACCCTGCCCCGGGTCGATAGTGCCGGTGTGCTGATCCGCCCCGAAGCGCCCGGCGATGTGGCCGCCATCCGCGCGATCGTCGCCGCCGCGTTCGCCCCGCCCGACCCGCCGGCGGAGGCAGGGTTGGTCGACGCGCTCCGCGCAGGACCGGCCTGGCTGCCGGCCCTGTCGCTGGTGGCCACCGACCAGGACGGCACGGTCATCGGCCACGTGCTGGCCACCCGTGGCCACGTCGGTGCCGCACCGGTCCTGGGCCTGGGGCCGTTGAGCGTGCGCCCCGATCGGCAACGACGCGGTGTGGGCAGCGCCCTGGTGCACACACTGCTGGGCGCCGCTGACGCACTGAACGAGCCGCTGGTGGCGCTGCTCGGCGACCCCGGCTACTACCAGCGGTTCGGGTTCCGGCCATCCGGCGACTACGGCATCGCGCCACCCGTGGCGCGGTGGCGACCGCACTTCCAGGTCCGCCCGCTCACCGCCCACGACCCCATGCTGCGCGGCACGTTCACCTATCCCGAACCGTTCGACCGCCTGTGAGCGCACGAAACCGGCCCCAGGCGGGGCCGGTCCGTATTCGGATCAGGCGGCTTTGCTCTCGTGTGCGGCCAGCACGTCCCGCAGGAACGTGGGGAGGTCCGGGTCCTCCTCGAAGATGTCGCCGACATCGACCGAGACCCCCAGTTCGTCCTCCACTCGGGCGACGAGGCGGACCGCGGAGATCGAGTCGCCTTTCAAATCGAAGAAGGTGGCGGCTTCCTGGCCTTCCTTCATTTCCAGCACTTCACGCCAGATCTGCCTGACCTTCTGCTCGACAGCATCCAGGTTGTTCATGTCAGTTCTCCCTCAATCCGATCAGGGGTGCGTCCGGTGCGGCCACCGTGCGTGTCAGTACCTGACAGAAATGACCCACCATCTCGGCGATCGTGTCCACTTCGTACAGGTTGCTGTTGAACGCCATCGTGCCGACGGTGTCACCGGAGGGGTCGATCTCAAGCTGGAACAGGGCACCGTCCGGGATGTCCGTACTCACCGGCTGCGACATCAGGCGCCGCCGTACGTCCGAGAACTCCAGGTCTCCTACCAACTCATGGTCCATCGCAGCCTGGAACTGGAAGACCTGGAAGCCGATCACCGCCAGGTCGTCGGACGCGAACGGCGCGCCCACCTCGGGCGCCTGCTCGAGAACATGCGCGAACGGGATGTCGTGCCGGTACGCCTCAAGACAGCTGCGCCGGGTCCGGCCGACGACATCGCGGAACGTCCCGCAGCCCGACAGATCAGTTCGCAGCGCCACGAAGTTGAAGAACGAACCCACCGTGTCGTGGAACTTGGCGTGACCACGACCGGACGCCAGGGTCGGCACGACAACGTCCGTTACGCCGGTGCGCTCGTGCAGGAAGACCTTGAACGCGGCCAGCAGCACCATGAACGGCGAGCTCCGCGTCGATTTGGCCAACGCTACCGCCGACGACGTCAGCGATTCGTCCACCAGGAACCGGTACACCGACGTGTTCTTGGGCAGGCCGGCCGAGCGTGGGTGGTCCGCCGGCAGAGCACGGATCACGCCGCCGGTCAGCTTGTCGCGCCAATATTCCCGGGCCACGTCGGCAGCGGGCTCGGCCGCATGAGCCCGTTCCCAGACCGCGAACTCGGCGTATTGCGGCACGGGCGATGGCAATGGCAACGGGAAACCACGATGGCGGGCGTAAGCCTGCGACAGATCCTGGATCAACAGCTTCAGCGACCACTCGTCCACGGCGGTGTGGTGCGCTACCAGCACCAGGATCGAGTCCTGGTCGTCGAACCGGCCCAGCACGGCCATCAGCAGCGGCGGGTACACCACGCTGTAGGCACCGGACTCGATATCGATGATCAGTTCCTCGACCTGGCGGTCGCGCTCGACCGCCTCCGATAGGTCCAGCTCCACCAACTCTGTCGGGGTGGGCGGCAATACCTGTTGGTAGGGCAAACCGTCGTCGCGGACGATCGCGGTGCGTAGGGCCTCATGGCGGGCGACCACGTCGTCCAAAGCTGCCTGTAGCGCCGAACTGTCCACTGTGCCACCGACACGCCAACCGCAAACAATGTTGTACCGGGGACCGAACGGCCCTTCGTCGTCACCCTTGTCGAACATGCACAGGAATTCCTGGTTGAACGACACCGGAATCCGGCCGACCACGCCGAAGGGTAACTGCTTGATCTGCGGAGCACTCATTGTGCGGCAAGCCTCCTGTTCGGGGCCGATGTTGCCGCACGGCTTCCGGGGCACCGCGCATCAAGGTGTCCCCGGAAGCCGGGCGGTATGAAGGGTGAGTGCTCAGACCAGCGTGACGTTGGTACGCCGCGCCGCCTCCAAGAACTCGCCCCTGGACAGCGCGGTGGCGATCAACTCGATGTCGTCGGACATGAAGCGGTCGGACTCCAGCGTCGGCACCAGTGCGCGGATCAGGTCGTGCGTCGCCTTGCCGGTCGGGCTCAGGTCCTTGTACCGGCCGGACAGGTCCACCGCCTGGGCGGCGGCCAGGAACTCGACGGCGAGGATCTTGTCGTTGTTGCTCAGCACGCGGCGCGCGTTGCGGGCGGCGATCAGGCCCATGCTGACCACGTCCTGGTTGTCGCCGTTGGACGGCACGCTCTGGGTGCTGGCCGGGCCGATCGTCCGGTTCTCCGCGACCAGCGCGGTCGCCGGGTACTGCGCGCCGGCGAAACCGCTGTTCAGGCCCGGCTCGCCGGCAACAAGGAACTCGGGCAGGTTGGACAGGTAGCGGTTGAGCAGCCGGTTGGTGCGCCGCTCGGAGAACACGCCCAGCTGGGTGAGCGCGATCATGACGAAGTCCATCACGAACGCGATCGGCTGGCCGTGGAAGTTGGCGCCGTGGAAGATCTCCTTGCCCTCGAAGAACAACGGGTTGTCGTTGGACGAGTTCAGTTCGGTCTCCAGCTTCGACACCGCGTGGTACAGGGTGTCGCGCACCGCGCCGACGACCTGCGGGATGGCCCGCAGGGTGTAGGCCTTCTGCAGGTAGACGTCGGTCTTGGAGACGTCGCCGCTGCGCTGTTCCTGTGCCTGCCGGCGCAGATCCGCGTGGTCGATCGTGGCGTGAGTGCCCTTCAACAGCGCGCGGATGTTGGCCGCGGTGTCGATCTGGCCCTGGTGCGGCCGGGCGATGTCGTGGCCCTCGGCGCCGAACGGGCTGGTGGACGCCTGCATGGCCTCCAGCACCAGCGCGGTGACGATCTCCGCCTGCCGCACCTGGTTCAACGCCCTGCTGACCACGAGCGTGCCGACACCGGTCATGCCGGAAGTGCCGTTGATCAGCGCCAGGCCCTCCTTGAACCGCAACTGGAGCGGCTCGATGCCGTGCTCGCGCAGGACGGGGCCGGTCTTGACCTGACGGCCGTGGCGCAGCACGTAGCCCTCGCCGATGATCGTGCTGGCGATGTGCGCCAGCGTGGCCAGGTCACCGCTGGCGCCCAGCGAACCGATCTCCGGGATGGCCGGCGTGATGCCCAGGTTCAGGTACAGCGCCAGCCGCTCCAGCAGTTCCGGCCGGACCGCGGAGTAGCCCTTGGACAGTGCGTTGAGCCGGGCGGCCAGGATCGCCCGTGCCTCGTCCTCGGCGAACAGCGGGCCGACGCCGGCGCTGTGGCTGCGCACCAGGTTGGTCTGGAGCTCGACCTCCTTCGAGGTGTCCACCAGCATGTAGATCATCTCGCCGTAGCCGGTCGTGACGCCGTAGACCGGAATGCCCTCGCGGACGGTGTCCTCGAAATGCTGCCGGCTGATGGCGGCTCGGGCCAGGGCCGCCGAGGTCACCGCGGCCAGCGCCCGGTCCTCCGCGACTCGCCGGACGCCCTCGATGTCCAGGCTGTCGCCGTCGAAATCGACGGTCGATTCGGTCTTGGCCAGAGTCATGTTTTCTCACCCATTACTTTGTCAGTGACGGACATGGCGGAAACGAGCTTGCCGTCGACCAGACCGGACAGCCCGGCAACGGTGGGGTTGGGCACGTACTCTCGAACGGACACGGCCACCCCGAACCGGTCCCGGATGCGGTCGAGCAGTTGGGGCACCAGCAGGGAGTGCCCACCGGCGGCGAAGAACGAGTCGTCCACGCCGTCCGGCGCGACGCCGACCAGCTCGGCCCAGATGGTGGCCATCACGCGTTCCACCGGCGTCATCGGCGAACGGGCAGTGACCACAGTGGACAGTCCTGGGTCCGGCAGCCGCTGCCGGTCGACCTTGCCGCCGAGGTTGCGCGGCAGGCCGATCACGGTCTTGAACGACACCGGCAGCTTCGAGCGACCGAACCAACCACGCAGGTGCGCCCGCCACACGTCGGCGCCGGCCACCGCACGGCCGTCCGCGGCTCGGCGCGGCACCACGTAGGCCACCAGCCGGGTGACCAGGCCGTCCGCGTTGGGCACGCCGACGACGGCGCAGTCGGCCACCGACTCGTGCGTCAGCAGCGTCGCCTCGACGTCGGTCAGTTCGATCCGGGTGCCGTGGAACTTGACCTGGAAGTCGCCGCGCCCACGGAACTCCAGCAGCCCGTCCCACCGGAACCGGGCGAAATCCCCGGTGCGGTAACAGGTGCCCTCGCCGACGCGGTACTCGTCCAGGCCGGCCACCGGCCGGAAAGCCGTCCGTTCCGGCGCGGCCGCGCCGACGTAACCGGGCACGATGTACGGGCTGCGGATCACGACCTGCCCGACGGTGCCGGCCGCACACGGCCGGTCGGCCTGATCCAGCACCAGTACCTGCCGGCCGGGAATGGGCCTGCCGATCGGGACCGGGCCGCGCACCGGGCCGGTGACCTCGTGCCAGGTCGCCAGGATCGACTCGGTCGGGCCGTACAGGTTCACCAGCCGGGCACCGGGCAGCACCGAGCGCAGCGCACCGGCCAACTCCCCCGGCAGCGCCTCGCCGGCCAGCAGCAGATGGTCCAGCGCGGTGAGCGACGCGGCAGCGCCCGCCGCGGTGATCGCCCGCCCGACCTCCCTGGCGAAGCTGGGCACGGTCTGCAGCACCGTGATCCGCTCGGCGGCCAGCCAGTCGACGATCTTCTCCGGGTTCGCCCTGATCCGCTCCGGTACCTGGTAGACGGTGGCGCCGACGACGAGCGCGCCGAAGATCTCCACCAGGCTGGCGTCGTAACCGGCCGCGGCCCACTGCGCGACCCGCGCCGAAGGACCGGCCACGAACTCGCCCGACCACCAGCCGATGAACTGCGCGAAGCCGCGGTGGGTCTGGGCAATGCCCTTCGGTCGGCCGGTCGAACCAGACGTGTAGGCGATATAGGCGCGATCGTCCAGCCAACCGCAACGTTGGAGTTGGCTTTTGTCAGCCAACTCCAACGTTGGAGTTGGAGTCGATTGGCCAACTCCAACGTTGGGGTTGGAGTTGGTGAGCCCGTCCCGAGTCGCGAGATCGGTCGATAGGGCGAGTTCGGTGGCTGGCGGAAGCTCGGCCAGGTCGACGATCTCGCCGTCGAGTTCGTCGCGGTACCAGTCGATCAGGTCGTAGCTGTCGGGCGCGCCGTCCAGCACCAGGCGGACCGGTCGCAGGTCGGCCAGCACGGCCCGGCCCCGCTGGCCGTTGTCGCCGGTGCCGATGGACACCAGGTGCGCGCCCGCGTCCAGCACACCGAGCAGCGCGGCGACCTGGCGCGGCCCGGTCGGGATCCGCACCGCGACCGCACGGCCGGCGACGTCGGTCCCCAGCGCCCTGGTGATCGCGGCCGCCTGGTCGATCAATTCCCGATACGTCAACGACTCGTCGCCCAGCACCACGGCGGGAGCGTCGGGCTGTTGCTCCGCGATGCGGTGCACCTGTTCGGCCACGGTCAGCCGGACCGGTTCGCCCACGTCGATCCAGTCGGCGTCGCGCACCGCGGCGCGCATCCGGCGCGGCTCGTCCAGCGGCAGCGAGTCGACCGGCAGGTCCGGGTCGGCCAGCGCGCCGGCCAGCAGCGTGCGCAGCTGGTCCAGGATGCGCTGCGCGGAGGTCCGCTCGAACATGCTGGTGCGGAAGGCAAGCGAGCCGGCCACCGTCCAGTCGATCCGGTCCACGGTGAACGTGAGATCGGTCCGGACCACGGTGCTGTCCAGCGGCAACGCGCGGACCAGCGTGCCGACCAGGTCGAGTGTCGCCTCCGGGTCCTGCCGGAACACGAAGGCCGCGTCGGACAGCGGCGGCACCCGAGGGTCACGGTCCGGGTTGAGCGCCCGCACCAACTGGTCGAACGGCAAACCCCGGTGGCGCAAGGCATCCTCGGCGGTCACCGTGACCCGGCCGAGCAGCTCACGGAAACTGGGCCGGCCCGACACATCCGCGCACACCACGACGGGTTCCCGGCAGGCGCCGACGATCCGCGCGAACTCCGGCCTTGACCGGATCGGCACCGGCACCGCGACCGCGATCCGCTCCTCGCCGCCGTAGCGGTGCAACAACGTCTGGAACGCGGTCAGCAGCACGGCGAACGGCGTGGTCCGGCTCGTGCCGGACAGCCGGGCGAGCGGCTCGGCGATCCGCTCACCCCAGTCGAAGGTCAGCAGGCCGCCGTGGCCGCTGGGCGCCGCGGTGCGCGCGCGGTCCGTCGGCAGGGTCAGCTGCGGCGGTGCCGGGGAGAGCATGTCGGTCCACCAGTCCACCAGCGCGTGGAACCGGCCGGACGCGGTGCGGCGGCGCTGCCATCGGGCGAAGTCGGCGTACTGCGCGCGGGGCGCTGGCAGGTCGCGCGCGGTCCGGCCGGCCAGTTCCGCCGAGTACGCGCCGGACAGTTCCTCGATCAGGATCGACGTGGACTCTTCGTCCGTGACGGCCTGGTGCAGCAGCAGCACGACGAGGTGCTCACTCGCGGAGATCCGCGCCACGACGAGCCGGGCGAGCGGCCCGGTCGCCAGGTCCAGCGGGGTCGCGGCCAGGTCGGCACACCAGCGTCGCGCCTCGAAGTCCCCGGCCAACGCCGGCACGGCACCCAGATCGTCGAACGACGGGACGTCGGCACGTTCCCCCGCGATAAGCTGCGACGGCCTGCCATCCTGGGACACCAGCGTGGTACGCAAGCTCTCGTGCCGGACGACCAGCCCGGCCCACGCGGCACGCAACGAGTCCACGTGCAGCTCACCCCGCACCCGGTAGGCGCGGCACACCTGGTACGTCGGGGCATCGTGCACGCAGGTGTCCACAAACCACAGTCCGTCCTGCGCGGCGGACGTCACCGCCCGGCGGGCGCCGAACTCGTGAGCCTGTGTCACTCTGGATCCCCTCGTCCCGTGCGGGAATGCGCAATACCGCGCAATCGTCACGCCGCAGGGCACCGGCGTGCATCTTCCCGGTTGCCGGATAGTGACGACCGACACGCACGCCAATGGTCCACTGCGGGACTCCACAGTGGACCACTAGGCGATTCTGTTACTCCACGCCGAACCGAGCCTTCGCCAGTTCCCGCTTGGCGATCGAACGCAGGAACACCGCGACGCCGGCGTGCGTGTGCAGCATGGAAAGATCCCGCCACACCCGCTCGATGCGCTCACCCCGGCGCACCGCGCTGGAGCCCGCCGTCGGGAACAGATGGTCCGCGACGGCGTGCCAGGCGAGGCCGCAGACCTCGTGGCAGATCGCGGCGATCTTCAGTTCCTTCTCCTTGGTCACCGCAGCGGGTCCCTGGGCCGCCGTGTCCTGCCACTGCTGGATCGCGTTGAGGGTCGCGGCTTCCGCCGTGGCGATCAGGCCGGCCGCCTCGCCGTAGCGCAGCTGGTAGTCCGGGTCCTCGGTCCGTGGCTGGATCGGCGGGAACATCGTGTTGCGGGTGCTCATCAGGTCCCCGTACGCGTCCAGCGCGCCCTTGGCCATGCCGACCGCGAGCGCCGCGTCCTCGAGCACCATGAAACTGAGCTGCCCGCCCGCGTACTCCGGGTTCCCGTGCAGCTCCAAACCGGGTGTGCCCTTGGTGACGTCGACCTGGCTCAGATGGGTGTCGATCGTGCAGTGGTCGGGCACGAACCCGTTCTCCATCTGGATGGAGTGCGAGCCACTCCCCCGCAGCCCCAACGTCTTGCCCCAGTCGTCCAGCCGGCGCCACTGGCTGCGCGGCGCGATGAACATCATCGGCGTCGAGTGACCGTCCGGGCCGGGGACCAACGTGTGGCCGACGAAGTGGTTGGCGTAGGGCGAACCGGAGCAGTAGCTCCACGTGCCGGTCAGCCGCCAGCCGCCGTCCACCCGCTCCGCCGTGCCGCTGGGCGCGACCGTGGCCGGGCAGATGAACTCGCCCGCCGCGAACACCTCATCTTGGGCCTGCTCGTTGAACAGCGTGGCCACGGCGGTCGCGTGCGCGGCGCCCAGGCAGTACATCCAGCCGGTGGACGGGCAGCCGTGGGTCAGCGTCATGACGACCTTCATGAAGGTGTCCATGCCGAACTCGTAGCCGCCGTAGCGCCGTGGCACCAGAATCCGGTAGAAGCCGGCCTTGCGGAACTGCTCGTGCGTGTCGAGGCCGTAGAACGTGCGCTCCTCGGTCTCCGCCTGACGGGACACCAGCGTCGGCGCGATGGCCTCGGCACGCGCGATGACGTCGGCCGGTGTCAGGCCGGGCTCGGGCGGAAGCGGGTACACGTTGTCGGAGGCAAACGTGGCGACTGCCATTGCTGCGCCGTCCCTTTGGCTCGATGGATGGATGCTCTAGCTGTCGACGTGCAGGCAGTACGGCGACCGCTTGCTCGGGTCCAGCGTGTGCGCCAGGTAGCCGTCGAGCAGTTCCTGCGCCTTCGTGGTGGCACCGGTGAACGTGGTCGCCGGGTCCGCTCCGTTGTCCAGCACCTCGGACATCGCGTCCATCATGGTGCGCTGGATGTGCGCGAAGGAGCCGATCAGCGCCTGGGTGGACGGCCCGTCGGTCAGGTCGAGCTGTTCGGATGCCGCGCGGTGGCCGGGGTGCTCGGCGAACCAGCCGTTGGTGTCCATCAGTTCGATCGACGCCTTGGTGACCGGTGTCGAGCCGTACGCCGTGTGCCACTCGGCCGCGTTCGCCGGGTTGTTGACGTACTGCATGAACGCCAGCGCGCCGTCCTGGGTCGCCTCGTCCAGACCGTCGGCCAGGAACATCGAGTCGCCGCCGATCCAGTTGCCGATGTACCCGATCTCACCGTTGTGCGGCACCGGACTCACCGCGATGTCGAATCCGCTGTCCGCTGCCGCGGCGATGGAGTACTTGGTGTCGAAGGACGAACTGAGCCGGAACGCCACCTGCTGCTGGGCGAACGCCTCGAACGTGCCCTGCCAGTCCTCCTGCACGCCGGAATACAGGAAGTGGCCGTCCTTGTGCAGCCGGTGCCACCAGTCGACGTAGGCACGCATCCCGTCGCAGGTCAGGTCGACGGTGGTGGCACGGCCGGCGCGGCCGTTGTGCTGGTTGGCGAACTCGGCGCCCTGCTGGCACATCGACTGCTGGAACAGCTTGCCGTCGTTGGTCCACGTCACGGCGTGCGACGGCCCGTCGGTCAGCCGCGCGATCCGCTGGCACGCCGCGTCGATCTCGGCCCAGGTCCGCGGGATCTCGTCGATACCGGCCGCGCGCAACAGGTCCAGGTTGGTGTAGAGCACCATTGTGGACAGTGTGAGCGGCATCGAGGACATGTCACCGTCGATGGTGCAGAATGCGCGGGCCGCGTGCACGAGATCGTCCACGACGACCGGCTCGCCGAGGATGTGCGTGCGGCCGTCGATCGCCTTCGCCACCGACGTGTAGAGCGGGCTGCCGTCCGAGGCGAGCGTGTCGCGGGCGTGCTGGCCGGCGCCGGTGTAGTAGGCGGCGATCGTCGGGCCGGCACCGCGTAACGCGGCCTCCGACGCCTCCGCCGGCAGGCTCTGCCACCACGAGGGAATCAGGTTGATCCGGTATTCGGGGTGCGCGTCCTCGAACTCGTCGATCCGCTTGCGCACCGTCTCCAGGAACACCGGGAACGGGTAGCGGGAGAGCCAGACGTCGATGTCGATTCTACGGGAGCCCACGTGTCGGCCTCCTTCGCCTCGGGCCGTCAGTTCGCCGGCTGGTAGGACAGGATGACAACACCGGACGAGCAGATCCTGGTGTCCACCAGTCGCATCGCGGCCTGGTCCAGACCCGCGTCGAACGCCCGCACACCGCCGCCGACCACGACCGGGTGCACCCAGAACCGGTACTCGTCGATGAGGTCGTGTCGCATCAGCGTGCGCACCAGGTTGGCGCTGCCGTAGATCAGGATGTCCTGGCCGGGTTGCTCCTTCAGCGCGGCGATCTCGTCCGCCAGATCACCGACGATCAGGGTGGCGTTCCATGCCACGTCGTCGAGCGTGTCCGAGACGACGTACTTGGGGAGGTTGTTCATCCGGTCGGCGAACTCGTCGTCGTCGGTCGGCCACGCCTCGGCGAAGATCTCGTAGGTCTTGCGGCCCAGCAGCAGGGCGTCCGCGTCCCACAGCATCTCGGCGGCGCGGGCCTGGGTCTCGTCGTTCCAGAACGGGCCCTGCCATTTTTCCGGGGTCTCTGCCACGCCGTCCAGCGATACGAACATCGACAGGACCAACCTTCGCATGACGCCTCCCCGCACGGATCGCTGTGTTTTCCAGGATTGTTCCGTCGTGCCACGGTCGCATCTCCCGGGTTGCGAACAGGTCACCGACCACATCGGACTCATGAGGAAATCCAGCACGCCACGAGAAATCCTCGGCCCGATGGCGGGCGATCATCGACAACAGGACAACAGGACCCGGGCCCTGCCGCCGCGGCGTCTTCTTCCTTCGGAGTGAAGCGGAGCGAACGGAGGGAAGAAGACGCCGCGAAAAGCGGCAGGGCCACGCGCGCCCCGGCGCGCCATGACACAGCAACGTGGAAGACGACTGCGGTCCCGCGCTGTGTGACGCTCTGTGTAGCGATCAGCTACCGGACGAAAAGGGGTTGTTGCGTGACTGGCGCCGTGGCGGTGCGCCGGGACGGTCGAGCGACCGGACCGGTTCTCGGGTTCGCCCCTGCCCAGCTCGCCCAGTTTGTCTGGTTTTCTGACGCGGCGGCTGGCCGGTCCGACGGGTTCGGGCCGGCCATCACCGCCTTGTTCGGCGTTGGTTCCCCCAGGTCAGTCGCTGACCCAGGTCTACCGACAAGTTTTTTCGTCTACATGGCTCGACTCGTCTTGACAAGGAGAGTTGTCGGTGAGAAGGTTTGCCCATGTTAGAAGTGGCGGTGATCGAGGACGCGACAGTGGCTGAGGTGTCGCTGGACCCGGTTCGGATCAGGTTGCTGACCGAGCTGGTGACGCCAGCTTCGGCCACGATGCTGGCCGACAAGGTCGGTCTGCCACGGCAGAAGGTGAACTACCACCTCAAGACGCTGGAGGCGGCCGGACTCGTCGAGCTCGTCGAGGAACGCAAGAAGGGCAACTGCATCGAGCGCGTGATGCGCGGCGTGGCGGCTTCGTACGTCATCTCGCCCGTGGTGCTCGCGACGATGCAGCCCGACCCGGCCCGTTCACCGGACCGGATGTCGGCGCGGTGGATGCTCGCCCTGGCCGCCCGGCTGGTGCGCGACACCGGAGCCCTGATCAGTGGTGCGTCCAAGGCACGGAAGTCGCTCGCGACCTTCGCCCTTGACGGTGAGGTCCGGTTCGCGTCAGCGACCGACCGCGCCGCGTTCGCCGAGGAACTGACGAACACCATCACATCACTGGTCGCCAAGTACCACGACGAGAGCGCCGAGGGCGGACGCAGTCATCGCCTGGTTGTCGCCATCCACCCCAGCATTCCGACCGAGACGGCCGACGTGGCCGAGATCGAAAACCGAGAAGAAGGAGCGAGTTGACATGTCGCACTCATACCAGCTGGCCAAGGAGCTCGAGTTCAGCGCCTCCCCCGAGCAGGTGTGGGACGCCATCGCCACCGGCCCCGGCACGGATGCCTGGTTCATGGGGCACACCGAGATCGAGCCCCAGGAGGGTGGGGACGTCAAGTTCACCCTCGGCGACTTCACCACGGTGGGCACCGTGACCGCGTGGGAGCCCAACAAGCGGTTCACCTACCGCAGCGCGGAGTTCCCGGACGGCTCGTTCATGGCGTTCGACTACCTGATCGAAGGCCGCGACGGTGGCACGACCGTGCTGCGCATGGTGCAGAGCGGAACCATCGACAACAACTGGGAAGCCGAGTACGACGCGCTGGACAAGGGCTGGAACCTGTACCTGCACACGATCGGCGAGTACATCGAGCACTTCGACGGCCAGAAGCCCCAGGCGGTCGACGCGCACGGCGCACAGGCGGCCGACGAGGAAAGCGCGTGGACGGTGCTGAAGAACGGTCTCGGCATCACCGACACGCCGGCCACCGGCGACTCGGTCCACCTCCCGGTCGTCGACGACGACGGTGTCGTGGACTACGTCGAGCCGGGCAACGTGATCGGCGTGCGCACCAGCGACGGGTTGTACCGCTTCTCCGGCCGTTTCGGCGGCATGAGCGTCGGGCACCACATCTTCGCCGACGACTTCGACCAGGCCGAGGCCGAAAAGGCTTGGCAGGCCTGGCTGATCGACCTCTACGCCTGACCGGCCGAGCGTGACGCCGCGCAGATGAGGACGTCTCAACGCGTCATCGGTCACAGGTACGAACCGCGAATTACGGAAGGCAATTACCATGAACATGCCCGTAGAAAGCGGAGCTGGCCCGAAGGCCGGGCGGCGAGAGTGGTTCGGGCTGGCCGTGCTGGCCCTGCCCACCTTGCTGCTGTCCGTTGACATGAGCGTCCTCTACCTGGCGCTGCCGCACCTGAGCGCCGATCTGCACGCCAGCTCGGTCCAGCAGCTGTGGGTCATCGACATCTACTCGTTCATGACCGCCGGTTTCCTGGTCACGATGGGATCCCTCGGCGACCGCATCGGCCGCAGGCGACTGCTGCTGATCGGTGCGATCGTGTTCGGCGCCGCGTCCATCGTGGCGGCGTACTCGAACAGCCCTGGGATGCTGATCGCCTGCCGGGCCATCATCGGCATCGCGGCGGCGACCCTGCTGCCATCGGCGCTGGGCCTGCTGCGCAACATGTTCCAGAACCCCAGGGAAATGGGCAAGGCGATGGGGATCTGGTTCAGCTGCTTCCTGGGCGGCCAGGCTATCGGCCCACTGGTCGGCGGGTTGCTGCTGGACCGGTTCTGGTGGGGTTCGGTGTTCCTGATGGGTGTCCCGGTCATGGTGCTGGTACTCATCTTCTCGCCGATCTTCCTGCCCGAGGCCAAGCACCAGATGGGCGGCAAGATCGACCTGCTGAGTGTCGCACTGTCGCTGGTGGCCATCCTGCCGATCATCTACGGACTGAAGGACGCCGCCAACAAGGGCTGGAGCGTCACGGCCGTCGTGACCATCGTCGTCGGCGTCGTGTTCGCCGTGGTGTTCCTGCGCCGCCAGCGCAAGCTGGAGACGCCGCTGCTGGACCTGAGCCTGTTCAAGAACAGCACGTTCAGCACGTCCCTGTCGGTCATGCTGCTGGCCGGTGTCGTGATGGCGGGCATCGTCCTGCTGTCGGCCATCTACCTGCAGACGGTCAAGGGCTACTCACCGCTGGAGGCGGGCCTGCTGCTGCTGCCGCAGAACGTCGCCATGGTGATCGGCTCCCTGTCCGCGCCGATGATCGCCGCCAAGCTGCGCGCGTCGTACGTGATGGCCATCGGCCTGGGCATCTCCACGGTCGGCCTGATCATCGTCGCAACGGTGCACGGCACCACGTCGACGCCGTTGCTGGTGGTCGGCCTGATGCTGACTCTGGGCGGCGTGTCGTGGCCGATGGTCATGACCGGCAACCTGGTCATGGGCTCCACGCCCATGGAGAAGGCCGGCGCGGCCGCCGGCATCATGGAGACCAGTGGTGAGTTCGGCGTGGCACTGGGTGTCGCCGTGATGGGTTCGCTGGGTGCCCTGGTGTACCGCAGCTCCCTGCCGAACTTCCAGGGCGCGCCCAACGGCGCGATCCACACGAGCATCACCCAGGCGGCGATCTCCACGGCACACCTGCCGGCCGGCCTCGCCAACACGGTGATGACCGCGGCCCGCTCCGCGTTCGCCAGCGGTTTCGCCACGGTCGCCGGTGTCGGCGCCGGGATCTTCCTGATCCTCGCGATCGTCAGCGGCATCGTGATCCGCAAGAGCGACCGCCCCGCCGGTGCCGCCTTCGGTGGCCCGCCGGAGGGTGCTCCTGCAGAGTTCCAGGTTCCGGCTGCTGCCGAGGACCCGGTCAACTGAAGTTCAACGACAGGCCGGCGCCCACTCGTCTTCCGCGAGTGGGCGCCGGCTTTTCTTATCCGGCAAGGCAAGAGAGGAATCGGTCCCGGCCGCCGCGATACCGTGGACCTGGCCTCCGTTCCACGGTTTAAGGGAGAAGGGTGATCCACGATGGCGGGTCTGATCAGGGTGCAGCCCGACACCGAACTCGACCAGGTCGTCGAAATCCTGGAGCGGGACGGTGCCGTGATCGTCGAGAACTTCATCGACAGTGACACCCTTGCTGGTCTGTGGGGGGATCTCGGTCATACTCTCGAAGCCGGTCCGTACAGTGACAACTGGTACGACGGGTTCAAGACCCGTCGGGTGTCGTCGTTGTTCAGTCGGACCGCCAAGCTGACTCCGGTCGTGACGCAGCCGTTGTACCTGGGTTCGGCGCGGGCGATCATGCAGAAGCCGATTCCCATGTGGATCGGTCGGTCTCGTCAGGAGATGACGCCCAGTATTCAGATCAGTACCACCCAGCTGATCCAGATCCATCATGGCCAGGGCAAGCAGCCGCTGCATCGGGATGACGCCTTGCACCTGCGCCCCCATCCCGGTCCCACCAGCCGCGTGCAGTTGATGCTGGCCATGGGTCCGTTTACCGCCGACAACGGCGGTACCCTGGTCATCCCCGGTAGCCACCATTGGGACGACGAACGTCCGCCGCTGGCTGAGGAAGCCATTCCTACGGAGATGGCACCTGGGTCTGGGTTGATTTGGCTGGGTGGGGTTTATCATGGTGGCGGTAAGAACGTGACGTTCCAGCCGCGGACCGGGATGACGATCGCGCTCGACCTGGGCAACCTGCGTCAGGAAGAGAACCAGTACCTGGCTGTGCCCCGGGAATGCGTCCTTGCTTATCCTGATGAGGTTCGGCGTCTGCTTGGTTACGACCGTTGTCCGCCGGGTCTTGGGTGGGTTGAGATGCAGGATCCCGATGTGTGCCTGGAGGATGGCTGGCGGCCGGCGCGCGCTGCTTGACGCTGGTTGGGCTTCTGCATCACCCCGATCCGGGTGATGCAGAAGCCCAAAGCGCGCGGCGAGGTCACGGCGCGTCGTAGTCGACCGTGACCTTCTCAGTGACAGGCGTCGACCGGCAGGTCAGGGCGTAACCGGCCGCAACCTCTTCCGGAGTGAGGGCCCAGTTGCGATCCATGCTCACCCGGCCCTCGATCACCCGAGCACGACATGTCGAACACACACCCGTCGTGCACGAGTAAGGCAGATCCGGCCGGGCCGTCAGCACCGCGTCCAGAATCCGCTCCCCAGAACCCATTCGCACCGTGGCCGACCGCCCGTCGGCCCGAACAGTCACCTCATGCGCACCCTCAGTCGACACAACAGGCCGCAACGAAGGCCGCTCATCAGACGCATGAAACAACTCGACATGCACCGCCGACGCACCACGATCAGCCAGCACCCGACGCGCACCACGAACCAACCCAGCCGGCCCACACAGAAACCACTCCGCAACCGGCGCCACGACGCGATCGAGGATGTCATGCAACATGTCCCGATCCAACCGCCCACCAGGCAACCCGAACTGCGGCTCCTCGGCAGAAAACGCATGTAGCAGATGCAACCGCGAAGGATACCGATTCTTCAGATCAGCCAACTCGTCAGCGAACATCATCGAATCAACAGTCCGGTTGCCATACAACACAGTGCACCGACTGCCCGGCTCGACCGCCAACGCCGAAGCCACCAACGACAACACCGGTGTGATCCCAGACCCACCAACGATCGCACCATAATGCCGACGACGCGACGGAGTCAGCGAAGTAACGAAGTTCCCCACCGGCGGCAACACATCCAACACGTCACCAGCGGATAGCACCCGGCCAAGATAACTTGAGAACACACCGCCGGGCACGACCCGAACACCGATCCGCAGCAACCCAAGCGAATCCAGCTCAGCCGGCGTCGAACACAGCGAGTACGAACGCCGAACCGAACGGTCATCAACAACAGCCCGCGCGGTCAGATGCTGCCCCGGCACGAAAGCGAACGCCGAGCGCAACTCCACCGGCACCCGACACGTCACCACAACAGCGCTACCATCACCGGAAGCCGGTTCCACCGACCCAACCGTCAGCCCATGAAAACGCAGCCGGGACCGAGCAGGCGCGACGGCAGTCATCAGTGCACCTTCATATACTCGAACGGCTCCAGACAGGACCGACAAGACCACAACGCCTTACAGGCTGTAGACCCGAACCGAGTCAACTCAACACTGTCCGCGGAACCACACCGAGGACACGACGGCCCAACCGGCATCAACGGCAACAACCGCACAGCAGGCGGCGCGATCCCGGCCCCGGTCAGCAGATCCCGAGCCGCATCACTGAGCCAATCAGTCGTCCACGGCGGCGAAACCGACGTGACGATCTCCACGTCCGCACATCCCGCCGCCAACGCCGCCGCCCGAATATCCGCCCGAATCACGTCCATGGCCGGACAACCGAGATACGTGGGCGTGATCGTGACAACCACCCGATCCTGCTCAAGATGAACAGACCGCAGAATACCCAAGTCCTCAATAGACAGAACGCTGATCTCCGGGTCACGCACCGCGGCAACAGCGGCCCGCACCCGGTCGCTCACCACCGGCCCCCCGGATAAGCCCGGTGCACGACCTGTAACTCCATCACCAGATAACTGAACGCCTCCGTATGAATGCCCTGCCGACCACCGGTCGGCGCCCAGCCATCCAACGGCCGCCGCAGGGTGGCCGAACGTAGCACCGGCTCGACCACAGCCAGCCAGGGCGCACGCAACGAAACACCCGGAACGACAGGCTCGAACAGCTCATGCGTGAACGGCCACACGTCATCAAGCCCGGCCTGCATCCGCTGGTGCGACTCAACAGTCCCGTCGCCCAAGCGCAGTGTCCACAAAACAGCGTGGTCCACGTGGTACTTGGTCTCCTTCACCGCCTTGGCCGCGATCCGCGCCAACACCGCGTCGGGACCATCAACGAGGGCCTGATATAGCAGGTTCTGATAGACAGCGAAGCACAGCATCTTCGCAACCGTGGTGGCAAAGTCCCCATTGGGCAACTCGACCAGCTGCGCGTTGCGGAACTCGTTCGAGTCACGCAGATAGGCGAGCGCGTCCTCATCACGGCCGGCACCCTCAACGGAACCCGCGTAAGACAACAGTTCCCGGGCCTGGCCGAGCAGGTCCAGCGCGATGTTCGAGAGCGCGACGTCTTCCTCCAACTGCGGCGCCCGCGCGCACCACTCCGACATCCGTTGCGCGGCCACCAACGCGTCGTCACCGAGGGCGAGTACCTGGTCGAACAGGTTCACAGGTGTTCAACCCCTTCGGGGAGCTGGAAGAACGTCGGATGCCGGTACGCCTTGTCCGCGGCCGGATCGAAGAGACTGTCCTTCTCATCCGGACTCGACGCGGCGATGGTGGCCGTGGGCACCACCCAGATCGATACGCCCTCGCTGCGCCGCGTGTAGAGGTCGCGGGCGTTGTGCAGGGCCATCGCGGCGTCGGGCGCGTGCAGGCTGCCGGCGTGCGTGTGTGCCACGCCGCGACGCGCACGCACGAAGACCTCCCACAGCGGCCAGTCCGGTGACTCAGTCATGCCGCGACCTCCTCGACCACACGACTGTGCTTGGCCGCGTAGGCGCTGGCCGCGTCCCGCACCCAGGCGCCGTCCTCGTGTACCCGGCGCCGATGGGCGACCCGCTGGCGGTTGCACGGTCCATCGCCGTTGACCACGCGGCGCAACTCGTCGAAGTCCGGTGGTGTGAAGTCGTAGTGCCCTCGGTCGGGATTCCAGCGCAGGTCGGGGTCGGGCAGGTCGACGCCGAGCACCTCGGCCTGCGGCACGCAGTTGTCCACGAAACGCTGGCGCAACTCGTCGTTGCTGAACCGCTTGATACGCCAGGCCATCGACTGGTCCGAGTGGGTCGACAGGTCGTGCGGCGGGCCGAACATGGCCAGCGCCGGGTACCACCAGCGGTGCACGGCGTCCCGCAGCATCGTGCGCTGGGCGTCCGTGCCGCGGGACAGGGCGTACAGCGCGTCGAAACCCTGGCGGTGGTGGAACGATTCCTCCCGGCACACCCGCACCATCGCGCGGGCGTACGGGCCGTAGGAGGCTCGGCACAGGGGCACCTGGTTGACCACCGCGGCGCCATCGGTCAGCCACGCGAGCGCACCGGCGTCGGCCCAGGTGAGCGTCGGGTAGTTGATGAACGACAGGTACCGCTGCTTGCCGGCGTGCAGCGCGTCGAGCAGGTCTTTCCGTTCCACGCCAAGGGTTTCGGCCACCGAGTACAGGTACAGCCCGTGGCCGGCCTCGTCCTGGACCTTCGCGATCAGGATGGACTTGCGGCGCAGGCTGGGCGCCCTGGTGATCCAGTTGGTCTCCGGCTGCATGCCCATGATCTCGGAGTGCGCGTGCTGCGAGATCTGCCGCAGCAGCGTGGCCCGGTAGCCGTCGGGCATCCAGTCCCTCGGCTCGATCTTGGCGTCCTTGGCAAGCAATGCCTCGAAATGGGCCGCATCAGTGGCCGGCGCGTCCGGTCGGGCCTGCGTCAACTCCCGCTCGGCCGCGTCCACGTCGGCGAGCAGCCGCTCACCACCGGGCGGCCGAACCGCCTCGACGTCGTTTCCCACCGGTCCGTCTCCTGTGTGCATTGGCTCGCTCCGCTCGCGGGCCCGGCCGCCTTTACGCAGTGTCTTCCCTGCGCTCCACTCCGCGCCGCTGGCGCGTCGCTGCACTCCGCTCCGGGAAGACACTGCGGCGGCCGTGCCAGAATCGTTGCCACCAGCATGTTCCGGCGGGTCGAAAAGGGCATCTCCCCCGATGCCGATCAGCGGCCGACGGGTAGCGGCAGCGGCGGGAACCAGGTCAGTTCGATGCCGAACCAGGTGCGCCACTCGTCGATCAGCTCGGCCTCGCTGGTCAGGTGCCGCTTGGTCTTCTCCCCGTTGGACCGGATGGTGAGCTTGTCGCCCATGATCGTGATCCGGCCGGTCGGCGTGGCGCGTGTGGCGTACAGGTAGACGATCGGCGGCGAGTCCGGCGCGTGCTCGTAGTAGTAGCCCATCGCCCGGAAGTCGTCGTAGGTGCGTGGCCGGGTGTCCACCCGGTACTGCGGCTTGCCGTCCCGGATCAGCTCGACGTCGCCGTACTCCCCGTCCACGAACTGGTAGACGCCGTGCGGGTCGAGTTGCAGCTCACGCGAGTCAAGGCGCAGCGGGTGCAGGAACCCGTGGCCGTGACCGACGTCGACCAGCCACGGCTCGGGCGAGTCGGCCGTGACGACCCGCATCACCATGTGGCCCTGCAACGGGCCGAGCTTGCCTTCGTTGAACACCCTGGCAGCCAGCACGTCGACCTGGAAACCCAGTGCCCGCAACAGCTCCGCGAACGGCGAGTTGAGCTCGAAGCAGATGCCGCCGCGCCCCCGGTGCACGATCTTGCGGTAGGCGTCCATCGCGAACAGCACCCGCTCGCCCTGATGGACGTGGACCGTCTCGTAGGGCACGTGGAAGATGTGCTGGCGGTGCAGCTCGCGCAGCGCGTCCGCGGTCGGCAGCTCGGGCCGCTTGGCGTTGATCCGTTCGAGATAGGCGTCCACCGCGTAGTCGTCCAACAGTGTCATCCTCGCACCTCGCTCCACATCGGACGGACCTGCGCTACCACCCTAGGGTTCCGAGCCTGACCAGGGCATCTCGGAAAACGCCGTCCGCCGCCGAATGCGCACCTCGGAAGATGCGACCGCACGCGCGCTGGCGCCACGATGCGATGTGACTGCCCAATGATCCGGAGGCCAAGGGAAATGAGTAGCGACAACGACATCACGATCGAGACGGCCACACCCGAGGACTGGGACGAGGTCTACACGATGTTCTCGGGCGCCCTGAACTTCGACGGCGACCCGTCCAACCCGGCCGCCGGCCTGGAATTCGCGGCCTGGGAACCGGAGCGCTCGCAGGTCGTGCGTCGCGGCGGCAAGATCGTCGGCACGATGAGCACGAACACCCGCAGGATCGCGGTGCCCGGCGCGGTCGTCAACGCCGCCCACGGCGGCCGCGGCGCCGTCGCGCTCACCGCCCGTCACCAGGGCATCCTGCGCAGGTTGATCCACCGCCACCTCACCGAGGCCAAGGAGCACGGCGAGGGGATCACGGTCTGCTGGGCCAGCGAGGCCCGCATCTACCAGCGGTTCGGCTTCGGCCTTGGCATCCGCCGGGTGGGCGTCAACGTCAACACCCGTGAGGCCGAGATCCCGGACGCGTCCACCGCAAACCTGATCGAGGGCACGCCGGCCGAGGTGCGCAAGGACCTCGTCGCCGTGTACGACCGGGTGCAGCGCACCCAGCCGGGCTGGTCGGAGCGCAGCGCCAACAACTGGGACTTCCGGCTCGCCGACTTCCCGTGGATGCGCGACGGCGCGACGTCGCTGCGCGCGATCCTGCACGAGGGCCCCGACGGCGAGATCGACGGCTACGCACTGTGGGCCGCGACCGGCGCGTGGGAGGAGACCGGCCCGACCGGCCAGGTGAAGGTACTGGAGGTGGTGACGGAGACGTCGCAGGCCTACACGTCGCTGTGGAAGTTCCTGACCAGCGTCGAGCTGACCAGGACCGTCCAGGTGTGGGCGTGTTCGCTGGACGAGCCGCTGTTCTTCTGGCTGGGCGAGCCGCGCCAGATGAACACCAACCCGATCTGTGACGGCATCTGGGTGCGGGTCGTGGACGTCCCCAAGGCACTGTCCCAGCGCCGCTACGCCGCCCCCGTCGACCTGGTCATCGAGGTCGAGGACACTGTCCTGCCGGAGAACAGCGGCAACTACCGGCTCGTCGGCTCGGCGGACGCCGCGACGTGCGAGCCAACGACGGACGCCGCCGACCTCATCTGCAACGTGCGCGCCCTCGGCGCCGCCTACATGGGCGGTTCGAAGCTGACCGCGCTGGCCACCGCAGGCCTCGTGCGCGAGGTGACGCCGGGTGCACTGGCCAAGGCGAGCGCCGCGTTCGGCTGGCACCAGGCTCCGTCCGCCTTCGAGATCTTCTGAGGACGAACAAGTGACAGACGAGCTGGAAATCCTCAAGTTCGCCACCAACGGGCTGCCGGGCACGGCGTGGCAGGCGACCGTCATCACCAAGGACGATCCCCGCTACCCGAGCATGTTGCGCGGCATGAACCACCGCTGGGTGGGCAGCCCCGACTACGTGCGGGTGGTGACGTCGACCGAGGACGTGGTCGACGCGGTCGGCATCGCGGTGGCGCAGGGCAAGCAGATCGCGGTCCGCAGCGGCGGCCACGGCTTCGAGGACTTCACCGCGAACGGTGACGTCAAGGTGCTGCTGGACATGTCCGAGATGGCCGGCATCACCTACGACAGTGCGCGGCGGGCGTTCTCGATCCAGCCCGGCGCCACCCTCGGCCATGTGTACCGGGTGCTGTTCAAGGGCTGGGGCGTGACCCTGCCGGCCGGCGAGTGCCCCGAGGTCGGCATCGGCGGCCACGTGGTCGGCGGTGGCTACGGCCCGCTGTCCCGGCGCTACGGCTCCATAGTGGACTATCTGTACGCGGTGGAGGTCGTGGTCGTCGACGCGGACGGCCGGGCCAGGGCCGTGATCGCCACCAGCGAGCCGGACGACCCGAACCGCGATCTGTGGTGGGCGCACACCGGCGGCGGCGGCGGCAACTTCGGCGTCGTCACCCGGTACTGGCTGCGCTCGCCGGGCGCCACGTCCAGCGACCCCACCGAGCTGCTGCCGAAGGCGCCCGGCACGTGGCGGGTCGGCTTCGCGATGTGGTCCTGGGAGGGCATGACCGAGGCGGCGTACACCAGGATCCTGCGCAACTTCGGCACCTGGTTCGAGCGCAACAGCGCCCCGGACTCGCCGTACGTCAACATGACCGGCTTCTACGAGTCACTGGGCCGCACCGCGCACGTCATGGTCGGCGCGTCCATGGACGACAGCGTGCCAGGAGCCGAGGACCTGGTGACATCGTACCTGGCCGAGATCACCGACGGCGTCGAGGTGGCCCCGATGCACCAGGGCCAGATGACCCAGCCCTGGCTGTACGGCGCGTCGTTCCCCGGCAAGGGCGACCCAGGCAGCGAGCAGAACCGGCGCTTCAAGCTGAAGGCCGCATACCTGCGCAAGGGCTACAATGACGAGCAGATCGCCACGCTCTACCGCTACATGTCCACCCAGGACTACATCCCCGCCCTGATCCTGATCGGCTACGGCGGCCAGGTCAACACGGTCGCAACGGACGCCACCGCGATCGCCCAACGCGACTCGATCCTGAAGGCCGCGTTCCTGTCCGTGTGGGGCAACGAGGCCCAGGACGAGGAAGTCCTCACCCGCGTACGCAAACTCTACCGCGACCTGTACGCGGAAACCGGCGGCGTACCGGTCCCCAACGAGTACAACGACGGCTCGTACATCAACTACCCGGACGCCGACCTGGCCGACCCGGCGTGGAACACCTCAGGCGTGCCGTGGACGACGTTGTACTACAAGGACAACTACGCACGACTGCAACAGGTCAAGAAGCATTACGACCCGAGGAACACGTTCCACCACCGCCTGTCGATCGAGTTGCCGGACTGATTTGACACAACGTAACCGAGCGCTGCCGATCCGTGAAAACAACGGATCGGCAGCGCTCTTTCTATGCCCAGGCGATAAATACTGTCGGCAGTATGAATTTCTCATGGGCAATCATGGAGATGCGTCATACCCGCACCCAGGTAAAACTAATGAGGTCGTTGACTTCAGGAAGGAGCGGGCCATGGTGGTCGAATCGGCCGGCCGCGCCAGTGCGGTCCTAGACCGCGCGGAGAGCGCCGGTACCCCCAAGACCAAACGCCAGTATTTTCCGGAACTACAGGGCATCCGGGCCATTGCGGTACTCGCGATGGTCGTACTGCACACCTCGCTCACCGCTGGCACGCTCTACTACACGGGCCACAACGGTGCGGGTTTCTTCGCGGTTGCATTGGAACGGTTGGGTCGTGAGTCACTGCCGATCATGTTCGCACTGTCCGGCATGCTCATCTTCCGCCCGTTCGCACTGAACATTCTGGCCGGCGCCTCGAAACCCGGCCTCGGTTCGTACGCATGGCGTCGCGTGCTGCGTATCTTCCCCGGCTTCTGGCTCCTGTCGGTGGTCATCCTGCTGACCCTGGACTGGAAGAACATCACCGGCCTCTGGTACGTCATACGCGTCGCCACGATGCAGCATGTCTACAACACCGGCGGCATCCCCAGCGGTATGGAACAGACCTGGAGCATGGCGACGGAAACGGCGTTCTACGTGCTGGTCCCGTTGCTGGCGTGGCTGTGCACCCGCATCACCCGAGGTGTCACGGACACGGTCACCAAGGCAAAGCGCATGCTCATTCCCATGGCCGGCATCATCCTGGTCGGCTACGCATTCACCGCGTGGAGCCACCAGGCATCGTTCGGCCCGTGGGCCATCCAGGGCAACTTCCCGCCCGGCTGGTTCGGCTACCTGACGATCGGCATGGGCCTGGCCACATTGTCGGCGGTCGCCGAAGCAATCCCCGGCAAGTACTTGGGCTGGTACAAACTGGCCGCCAGCCGCCCGATGCTGTGCTGGGGCCTGGCAGCGGCGATCACCCTGCTGTTCTGCTTCTCCCCGTTCGGCGACCAGGGCACGGCGAACTACCCAGGTATGGCGGTGTCCCTGTTCAACCAGCCGATCGACTTGCTGATCGTCACGCTGGTCATGGCCCCACTGACGGTCCCCCAGGCCCGGCCGCGGTTCATCAACGCCGTGCTGACGTGGAAGCCACTCGTCTTCATGGCCAAGATCTCGTACGGCGTGTACCTGTGGCACATCGCGGTCATCTACTGGCTGTTGGGTGGGCTGCTGGGCCAGCACAACTGGTTCTTCGCGCAGGTAATCGTGATCGGCGCCAGCTCGGTCCTGGCGACCATCAGTTACTACCTGGTCGAGCGTCCGGCCCTCAAGCTACGCAACCGACTGGGCAAGGCATCCACGGAACCGAGTGTCGCGGTGCTAGTCCGCTAACCCGGATCCTCACCCCTACGGCCCCTCTCTCGGATCGGATCCCACCAGGGGTCGTGCCATGCCCGCTCTTTGTTTCCACAGATGACAACCACAAGACCGGAAGCCGCCGGACTCACCAGGAACAGGCTGCCAACCCGAGGCGCCGCGACCGACCACAACACCGGCACCCGCCGGACGAACCGGAGTTGGCTCCCAACCCAGGCGGCGCAACCAACCACCACCGGAACCCGTCGAACGAACAAGAACAGACTCCCCACCCAGGCGACCTTGAGCTTCCGGGAGACATGACACACCTCGCGGCATGGCCCTTGACTAATCCTTCCTGCTAGCGCAGGGAAGCAACAGGCGACAGCAAGCCGCCCCCGGTCCAACCGGACCAGGGGCGGCAACAAGAAAGACAGCAAACTACTCCACAGGACGATCAATCGTCCGGTAGATCCACCACTGCACAAGAGCCAGGTTGATAACCCAACCCAACCACCGAGAACCCTCCAACAAATAAGTAAAATCAAGCGTGATGTGGAACTTGAGCCAGATGATCTGGAAGAACACACCCCAAATATTGTTCATGACAAAGGCAAAGCTGTAGAGCATGAACCGACGATGCAGAACGTAGTTCCCACGCCGAGCCGCGAAGTACGCGACCAGAGCCGTGGTCACCCAGCCCAACACCGAGATCATCACGCCGAGCTTGCCCGACGCCGGCGCGAACCAGATGATCGTCATGCCGGCAAGCGCACCAGGCACAGCGCCAGCGAAGACGTACAACCGGCCGCTGACACGGTGGATCTTCGGGTGACTACGACGCAACCACTGCCAGACCTGCATACACGCCGCAAGCATCGCAATAGTACCGGCGGTCATGTGCACAAGCAGAATCGGATAGTAAGCACCGAAACCAGGATGCGGCGAGACTTGGATCTGGTCCGGCGGCACGCCAATGAACGGCTTCTCCTGGTAGTACAGATAAAAGAGGACAACCGCCCAGAGCGGCAGCACCCAACTACGAGCCCACCAACTCTTCACCGGAGAAGGAGAAGGAAGAACGTCAGGTGCCAGGCTGGCAACTCTCTCGTCACTCAATGTCATGGTCTTGCTCCTACCAAGGCGTGTCGCTGAAACTCAAGGGTGCAGAATGACGCCCGTGCTCGGCGACTGCGCGCCGGACAGCAAAGCACGGAACGCCGCCAGAATCTCGGACGGACCTTGCCCGTGCCGGATGCTGAGCCAGGACCCCGCCTCACGGGCGAAGCGCTCCTCGGACTTGTTGTACCTGTCCACATAACCGGAACCTTCGACCGCGATGGACTCCATCTCGATCGCGGGAGTGAAGAACACCTCCGGCTCCGGACCGGCCAGCGGCGGCGGCAGCACCGACGCGTCGGAATGGGCAAAGCCCACCAACGCGGTAGCACTGAGCTGACCAGCGAACTGCGCGCACACATCGGTGCGCCACTTCGGCGAGCCGGTCACATCCACGAAGACCGTCGGCCCCGTCACCGTCAGGCTCGCCAACTCGTCGTAGGAAACAACACTGTCGTAGAAACCCAGGTCGTCCACGAACCCCCGGTGGCTCTCGGCAGTGATGCCGATCGTCTCGATCTCGACCTCGCGAGCCACCAATTCCTCGGCAAGCCCGATGGCGACCTTCGACGACGCACCGGTGATGATCACCGACTGAGGAGCCTTACGCTCCACGAAATCAGCGAGATTGAACGACGCAGGGTAAACCGGGCGCAGCAGCGTCCTACGGTCGTCGAGCCCCTCGTTCCCCTCCAGGAACTGGTACGACCGATACCACGGATGCAGGAAGTCACGCACCGGCGTCGCATCGAAGAATCCCTGCGCGGTCAGCTGAGGCGCCACAACGTGGTGAGTACCCATCGGCAGAAAGCCGAAGTACCGCGTGCCCACCTCGATGTCGGGATGAAGCGAGTCCTCGACCGTGGCCACACCCCAAACCGGTACCCGACCGTAACCGGCCGGACCCGGGAAGGCGTTCCAGAACGCAATCACCACGTCGTCACCGAAGCGCGCGTACGTGGCATTGTTGGTCGTCATACCGAACTTCTCCACCGCGAGGCTGACCTGGCCGGGCTGAAGTTCGGGGGCTGTCGCGCTCCTGACCTCGCTCACGGAGAGATCATCGCGCCGGAAAACCAGATCCCACCTGTCCACATCGGACACAATTGTCTCCTTCTCGACATGCTGTGACATGGCGCGCTGGTGCGCGCGGTCCCGACCGCCTCTCGCAATTTGCCCGAACAAACCCACTGTGGTCGAACAAACTGTCGCTGTCAGGCTGCGCGGCGCTCCTCTATCGAATCGGCGAGCGGACGGGTGACCGGGATCTGCGGCAGGCGCTTGGGTCCACGCAACGCGTTCCAGAGGATCCGCAACAACATGGCGGGACGCTGCATCGCCTCGGGCCGCTCGACCTGGCCGGCCGCCTTCATGTAGGCACCGGTGACCTTGCCGTCGCGGGTCGCGGCGATCTGCACCAGTTTCAGGAACTTCTGCGCCATCTTGACTTCCCTGGTGCGTTCGCCCTCGACGCCGGGGAAGGTCAGGTCGACGATGTTGCTCATGTTCCACGCCGGGTCGATGGCGTCGCGGGCCAGGTCGCGGAAGTACGCCTTCGGGTCCGGTGTGGCGCCGCTGTGCAGGTGGTGGCTCATGGTGTGCGCGCACTTGATGGCGACGGTCATGCCGCCGGCGTAGACCGGGTTGAAGCACGTGACCGCGTCACCGGTGACCAGCAGGCCACGCGGGAACCGGGGCATGTCCTCGTAGTGGCGGCGCAGCGTGGTCGGGAACCGGAAGGCGACCGGCTCGTCCAGCGGCTCCGCGTCCCGCAGCGCGTCCACGTACTCCGGCACGTCCAGCGTGGCCATCCACTTGTAGAGGCCTTCCTGGTCCAGCGGCGGGTGGTCGCCGAGCAGGCCGTACGTGGTCATCTCGACGCGACCGTGGTCGGTGTTGGTGAAGATGCAGCCGCGCGGGTTGCCTGGGTAGGCGACCACGTTGATCGACAGGTCACCCTGGTACGGGTCGGACTTCAGCTTGTAGTGCTGAGTCACGTAACCGAGGCCGATCTTCTTGCGCACCTCGGGCACCCGGGGGTAGCCGAAGTTCTCCAGCCACACCGGCGTACGCGAGCCACGGCCGGTGGCGTCCACGACGATGTCGGCCTCGAGGAACTGCTCGGCGCCGTCACCGTCCAGGCGCTGCACCTTCACACCGGTGATGGTGCTGTTGTCCGGCGTCGCCTCCAGGCCCAGGATGTCGGTGCGCTCCATGAAACGCACGTTCGGGATGACCTCGGTGCGCTCCCGGATGTGGCGCTCCAGCAGCGGCCGGCTCGGGCCGGTGGTGAGGATCTTGGCGTCGTAGGGCTGCAACCGGTAGCCCTGCATGTACCAGCGGACGTCCTTGGCGAGATCGCCGTAGGGCACCGTGTCGTCGAACAGTTCCTGCGTGATGCCGGGGTACAGCTGCTCCAGGGCCCGCTGGCCACCGGTCAGCAAACCGCTGATGTGCCGCCCCTGCGGGGCACCCCGCCGTGGTTCCCGCACCCCGACCAGCACGTCACGATCGACGATGAGGACGTCGTCGTACGCGTCGGAAAGCACCCTGGCCGCGAGCAGTCCGGCAATACTGCCACCGAGGACCACCGCGCGAGTGGTGTCGCCCATTCCCTACCTCCTGTAACATTGGCTCGCTCCGCTCGCGGGCCAGCCGCCTTTTACGCGGTGTCTTCTCCCCCTCCGCTCCGCTGGCGCTCCACTCCGGGGGAGAAGACACCGCGGCGGCTGGCCTCGGATAGGACTCGCTGCGCTCGCGTTCTTTTGGGGGGCAACCCGGTCAATTGGGAATTGAATTGATGAGCCCGCCGTCCACGACGAACTCCTGCCCCGTGATGTAACCGGCGCGGTCGGACAGCAGGAACAGCACGGCTTCGGCGATGTCCTCGGACTGACCGAGCCGACCGAAGGCGACCTGGCTGCGGAAGATCTCCCGCACGTCCGAGGAGCCACCGGTGACCATGTCGAGCATGTCGGTGTGCACGTGACCGGGAGTCACCACGTTGACCCTGATCCGGCGCTCGGCCAGGTCGGGCGCCAGCGAGCGGACCAGGCTGATCACGGCCGCCTTGCTCGCCGCGTACACCGAGCCGAAACCGGAGCCGCGGTGCGCCAGCCATGATCCGTTCAACACGATGGACGCGCCGTCTTCCAGCAGTGCCAACGACTTCTGGACGGTGAAGAACGCACCCTTGAGGTTGATGCCGATCACGTCGTCGAAACTGTCCTCGGTGACGTCGGTGGTGCGCGCGCCGAGCGCGACACCGGCGTTGGCGAACACGCCCGTCAGGCTGCCGAACCGCGCGCCGATCTGGGCGAACAGCTCGTCGAGGCTGGCGATGCTGGACACGTCGGTGGCCACGGTCAGCACGCGGTCGCCCGCGTCGAGTTCCTTCGCGGCCGCTTCGAGGCGGTCGCCACGGCGACCGGCGAGCACGACGGACGCGCCGTCGTCCACGAGCCGTCGCGCGGTGGCCAGCCCGATGCCGGTGCCACCGCCGGTGATCAATACAGTTTTGCCCTCGGATTCGGCCATGGCGCCCAGAGTCACATCGCCACCGTGTTGGCGCATCTCACGAAATGCGCTCGGCGTAGTCCGGCATGACGGGCAAAACACTCGGCACGGGTAGAGAAGATGCAACACGTTTTCAATGCCAGTATCAGCTCGCCAATAGAAAGGACGCGGGCACATGACCGTCGACACGACGCACCCGATCGTTGCAGAGCTGTTGACCTCCTTCTCGACCGCGACGTCCGACGCACTCGAGCGGCCCTACCGCCGGCTCGTCGACGCGTTGTGGGATCAAGGCGATGTCACCACGCTGGCGTTACCGGCGGCACCCGCGATCATCGCGTCCCTGGACACGGTTGACGAGGGCCGCGCCGGCTATCTGGCAATCCTGTTGGGAGTGCTGGCCGAGGTCGAGTTCCCGGACACCGACGGCGAGCTGTACGCTGCGGTGCGCGCGGGCGTCGGCTCGTACGTCAACCTGATCGGGACGGCCACCGACGCGCCGCTGGTCCTCGCGCTGCTGTACCTGCTCGGGCACTTCCCCGGTGACCGGGAGTTCATCACCGCCGCGGTCGCCGAGCTGGACCTGGCCGACGACGACCGGACGCGGCTGGAGCGCGGACTGTCCGTACTGGACCTGGAACGCCCCGATCTGGGCCGGGTGTGGCCGGCGCCGTCGGTGTGGGCGCTCCAATCAGACGAAGCCGACTACGACCGTTCCTGGATCGACGACCTTGGCCCGTCGCAGGTCATCACCAACTGGGACAACGACACCAGGACGGTCTACGGCTTCGCGGGCGCCAAGGCGTACTGGGCGGTCCGCAACAGCACCGCACCGTCCCCGGTGGACACCGGACCGGTCGACTTCAGCCTACTGGACAGCTCGGTGCCCGACCTGCCGGGCACGGTCTTCGGCAAGTACTCGACCGCGCTGCGCTGCCCGACCTGTTACGCCTCGCTGTCCTATTCGGACACAACGGTCCGCTGCTCGCCATGCGCCACGACCTACCCGCTGGCCAACGGCATCCTCGACCTGTCCGCGGGCGTCCGCGACGGCGTCCCGGCCGACGACGATACCGCCGACCTGTTGCAGCGGCTGTCCGAGCTGCCCAGCATGGGCCTGTACTACGAGGCCAAGCTGCGCCCGGCGTACCTGAACCTGTCCGGCACGAACTGGGGCACCGCAGTCGCACCGTCCGATGAGGACAACTACATCGCCACCCAGCTCAGTGACACCAACGGCACGGTGCTCGACCTCGCCGCCGGTGCCGGCCGCTGGACGGGCGTGGTGGCCAAGACGGTAGGTGTCGACCGGCTCGTCGCGCTGGACATGGGCCTGCCGATGCTGTCGGTGCTGCGTCGCAGGCTGCCGGAGGTGCCGGCCGTGCGGGCCACCGCGTTGAACCTCCCGTTCAGCGACGCCACGCTCGGCGCGGTCAACTGCTGGAACGCGTTGCAGGCCTTCCCGGAGGACGCGGCCGAGGCGATCGCCGAGATGGGCCGGGTCCTGCGTCCGGGCGGCAAGCTCACCATGATGACCTTCCGTTGGGACACCGACCCGGTCGGCCGCTATTTCCAGGCGTGCCAGTTCTTCCCGAGCCGCCCGGAAGGACATCTGCTGTTCGACCTGGAGCAGCTACAGCGGTGGCTCGCGGACGCGGGCCTTGGCCTGATCGACCTGTCCGGCCCGGGCACGTTCGTGTTCATCACGGCGGAACGGCAGGACTGAACGGATGACGACGGTCGACGCGCGTTACCCAGGCATCGCGCTACCCGGCGATCCGGCCTTCGACGCAGCGACACGGGTGTTCAACCTGTCCGCGCCGGCCCGGCCAGTGGCGTCGGTGACCGCGCGGACCGTCGAGGACATCCGCACCGCGATCCGCTACGCGGGCGCACACGGCGTCGGCGTGCGGGTACTCAGCACCGGCCACGCGTCGGCCGCGGTCCGCCCGGTGCGGCACGCCGTGCTGATCAGGACGGAGTTGGGTGGCGGCGTCGACGTCGACACGACCCGCCGGCTGGCCAGGGTGCCGGCCGGCGCGCCGTGGCAGGCCGTCGTCGACGCGGCCACCCCGCACGGCCTGGCCGCGCCACACGGTTCGGCGGCCACCGTCGGCGTGGTCGGTTTCCTGCTGCGCGGCGGGATCAGCTTCTACAGCAGGAAGATCGGCCTCGCGGTGAACAGCGTCCGCGCGGTCGAACTCGTCACCGCCGACGGCGAGTTGCGCCGGGTGGACGCCGACCACGACCCGGACCTGTTCTGGTCGCTACGCGGTGGCGGCGGCGGTTTCGGCGTGGTCACCGCGGTCGAGATCGACCTGTTCCCGGCGACGTCAGTGATCACGGGCACCACGATCTGGCCGGCTCGGCACGCGCCCGGCCTGCTCGCGGCCTGGCGGCGATGGACGGTCGACGCGCCACGGGAGGTGTCGACGTCGCTGCGGCTGATGAACGTGCCGCCACTGCCGGACGTGCCCGCCGTGCTGTCCGCCGGACCGGTGCTGGCCATCGACGGCGTGGTCGTCGACGCCTCGTGGGAACATGCCAACGATCTGCTCGGCCCACTGCGCGCGGTCGCCGAGCCGCTGCTGGACACGTGGGCGCCGACCACGCCGTCTGCGGTGCTGGAAACGCACATGGATCCGGCTGATCCGGTCGCGTTCCTGGGCGATCACATGCTGTTGGACGAGTTCGACGAGGCGGCATTCCTCGACGTGGTCGGTCCCGGCTCCGGCTCGCCGCTCGTGGTGGCCGGCCTGCGTCAGCTCGGTGGCGCGATTGCTTTGCCGGATCCGGATGGTGGCGCGTTGAACCACTTGCGGGCCCGGTATGCCTACTCCGGTTCCGGTGTGCCTGGCTTTCCTGGCGCGACGGTCGCGACCGTGACGAGGCATTGCGCCCGAGTGCGCGCCGCGCTGAGCCCGTGGGATACCGGCTGCACTGCGCCGACGTTCGTGGAAAGCCACGAACAGCCCCAGCGGCACCTGGACCCGGATCAGGTGGCTCAGCTGGACCGGGTGCGGGCCCGTGTCGACCCGAACGGCGTGTTCCGAGGGGACATCGCCCCGAACAGCTCCGCGACCTAGCGCTGACCCTCCTTTCTTGATAGTGTCTGCTCCTAGCTTAGGAGTGAACACATGATCATCGTCACCAACAGCATGTCGCTGGACGGCGTGATTCAGGCGCCCGGCCGAGCCGACGAGGACACCAGGGACGGCTTCACCCACGGCGGCTGGGCGCGGCCCTACGCCGACGAGGTCATGGGCGCCGAGATGGGCAAAGGCATGGGCCGACCCGGCGTGCTGTTGTTCGGCCGGCGCACGTACGAGGCCCTCGCCGCCTTCTGGCCGCACCAGACGGACGGCAACCCGTACACCGAGGTGCTGAACAACACGCGGAAGTACGTCGTATCAACGACGTTGACCGAACCATTGCCGTGGCAGAACTCGACCCTCATCGGCGAGGACGTGGTGGCGACGGTGACGAAGCTGAAGGAACAGCCCGGCGACATCGCGATCCTGGGCAGCGGCGCACTGGTCCGGTCACTGATGCCACACGCCCTGATCGACGAGTACGTCCTGCTGATCCACCCACTGACCCTGGGATCGGGTCAACGCCTGTTCCCTGAGGACTCGTCGGTCAAACTGAAGCTGGTCAACTCGGTACCGACCACAACCGGCGTCATCATCGCGACTTACCAGCCGCCCTGAACTCACCGCTGCCAGATCGGCTCCTTGACGGTGGCCAGGGCCTTGTCCACGTCCTCAGCCGCGGGCAGCGCGACGTTCCGTCTGTTGTCGAATTCGTAGAGCAGCGCGAAGTCCTTGCCGCCGTACTTGTCCTCCAGGTGCCGCCATCGCGAGGCGAGTTGCCCAACCGCCGCCGCCGTGCCGAGTGAGGACAGGCCGGCGCAGACGAACACGGTCGACTTCTGCGAGCCGTACTCGCTGATCTTCTGGAGGACGAAGTAGTCGACGAGCACGGACCCCTCGCGGCGCTGCTGGTAGGTACGCTCCGGCTCTCCATCGCCTCTGGCGACGACCAGCGCCCTGCTCCGGTCGAGCGTCAGCGGGGCGTGCTTGTCGGAAAGGATGTGGGCCACGACCACATTGAAGGCGGGGCCGCCGACGAGGATGTACACCCCAGATTCCTTCATCGAGTCCTCGACGAGCTTGACGATTCTGTCGTCGCCGGGCAGTTTCGGCGGCTGGTATTCGTGGGCCGCGATCGGCCTGCCGTCCTTGCCGTCGACATATTGCGGGCTGAACTCGATGTCGCACACGATCGGATCGTGCACGGTGTCCAGCAGGCCGAGTTGGTCGAGCAACGCGCGCAGGGGCCGCGATGCGGGCCGGGTGCGGATCGCGTCGCGCAGCAGCTGTGCCGAGACGTACTCGCTCTGGTTCATCACCGGCCCGTAGAACCCGATGGGACCGTCGACTCCCAGCGCGCCGCCTTGCCGGAGGTAGATGCTGGACACCATGATCCGGACCTTGTTCGGCAGGTGCTCGCCGATGCCGAACAGCCGACGCAACGGCCGCGACCGGCGGCTGAGCACAGCGCTGACGTAGACCACTCCGACGGCCGTCAGTATCAGCACGAACAGCAGGTTCGACAGAAACCCGAGAAGCACCTGGCCTGTGGCGCCCTGCCAGAACACGTATGCATCCCCCGTCCCGTTGCCGAACGCTGTTCACATTATCGGGACGGGACCGAATAAACGAGACGCACCCCAGGCACAAGGGTGCGTCTCGCGTAGGCGGCTTGATCAGGCGTCGGCAACCGCCGGCAGGACCTTCTCGCCGATGATGTCCACCAGGCGGACCGGGTCCGAGTCGGAGAACATGCCGATCGCGGTCTCGATACCCAATGCTGCCAGCCCGCGCAGGAACTCGATCAACTCGCCGGCGCCGGAACCGTCCGGTCCCACCGCGAACGGCAGGATGACGGTCTTCTCGATCGAGTCGTAGTCCCGGTCGATCCCCTCACACAGCCGCCGCAACGTGGCCAAGCGGTCGCCGAGGTCCGGCGTCGGGTACAGGTTGCAGACATCGGCGTACTTGGCGACCAACGGCAGGGTCCGCTTCTCGCCACCGCCGGCGATCATGATCGGTGGGCGCGGGGTGGCCAGCGCGGCAGGCACGTTCAGCGGCCGACCCAACTGGTAGTGCGCACCGTCGAACGGGGTTTCGTCGCCGGACCACATGCGCAGGCAGATCTGCACGGCCTCGTCGAGCATGCCGTACCGGTCGGTCAGTGACGGGTAGCCGATGCCCATGCCGTGCGCCTCGTCGTCGTACCACGCGGTGCCGATGCCCAGCATGGCCCGGCCGCCGGACAGCACGTCCAGCGTGGTCACGGTCTTGGCCAGCAGCGCGGGCGCCCGCAGGTGCACGCCGGCGACGATCGGTGCCAGTCGGATGTGCTCGGTGTGCGTGGCCAGGGCGGCGAGCGTGGTGAAGCACTCCAGCATCGGCTGCTCGGGGCCGCCGGCGTGCGGGCCCTGCCACAGGTGATCGGCCACGCCGATCAGCGAGAACCCGGCGCTGTCGGCGGAGCGGGCCAGGCGACCGAGCGTGTCCGCTATCCGGGCCGGTCCGCCGTCCCAGGCGAACTCCCCCAGTTCCAGGCCAAGCTTCATGCCACGTCTCCCATCGGATCTCGACTCCATACCGGCGCGCCTTCCATGCTGGCCGGGCGCGCGGCGGCGGGCTTCCTCGAACGTGCGGCATCCGGCGGCCGGGTCACGACACAAAGACGAGGCAAAAGGAAAAGAGATATTCTCACATTTGCCGAGATAACAATGTGGACACCGTCAACACTGGTCAATCGTGTTTCCGTCCACGATCACCGTCGTTTTCGGACACCCGGACCGGGATTTTCCACTTTGTGTCCACTATCTGTCCACTGTCATAAAGGTTGGCTCCCCCTAACGCGTCCATCTGCCGTAACGAGTCCAATCAGATCGCGATTGGTCGGATGCTGGCTAACGAACGGGTGAGATGCCCGAACTGGAGGAGGGCAGTGTGGACACGGTTCACGAGCTCAATGACCTGCGTCGCGGTCGCGGTCTGAACGCGGCCAACCTCGGTTCCCGGGTCGGGCCGAGGCTGCGGTCGGTCTGCTCGGTTGATGAAGGGGACACCCCGGCCCAGATTCGGCGGAAGGTCGCGGCGCGGCTGGCCGCACTGTGCGCGCAACTGCCAGCTGACCTGCAACTCGCGGCCGCCGTCGCGCTGGCGCTGCACGACGAAGGCGTCGGCGAATTCCTGGACCGGCGGATCGCCTGGCTCGCCGAGCGCTTCGACCGCGACCCGCGCACCGCACGCCGACGGGTGGACACGGCATTCCGCCTGCTGGGCGAGCGAATCGACGACGAGGGCCCAGCGGCCGACGAGTTGCCCGACGGCTGGTACGTCGAGTCCCTCAACGCGGTGCTGGTCATGGACACCGACCCGGCCCAGCTCATCGAGGAACGCCGCATCGTGGCCACGGTCGACGGACTGTCCGAGATCGACGTCTCCCTGCGCGCGCCACGCGGCGTCAGCGAGCCGGGCGAACTGATCGAGGCGACGATGACGTACGGCGGCGAGATCGTGGCCGCACAGCACATCGACGCCGGCCACACCAGATTCCGCATCCGCCTGTCCGAGACGTTGCGGTTGGGCCAGCGGCACGACTACGGCATCCGGTTCAACTCCTACCCGAGATCGTGGACCCAGCCCTACGACCTGCTCGCGCCGCTGGACCGCTGCGAGCACTTCGCCGTCCGAGTGCGGTTCGGCGGTGAGACACAACCAGACCTGGTCTGGCAGCTGCGCCGGCAGGGCACGAGCTACGGGCTGCAGTGGTCGGCATGAGACTGTG
>Ga0137385_10000339_pt1 | contig 37837 bp, 37 predicted proteins | sample SagtaG_FD_104921 | JGI IMG/M metagenome (GOLD analysis project Ga0137385, IMG submission 104921) | Vadose zone soil microbial communities from Sagehorn Ranch, Mendocino, California, USA - Sage2_R_80_16 metaG | ecosystem: Environmental > Terrestrial > Soil > Vadose zone | place: USA: California... | reverse complement strand
GGCTGATAGTTTGCCATATAGGCGAAGACCCGGGCATTGACCAAACCTGGCCTTCCGCTGCATGCACCGCAATCGTGTGCCCCATGATGCGGGTTGTTGGCGCTGCTCGAGCCGTGACCGATGACATACACGAGCCGAGAAAAGTTTTTGGTCAGGCCAATGCACCGCAGCATTTTTTCCACGCGGTCTGTCATTTCCTGCACCGTAAAGCCCACTCGCAGATTTTTTTCTTTGTCTCGCTCGCCAGTGTGCACGATGGTCAGGTCAGTGTTCGGATCCATATGAGCAAACGCGTCGGCAATCGCCGGACTCATAGTAGGCTTTATAAGGTTGGCGATCAGCTTGCCCAGGGCCAGGATGCCCAATACATAAGATAGCAAGAAACCCCTGACCAGCTTATGGGAATGCTTGCTGTACATGATTTCTTTCGTGTGCACATGCCGGTCATCCTTCGGAACTTCTTTGATGAGATACTTAGGAGTAACCGGCGCAGGACAGAGCTTGTCGTAAAATTTTGCGTGAGCGGGCTGAAAATAGAACTCTATCCCGAAAAATCCAGGCGCACCGAATGTTTCGCAGTGCTTGTCCACACTTTCTACGTATGTTCTTAGGGAATATTCTCGTTCGTCGATGCAAAAGATAGCTTGAAAGCTCTTTGCGCTCACCTTCTCTATGGCCGAGCTGGCCGGCAGTGTAAGTAGTAGCCCAGAAAGCGCCGTATCATAGTAGCTCCACTCAAACGCGTCCTGCCATATTTTGATAACTTCTCGCAGCTCGCTGTTTGGTTCGTCCGCAAACATGTCTACCGGCGGCTGTGTAGCACTGTTTCCTAGTGGCTGCCATTCTTCGCCCAGGGTGCTCGTTAGTGCATCGATCTCAAGCAAAAGCTCGAGCATTATCATATCTTGCAAAGCAATTTTCTTGGGATATAACAGCGTTTCCGGCCTGTCCTCGAGAGTCGACACCATGCCCGACCATCCCTGGTGTGCAAACTGTTGGTCATAAACGTATTGTTCGAAGTATGCCTCCTCGCCTACTGCTATTTCCAGCAGTTTGGTGATAGTGCAGGACTTGTCATGCAAAAGGTCGCGGGCACGTTTTGTTTTAAAGAAGCTCACTAGGCTATGGTCTTCTAAGCTGCGCATTGCATTCAGGAGACCCTTGTCTTCGAAGGGGAAGGATGAGATAGCAATCCCTTGATCAATATAACTGCATATAATGCGGAACAGGAGCGGTTGCACTGCGTTGTCCATGTCTATGGGATATAGGCGCTTCCACTCACTTCGCAGCTTTCCGACGCGTGGTTCGATAGCCCAGCTATACATTTTGTGGAGAGCTCTGAAATGCCACTCTTCGAAATCTTCGCTGCTTTTTCTTTTCTGTATTATTCTGACCAAGATCTCTGGGGTAATCCGCTTGATCCTGTACAGATCCCTATACTCGGTGAGCGAAAATGTAGTTTGGAATCCAAAGATAGCTGACGCTTTAAAGATTGCGTCATAAAATTTCATATCCTGAAACGCATGCAGCGTATTGTGATGTACAAAATCCTTGAGCGGGCCTTGTGTGGGCAAATAGCGCTTTAGCATATGCAAAAAGTGCTGCTCATCGAAATGACGTTTGTTTTTTGGAGACATAGCCTAAAGTTTGATCATCTAAATAAATGTGGCATATCCTTCGGATTGATCCACGGTGGAATTAAATCTGGTGAGCGACGAATAACTCAAAAAATTAACCCCCTCAGTATAAACGTGAGGCTTGAACCATTTGAGTTGGTCACCCTAAAAGACCACGGTAGTATACTCAGAAACTTTTCATCTTGCAACCATGATGTGCTGATCAGGCAGATGCTGGCCGAATATGGCGCTCGCGATTGACGAGTCAAAAGCCGATAAGGGGGTAGTTGCCTTGCCCGTTACGCTAAAGAAGCCTTGACTATAAATGAGACGTCTGCTACCCTTCTCAAACAACAACACAGATGTCAAAAACTGAGATTCCCGTAGGTGCTTATTTTTACCCGTTTACCACACAGGATCCAGAGGTTGTAGCACGTGCCGCGCTGGCGGGTTATGATCCGGTGGATGAGACGAAGCTTATCCAACATGCGACGCCCATGTTCCCGGGTCATGAGCAGCCCAGGACCTACTGCTTGGGCGATCCTTCCGTCACGCACTGGGATAATGAGGACTCTGCCGCAATGGATGTACAGGTCGGCCTTATGCAGGATGTCGGCCTTGATTTTGTAGTTTTTGATACCTATGGCGGCATAAGAAACGGTCGGACAATCCGGGAGTACGCGGGATCAATAGCAACGTTTTTAGAGAGTGAAACGGGTGATCTTGATTTTGCTGTTATGTGGTCCGTGGATGCGCCGCGGGTGATACTTCCGGTTCCGGGAAACGCAGATCTCAAAAAGGAACCCGGACGCGCTTATGACGTGACGCCTGAAACAGCTCGTTTTATTGTTGATGAATGCATGGCGAAATATTGGAATCAGGATGGTTATCTGTACATAAATGGCAGGCCGTATCTATCGCTATACAACACGGTCATGCCCATAGATGACGAGACCAAAGGCCCGTTCCTAAGATTTTCTAACGAAATAAAGGAATATGCCTGGCGGGAGTATAGAATTGAACCGTACCTAGTTGCCATCGGAAGAGGTTCCCGCAAAGCAAATGAGGCTATGGATGCGGCAAGTGCGTATGCCCTACTCCCCGATTTCTTTTGTAATGAAGGGTATTATATACAGAATTACGATGACTTGGCCGCCGGCCTGCCTAAAAGGTGGGAAGAAATAGCATCCGGTATCTCCGTGCCATTCATTCCGCCGGCGGTTTTGGGCTGGGACTCCAGCCCCAGAGGAGCACCCGGGCAGCGCCTGGAAGATGTCGCCGGCAGGTATCCATTCACGCCTATAGTTGTTGGCTCTACTCCGGAAAAAGCGGCTGCAATGATGCAAGCGACGCTGGATTGGGTCGACGAGAACATACGGATTCCACCCTCTGAACGCTACGGAATTATCTGCGCGTGGAATGAAATAAGCGAGGGGGCGGCGCTTCTGCCTGAAGTAAAAGACGGTGAAGCCGACTTTTCCTACTTCAATGCGATTGCCAAGGTGCTTAGAGAGCGCAAGCGATAGGCCGGGGCGGTACAAATGCCCGAAAACAAATCCAGTAGCCTCAATGGCTACTGGATTAACTTCAACTTCGTATTGTGAGTAGGCTCGGCTCACACTAGCTGTCGAGTTTCGAACCGCCAGCGTAGATTACGATGCGTACAAAATGCGGAACATCACGGGTATACTGCAAGCTGCTGAGCTATGATTCTATGTGCTGCAAGAGTTGGCTGTAGGTTGCGTTCGGATCGTAGCCTTTAAGCTGAATTTTTATCGCATGAGGTCTTTTCTCTAGTGCCGACTCCATTCTGTCCATAAGGTTCTCGATTTCGGGCATATCCTTCTCGGTAAGCGGCGGAGATGTCTCCTCTCCCCATTTCCCTCTTTTGAGCAACCGTGCTATGGCGTCGGCTCGTTTGTTGTGTAAGACAAACTCGTGGTAGCCGGCATTATACGCGTTGGCAATCGATTCAAATTCCTGAACCTCTTCGGCGTTGGTTACTAAATAAGGCAGAACAACGTCATGTCCAGATGGCAATAAGCTCGAAGCATGGCTTTCGTCAGCTCGAACGTCAACTGTCGTACCTCTTCTTGGTGGTTTGTCCAGTCGCCTATGTTGTCAACGATAGCGTCGGCCTCAAGAGCCATAGCCATGCCGTGTTCGGCGATATACTTCTTGGCAATCGTTGTCTTACCTGAAGCCGCAAAGCCATTCAATACTATAAGTTTCGCTTTTACCATGTCGGTATTGTAGCAAATGACGAGACGCTAAAACGCCTCTCTATAATGCTTATGCTTTGGCTCACACTGGCAGACGAGTTGCGAACCGCTAGTATAGACTTTGATGAACGTAAACTATCCATAGTGAAGGAAGTCTTGGTATAAATCGGCGGCACATCCCGTTCACTTTTTACATCGTACTAAGAACTACTGACGGTACACAAATTTTTTTCCCAAAATACCGTTGTAGATTTATCTATTTAGCTTTATGAGCACCATTAAGATGATTATGTAGGTGTACGGCTATAAATACTCCTAAGTCTGACAGGAGTTTCTTTTCATTTTCAGGAATACTAGCTCTCTCACGCAGCGTGTCATCGGTTGCGTGTCTGAACGGCTGTGTAGATTTTCTGTACTGTTTCACGTCTTCTTCTGATATGAAGCCAAAGAACACGTCATCGTAGTTGATAGTGAGGTAGTTGCCCTTGCTACTCGGCTTGAGTAGATTTTCTATAAGGTTGTTCAGGTTTTGCAGCTTTTCATCTACTGCCATGCCGTCAAACTCCGCTCCACGAGTAGATATAAGACGAATCTTTTCTTCAATATCATCTGGAAGTAGCTGGAACGCAGCGTTTGTTGTTATAGTAAGACTGTCGCATAGCTCACGGCGTTCTCGCCACTGCACCGTACCATCCGATCCTCGCTCCTTTTGAATGTATTTGCGAATGTCATTGTAAGCAAAATTCAGCAATGAGCTGGGTCGTGATAGAAGATTAGGAAACTCTTTGACAACATATCCATTTTTGTTGAGCCAGAAACACAGGAGCAAGAACTCGTTATCGTCATTCTCGTACTCCAATTCGGGCGGCTTACATATTAGCCTGAACCTATCAACAATTTCCTGCCTGTCTGCGTAGACAAATTGTTCATCGTGTATGCTGGCTAATCGGCTTTGGAACTTTGAATAATATGACTTAGGATCGTAGTTCTCTCTGAAAAACTTTAGAGTGTCTATCATCTTATTTTTTGCCCTTTGGTTTTTTGAGAATACCAAGTTTGCGTAGCTTATTGCGAATTTTATACTGCCACCATTTCAAAAAGCCCAATCGTTTCCAATACAAATGATGCTCTTTTCCCCTAACATCAATCACAAATACAAACCATAAATCTGCAAGGTCTAAGTCCTTCTGAGGCTGTAAGTACATGGCCGATGGATTGGCCTCACTTAGATTGCGTGTCGGTTCATTTACGAACAGAAGTGCTTTATCCCAGTCTTTATAAAATCTCATACCAACGTGCGTTATTTGCGATGGCCGCTTGCTTTTGTTGACCACTTTAATAAGAACTTGGTCTTCACCATCCGATCCAGCTATAAACATATCTCTTTGAAAGCTAATGTCTAAACGACCTTTGTCGCCCCATATATCATAGATAACTTTTACCGCACCTAGGGTTGCCACAATTGCTCCGTACCAAGCGACCGTATCGGCTGTGATTGAGATGCTAATCAAGCTAAGCCTCCTTATTTAGCAGCTCTCTAATCTGTTTGTTGTCTTCAAACAACCTAGCATCGATACCTACGGCTTTAGCAGTATCTACTTTTGACTGACTGTCATCAAAGAATATAACTTCGCTTGGTTTTAGCTCAGGGTATTCAACGCCCAGTCTTTCTAAGACTAACTCAAAAAATCTTGGGTCTGTTTTGCCAACACCAAGCTCAGCAGACACAAAGTAGCCGCTAAATAAATCCTTGAACATCACACTTTTCATATACTCTGCACGGTATTTTTCTTGGTCTGTCGCCAGAAAACAAGGTATGCCCTTGTTCTTTATTTCGCCAATCAATTTAAGAAGCTCCTCATTACGCACATCCTCAGTTTTGAACCAGTAGTCAAGTAGCTCGTCCACACTACCGTTCCACTGCCACAACTCAGGATTAGCAGCTATGCTTTCTTTTAAGTCCTTAGCACCTGTTACGATTGGCGACCACTCGTTCCTAAAGAAGTTTTCAAATGGCTCAGTGTCTAATCCGTGTGAACGAGCATACACTACGGAGAACACATCTTCTGGCAACGTTAGAACACCATCTGCATCAAATAAGATATACCTAGCCATTGACAGCCGCCACTCTTACTAATTCAACTACGTCATTTGCACAGCCCCATGATAACGTAAAGCCAGCACCGCCATGTCCGTAGTTGTGGATGACGGTTTTATCACCAAATTGCTCTGCCTCAAGACGTACTTCGTCACGAGCAGGACGTAAACCGACTTTCGCCTCAATAACTTCTACGTTATTGAAAATTGGTGATATGGCCTTAGCCTTACGCAATATATCGTCTGTGTCTTTAGGGTCAACTTCCAGACTCCAATTGTTTGCCTGAACCGTGCCACCTAACACAATGTCGTTGATCCGAGGAATGATAACGGCCATACTGTTACGTCCTTCGTCGTCAGCCATAACTTGCTCAAAGCCATTTGGTTTTACAAGCACGACCTGTCCACGAACGGGGTATACTTTATCGTCATTGAACAGAGTACGAGAACCTAAGCCCGTACAGTTAATCACAGTGTCATGGTCTTCGAAGGCTTCATTGATATCAGTTATTTCCTTTTGCTCAACTGTACCGCCAAGCTGTTTGTATTGCTCAACGAGCCAGCTCACATACATTGATGTGTCCATCAAGATAGCCTCAGTCTGATAACCATCAACATAACCTTCAGGAAGCTCATCTTTTGTTGGTCTGCGATAGTTTTCAACCGCATCACGCCACCAAGGTTCATCAACTTTTTCTTCAAACAGCTCAGTAACGGTACGCTTAATACAGCCACTATCTGAATCACTCAAGGCGTTCTGCTTGAGGTATTTCAATGTAAAACCACTCCACTTAGTAGCCTTATCTCGTGGATTGCACAAATACGGATACCAAAAAGCTGCCGCAATGTTTGAAGTTGTGTTTGGTGGCAAGTCTTTAGCCCAAATATGGACGCTAAAGCCCTCTTTGAGCAGTAGTATGCCAGTTGATAGGCCAGATACACCAGAACCAAGTACGAGTATGTGTTTGCTCATAGATTTTTACTCGCTAACGAAGGACACTAGCTGATCCCATATAGCATCCGCAATCTCAATCTCATTATTTTCAATAGCTTGCTTAGCCAATTTATCACCATGTTTGCCGGGCAGAATAACTTCCTTATTAGGAAGCGGCTTAGCAGACTTGATTTGATTAACTAATTCGGTCGCCCGTTTTAGATATTCCTCTTTACCAGCAAGTAAGCCAGCATCAATTGCTAAGACAAATGTACCCGCCCCATCATCTTCGTTCACATTTGGTGTTCCAGCCATAGAGAAAGGTCCGCCGAGTAATTGTACTAACAGTGATAGGCCGAACCCTTTATGAGCTGCAAAGGTAGCGATTGAACCATCCAGAACGGCGGCGGCATCAGTGCTAGGATTACCGTCTTTGTCGTAACCTATGCCCTCTGGCAACGCCTCACCCTTGAGCTTAGCTTCTACGATGCCGAAGAAAGCCATAGCAGCAGTGGCGTTATCAAAAACTACTTCGCCGCCATTGTACGGAAAGGCGTATGAGAAGGGATTTGTGCCTAGTTTTGGCTCTGCTGAGCCGTCAGGAGCAACAAAGGCAAATGATCCGTTACCAACGCATACAAAGCCGATATAGCCCTTACTGGCAATTCGCCTTGAGAAGTAACCGATTGCACCTGATGAAGTAAACGTATGATTGCTACCTACAACGCCAACACCATGTTCATTTGCAAGCTCAATCGCCAAGTCAGTAGCTTTGGCCGTTGCAACCATAGAGTGACCGCCAGAAACCAAAGCACCAGCCTTATTCTGCTTTACTACTTTGTATTCTTGAACATCGGCGGCTTTTGGCACACCACCTGTTGCTATCTTTGTAATACCTTGATTATTACCACGAAGCTGAGCGTATAACAGTACGTCTGTTATTGTCTTTGCATCATCACCCTCGTAGCCGAGCTTACTTACGCCAGCTAACACCTTTGCTTTTAATTCATCGACTTTTACTTTCATCATTCAGCCTCCTTTAGAAACTTTATTACATCTTCCCGTTTGTATCGCCGTTCTTTTCGCACCCCCACCCTGACGGGCTTCAGCAAGCCCTGCTTGTCCCAGTTACGCAAAGTATTAGCGTGTACGCCCAGCAACTGGCCGGCCTCACTTACACGCAAGTATTCTTTTGGTTTATCTTTTTCGGCCATTAACAATAGCATATAATACTTAACAACCAAGTGGAAGATGAAAGATGTAATGAGCGAAGAAAATACCAAAGCTAACGACTATGCACTAGCAAAATACCTGAACGAGCGTGTTGTGAGGATTTTTGCGTTGGTTGCCGACCACCGCAATGACGACTTGCCAGACCTCGCTGCTATTAACCGTAGCTACGTCCTGCTGGTAGCCGGACTCAAGAAGCTCTATGGCCGCAACACCGAACTGAGCGACATAAACGATAACATCTGCTGGCGTACCTTTGGCACTATAGATGCCATTGATCCATACACGCTCCACGAATACAGCGATGACTACAGGAATCACGGCATAGACCACATCTCTAAGGTGAACAGCCTGTGTATTGAAAATGGCAAAGAAATGCCAGATATATCGCCAGAACTGAAGAAGATATTAGATGAGGCCGCCAAGAACGTGGCTTCTTTTGCAGATGACTGGCTCATACCTGAGTATACCTTTGAGATTAACGATGCAGGGGTGCTGCTGGTCAATGGTATTGAAGGCGTTATGAACGTTAGAAAGGTTAATGCTGGCTCAGCTACCGAGATGATACTAACGCAAGCCAAAGCCCAGCCTAATGTAGTCTTTCCGCCCAATCTAAAGGGTCATAGCCTTGAGCGTGGTCTTCGCACGGCACTTATTGAGACGGGCTTCACAGGAGCCTTAGAAAAGCTCTTCCTGCCAGTAATGGACAATCAGAGGGGCATAAAATTTCGGCCAAGCGTTAAGCGTTCTACGGCCAACCAAGAAGGCATAGACCTCACCGAGCTGGACAGTAAACTCAAACGCCTCGGCGCTGAAACGATATTTGATACCTACAACCTATCCCCGTAACCAGCAATTCACGGAAACTCACGGAAAAGTAGCTTAGAACTACAACATATTACGGAACAACGGCAAGCCCCAAAAACGTGGCTATTGTTAGGCTATGAATCAGCCATCAGAGCCAGCGCCAAACAGTACAGCCGTCACAGACGAGCCTGTTCTGACTGCTGATGAAATCAAGCAACTCGCAAAGCTGCTTGATGTACTTATGGAAGTTGATTTTATGCAGAACCGTAAACAAGAAGGGCTGGCAACCAGTGAGGGTTAGCGAAGTGAACGTCACGCCAGTCAAGCCCAGTAACGGGCTTATAGGTATCGCCAGCGCCGTGATAGACGGCAACATATACCTGAACTCTATCGCCGTGTACGTCAAGCTGGACGGATCATATCGCCTGTTGTACCCCACTAAGATTGTAGGCGGTAAGTCGCTAGGATTATTTTACCCAATCAACCGTGAAGCAAGTAGGGCCGTTGAAGAAGCCGTGTTCAAAAAATGTAGCCAAGTATTTGAAGGACGTAGTGATGATAGACACAGTGAAACTGGTCATGACGTACAGCCAGCGCCCTGACTGGCTTAATGGAATGGAAAATATCCTGAAGCGTAACGCTAACACTGGCGGCGTTACGATGACCATCAATCCTAGTAAGGGCTACAAGATGGCGGGTATCTACCAGCCGCGACTGAAGTATTACGAACACCCTAGCCGTGAAGGCATAATCCGTAAGCTATACATCGAGTTGTCCTTGCCAAAGCTGATGTACGGCAATAATTTCAGCGAATTAACTGATGCCGACTTTGAAGCCGTAACCAGAAAACTTTCGGCGGCCCTGCATAACACTTACGCCATAGAGCTTTCACCTGATGAATTAGCAGTGGCAGACGTAAGCAAGATTGACTACAGCAAGAACATTATTTTCGCCGACCATACCCCTGTCTCATCTATTACAACCAGTATGCGTACCGCCGATATATCAAAGACGTATGACGTCCAAAAAACCAACTTTAGAAATGGTGGTCACATCTACCATATTCATACCAATAGCCTAGATATTGCTATGTACGACAAGGTAGCCGACCTAAAGAAGGAGAGGGTTTCCGAGAAGCGTAGCTATGAAAAGCATGGTTACGGGCAAATGGGCTTACTGGATTCGTTAGAAGCCAATAAATCTATCAGTATCGCCCGTTTTGAAGTTCGTCTGAATAGCGTTCGGAAGATACGATCCGAACTAAAAATGGTAGGTTTTTTCGGCGGTATAAGTTTTCGTGAACTATATAGCACCGACCTATCACGCAAGATACTGCTCTGTCATTGGACACAAGTCTTTACCCATATCCCGAAGGTGTCACTTGACAGTGATAACCCTACTAGCCTGTTCACTAGCATAGCTAAGGCAAATCCCGACCTAACGTGTACACAGGCGATGGCAGCTGCTCATTATCAGACGATGCTCAAGGATCACGATGAGCGTTATATTCGTAATCTGGCTGAGGGGCTATTCAACCCTTCACAATACAGGCGTTTTAAGCTGAAAAGCCGTGAACCACCGCCTGTTTCACAGCTCAAAACCTTAATAGAAGTCACCAAAGTGCTTGAGGCCATGAAGCCTGTAAGTATAATTGACTATTGTTAAGTATTGGTAAGTAATATACAATAAATGTAAACATTAGGAGTAAGAAAGTGGCAGATTTAAGCAACGACCAGAATAAGTATAAGGGTGTAAAAGCCTTCTTAATATCAAGAGTATCTGATCCTCGTCAGACAGATGCCCTACCCGCTCAGGAGCACCGCTTGGACGAATACGCAGAGCACCTGAAACTAAACGCCGAAAAGCACCTATTTGACGAAACTGCATACAAAGAAGACCGTACTAAGTTCTTAGATATAATCAACAGCGCCACGCTGTACAAGGGCTTCTATATATTGGTTTTTGACAAGATTGACCGCTTAACCCGTGATGTGTCATCGCAGGTGGTAATGGATTTGAAGAAATTAGTTAGAGAAGGTAAAACGGAACTACATTTCCCGTCAGACGGGCTTGTATTCAGGCAGAAATCACCAGCCCACGATAAAACACGGTTGGATATGGGTATGGTTTTCGGCGGATACTATTCTGCAGCCATTAGTGATAACGTAAAGCGTAAGATTGAACAGAAGTTGCGTGACCGTGAATATCCGGGCAAGGCTTGTGTCGGCTACAAGAACACGCACTGGGAGATAGACGGAAAGATATTCAAAGACATTGTTCCTGATCCTGAGCGTGAGCAGTACATTGTAAAGGCGTTTGAGTTACGTTTGGCTGGCAACTCATTCCGTACGATAGCAAAGATACTCAAAGAAGACGGTTTGCGTAGTAACACTAAGCAACTAAAACCTGTCGGACAGAGCCAGATTGAAACTATGTTGAAGCGTCCATTCTACTACGGCGTAATGAAATATGACGGTGGACTGTATCCTCATAAGTACAAGCCAATCATTACAAAAGAACTGTTTGACCTCGTACAGCTGGTAAATGATGACCGCAATACCGATGACCATAGTAAGACAGAAACAAAGCAGGCCTTCGTATTCAGCGGCATACTCAAATGCGCCACCTGTGGCTGTAGCATATCGTCATACCTCAAGAAGGGGCATGTGTATATGCGTTGCACGAAGGCTAAGCAAGGTGTCATCTGCAATCAGTCACATGTAGCCGAAGAGGAACTACTGCCACAGGTTACGCAACTTCTCAATGAACTGGCAATAACTCAGACGGCTGTAAATCAGGTACTAAAAGTGCTAAAGGATCAGCATGATAACGTGGTGTTGTTCTACGATAACGCCATTAAACAGAAACAGGCCCAGTACCAAAAACTAAAAGCAAGAATTGCCACTGTCTACGATGACCGCTTGGACGGGCGTATTACTGTTGATGAGTATGACAAATATGTAACTTCATATAAGGTTGAGATGGATAAAATAGATGCCGAGCTAGTGGAACTGACCAATGGCAACAAATCCTTCATCGTAACTGCCGAGTATCTGTTAGAACTAGCATCAAAGGCCAAGACATTGTTTGAAAGTTCGCAACCAGCCCAAAAGAACCGTATTTTGCGCTCACTACTTGCGAACCTCACATTAAACGAAAAAAAGCTTCAACTCAATCTGTTGAAGCCCTTCACGGCACTACTTGGTAGTACGAAAACACAATCTTGGCTCCCCGTAATAGAGGAAGTTATAACCATTATAAAGCAAGATTTAACTGGTTACAGCCCTGAATTTGCATTAACGTAAGGTGTTGGGCACTACTGCCGCGTGGTCGGTGTTCCATAGTCATTGACTATGGCGGGGGGGTACCCCTATTGCTTTCGCGTCTCACGTGGCGTTAGGTTAGAACCAAAATTTTTACTGATTTTTTGGATTTTGACAGAAGTTATAAAATCTGTTTTTCAAAGTTCTAGTAGCTAGGAAGATGAGACACGGGACGCCTATGTGGAAAGTGTCTCATTTGTTGGCCTTTTATAGAAACGAGAAAAGTGTCGTTGGCGAGGGTTTACTCGCCTTCTCTGCTAACGGTTCGGTCATAAGGAATTTAGGCAGAATGTTGGTGCTGGCCGGGTCGACGAATGCGATTTCGGCAATTTCGTGCGCCCCATGTGTTGTTTTGGAGAGGTCGACATTCACGTAGTCGTCGGCATTGGTTACATGGAAGAAAAACTCCAGGTAGTCCTTGTCGTTGTATGCGAATTGCTGCACATACAAAAGCTCGCCAATCTTCGGCTCCACGCCGGTTTCTTCAATCATTTCCCGCTCGACACCAGCTAGAAGACTTTCGCCTTCGTCCAGGCCGCCGCCCGGTAAGCACCACGACTCAGTCATGGTTTTTGACACTTCACTGTACGGCTTTAGTCGTACGCACAACAATTTACTGTCGCGTAGTATGACTGCTCGTACTGATATCTTTCTTGTCATCACGTTATTCCCCCGTCATTTTAACGGTTTTTAGTATCTTTCGTCGGCTTATATCGTCGCCGGGAAACATGTCGATTATAGTTAGCTTATCAATTTTTACAGCACTACCTTCGTTGAGACGCTTATGGCGTTGTACGGTGGCGTGAGCCCTGTACCCTTCTTCAAGATACTGCGGTTCGTCGAAGACTGCGCCAACGCTTTTTAATAGTGCAATAATATCATTGTGTAGTGATTTCAGTTCCGGGTTCATATTTAGGAGTGTTACGTGGACTTGCTTTTGCGGCCCGAAATATTCATCGTCACCTATCGTTGTTTCAAAGGGCCGACGGTTGGCTAAAAGCGCGGACAGTTTTTCAAATAGATTTGTGTTCTCCCAATCGACAATGAAGTTGGACGCCAGGGTGACATGTAGCGGCCAGTTGGTCGCGGGGAATTCCGTGCCTTCATCCATCCCTTCCAAGAGTTGTACGAGAACATATTTTTGCATGCATTCATTTTAGCAGCTATTGCCCGTGTTTTTAGCCTTTTAGATCAAACTTAGCGCGTACGTGTCGCAATTGATCCTCTCCTTTTATGTCTACCTCAATGAGGTAGACAGCAGCGGCCATTTGTCTACGTCCCGCTCTGAATGCATCACCTTCGCGCTTGCTGACATGTGGCTTATGACTATCGCCGTTGAATTGTGGATAAGCGTAGGTGACGTTTATAGCGTCAAGGAGAGTGTGGAGCTTAGTGTGAAGCTCTCTTAATTCTTTTGTATGCTCCACTAAATGTACGGGGGTTTTCTTAGGCCCAAGGTCTACTGATTCAAGGAAGTGCAGTTCAACTGGAGGGTTTTGCTCAAACAGTAGCCCAACCATATTGATTAGCTCATCCGGCGGCAGTTCGGACCAAAAACGGCTCATAAGGGTTAGATGTGAGGGTAACGGGTTATATACTTTGTCGACAGTTAGGGGTGAAACTTCGAGGGTGAAAAGATGTAGGCGCTGGTTGTTTTGCATCGGCTTGTTTGTTATTTTTGCGTTAAATTGCGTAAGTCAGTTAGTATTTGTAGAACGTGCTCATTTGGGTCTACATCCGGATATTCCTTTGCGATTTGTCCCGATGGGTTAATGAGGAATGTCTTCCTTTGCGTCCACCCATCATCGCCTAAGGCGTTGTAGGCTTTTGCAACAATCGCTGTTTCGTCACTCAGAAGCGTGAAGTTCAGTTTATGTTTTGTTGTAAAAGCCTTATGAGAGGCGACCGAATCCTGGGATATCCCAACCACATCAGCACCTTGTTCGATTAGCATATCTCGGCCATCCCGAAATGAGCATGCCTCCTTGGTGCATCCCGGCGTTTCATCTTGAGGGTAGAAATACAGTACAAGCCACTTCCCGGCATAGTCGTCCAGCGAGCGAGGTTTGCCGTGCTGATCCAGTAATGAGAAGTTAGATGTGTTTTTCATATATTCCTAACCCTTAACATTAAGCAATACCTTAAGCTGATCTGCGGTGTACTCGACGCGGCGCGTTACGGATGCTTTCGTTAGCCAGGCGGTGTGATAGGTGTAAACAACTTTACCATGATGAATGATTGCCTGCGCCTCTGGAGTTTCTATGTCCGTAACGTCGTCTAAGTATGCCTTCCTAAAATCCCTTTCATTAAGCGCCTCAAGAAGAGCTGCATTATCAATTAGTCCACCACGCGCTGCATTGACGAAAATAGCACCAGGCTTTATGTGTGCGAAGGCCTTGCTGTTAAATAGGAACGCCGTATCGGTTCGTAACGATGTGTTAAGGGCAATTATATCTGCCTGCGCGATACCGGTGAGCAGATCACGACATTTGAGGATGCCGTTCATGTCGGCCTCTTTATCGATAGATGCCGACGTAAGAATCTGCACCTCTGCTCCTAAGGCATGAAGCTTATTCGCCACCGACTTACCGATATTGCCATACCCAACGATTAACACTTGTTTGCCGGAGATTTCTTCATGCGGTGTCATGGGATTTTGCCAATAATCCTCATAATAGGCATGGAATATACAGCTCAGCACATATTCGGACACTGGAGTGATAGAAAATGTGGGGTTATTAATAACTGGTATATTTGTTGAACCGTCTAGCCTCACATGTTCCAAGCCTGCTGAAAGCGACACGATCGCTCTCAGTTTCGGAAGTTTTTTGGTAATGCTTACGTCGATGGTACTGCTCGGTAGCACCACCAGTATCTCGGTATCCTTATTCAGATTGCCGGTGTTAATGGGAGCGTCTTCATAGATTACATGAGCATGGTCGCCCAACCGATCCTCTAGCATCTTGCGTTCATTCGTGGGTATAGCATACAGAGCGACCGTCTTCTTCATCGTTTCGTCCAAATGCCTGCTGGCTCCTGCATGAATGCCAATTGTTTTTTGAATTCTTTAACGGACTTATTATAGATATGTAAAGAATCGACGAAGTGTATAAAAGCGCCCTTGCGATGTCCTGTTGCCTCTGCGATATATTGATGAGCGTACATTAAATATGCTAGATCCATAAATAGGCAACGGTGAACGTCATTCGCTCTAATGTGTGAGTGCATTTCGAGCTTATCACCTCGCAATCTTAAATAGATTTGAGTGATGCAGTTGCCCTTAGGGTTCGCTGTGTTAAAGTCGTCGTTATCCCAAAAGTTGTATAGACAGCTACGGCTTAAAGGCATTTTATTGATATGGCCAATCGCATTATCGAGATACTTCTCGCTGACTAGCTTCTCGGTCCAGTATTCGTTCTCAGCTTCTACTTTTAGTGATTCGTTATGCGGGAAATAAGCTGCCTTTTCGAAAATACACTGAAGTTTATTGCTCTGCTCTTCAATCAAATCCGGATCTTGATAACCAGGTTTGAATAAGAACACGGCCGTATCTTCTTTGTATATATCAGGGTCAGCTGAGGGTGCGGCTTCGTCTATCGCAGCGTAAGCGGCACGCATCGCCTTATACAAATCTGCCTCAGTAATAGTTATCATTTGCTGTCCTTGTCGTGTTGGTTAAGGTCATCCTCAACGAGGCGTCTGATCTCTTCGGCCTTGCTAGTATGATTGAGCTTCGACTTTAGACGGAGGTAATTATCCAGCTTCCGATCCAGTTCTATATTGAATCGGGCTAACTGGCCATTGGATTCTATCCAAGCCACGAAGCCCGCGATTATATTCTCAACTTCTGCGATATTCTCATACTCAGCAGTTTGTAATAATTTCTTGTCTTGCGCGTTAATAAGCTTTGGTTTTGTGATCGGATTGCCCGCATTCTTCTTTATGAGCAACAAGATAGGCCGTTTGTACATAAGGGCTATGGCGAGTTGGATACCAACGCCATGTGTATCAAAAGTCGCGTCGAGAATAACGCCGTCGCTCCTGGAGATAGATTTTTCATTTTCGCTAAAGATATTAACTATGCCCTCGTGTTTTTGCCCAACCAACCAATCACGCGCTAATGTATGCTCCATTTTTAAAATAGTAGAACGGATCTCGTGATAGTCCTTGAGATGGGTTTTTATACCAGGTATCGATCCGCCAAAATGCAATATCATCTTGAGCCGATTCTAACATAGATCGCTGCTTGACGTTAGTGTACATTGAATGTACATTTACTCTATTACTAAGTTAGTAGCCGGTGGATTCCTATTTACTCATGATTAATGTTTTGCTTATTGGACTTGGCCCACATGCTCGACGCATACAATTACCGATTCTCCTGAAAGATGGGAAAACCTACAGCGCTTCCGTCAAGGCTATTATTGATCTTGCCTCACAAGAGCAAATAATCAAGACCTACCTTAAGGATAAGAATGTTGATTCATCGACGGAGCTTACTTTTCTTAGCGCAAAGTTAGCACAGCTAAAGCAAGGAGAGTTGAGCGGTGAACTTGCTGATCACCTCGATAGCTTGGTAGAACGCCACGACATTAACGCGGTATTTATATGCACTGAGCCTGTCTACCATACGCCGTATGCAAAGTGGGCATTACGAAAATCGCTGCATGTATTTATGGATAAACCTATCTCTGCACCGCTGCACCTAGCGACGAGTAGCAAGGCCGTTAGCCAAATTACGCGTGATTATCTTGAATTAGCGCAACTCTACAGAAAGCAGAGACAGGCTCACCCTGGCCTCGTGTTTGAGTTAATGGCGCAGCGTCGTTATCACCCAGCGTTCCACGAAATGGACCGACTTATTCGTGAAGTCAAAGAGCGTACGGGCGTACCAATAACCTCATTTCAGTCTACGCATTGCGACGGCCAATGGCGTATGCCTGACGAAATTGTAGACCAAGACTACCACCCGTATAATCAGGGATACGGTAAGTGTTTACACTCGGGCTATCATTCCATCGACATAACTAATTGGCTTGTCCGGAGAAGCTACGGTGAAACGCATACTCTCAAAGACATAGAGGTCTTTGCCAACTTTGTGTATCCGAACGACTTTATTGCCCAGCTACCCTTAGATACTTATCATCAGTTGTTCAATGATTTTGCGCGTTATCGTAAGTACCCTCCGGAGGTGCTTGCCGAAAAGTATGATTCTTTTGGCGAAATCGATACGCAGATCACCACCGCATATAAAGATGGTAAAGGACGCACATTGACTGTCGGTCAGTTAGGTTTGTTGCATACTGGATTTGGCCAAAGAGATTGGCCCACCGCCGAAGGACGCGACCTGTATAAGGGTAACGGTCGTGTTCGACACGAGGCACACTACTTAGTGCAAGGGCCGTTCCAAACCATATATTTCCAATCATTACAGTCGGAAGAGATTCTCAACGAACAGGTAAACCATAGCAACGTGGGTGGCGAATACCACCTCGATATTCATGTCTTCAGAAATAGCAAAATGTTCCCTGAGTGGAAAGCCTACGAGAAAATAAATCTCAACGATCTATCAATTAATATTCTCGAAGGCTACTCACGGGGGCATCAGGAAGATGCTCGCCGTTCGGCCGTGCTGACCTTCCTGAAATCTATTCAAGACCCGACAATAGTTCGCTACTCAGACCTTCTTGACCAGGATTTCTCTGTTGGCTTAATCGGTGCAGCCTATAGATCGGCATTGCACCGAAAGCAAAACCTGAACCCTCTAGTTCAAGTAAGCGACGAGTTGAACCAGAGTTTGCGCGAAACAACGTCTCAAGCGAAGACCAAAGAGAGTGTCTATGCGATCTCCTGAAGTTAGCGTTGTAAGTCTGGATGGACTAAATAATAACGGTAAGACAACGCAGGTTAGGTATTTGCAAAATGAACTTGTCGCTAGGGGCGTGTCCGTTATAGTTCGTCGTGGCGATGGATCGCGCAAAGGTACCGGGTCTAGTGAATCTGATCCGGTATCGGAATGGTGGCAAGAGAACTTCAAACGCATTAACGCGGCAGGTCTCGAGGGACCGGAGGCGGAAGCTGCCGCTGCCTTTGCGAGTCAGAGATTGCTGCACGAGCTATATGAGCTAAAGACCAAAGAATATCCGACGGAGCTTGAAGCCGGCAATAAGGACAAGGGTGTCGTCCTGCTTGATCGCGGGCCAATCTCTCGCCTTTTCGTAGCTCGCCGGTACGATCCCGAAGTGACATTTGAAGACGCATTCGGTCTTGAAGATAATTTGCAACTTGAAGAAGTGATTCCGGATGATGTTTTAGTTCTGCATACTTCAAAAGAAACGCTCTTAGCGCGAAACGATGCCCGCCAAGAAGGTCAAGCGAAACGAGATTTTAACAGATATATTATCAGCCGCTACTATGAAACCTTTGAGCGGGTGCTTGATGACTTGCCTCCACTTCTCGCTGAGAGAACGACCATTATTGACTCGGGTATGCCCATCGAAGAAGTGGGTCGTGCCGCCCTTTCCGTAGTTGTCGACAGGCTATAATATGACAATGTCGTCACAGCCCCTCTATCGACAGCTAGAACAACGCCCCTACCCCGCCTATCAACATATGGACATAGCATCAATACAGTGGCTTATTGAAAACGCGAAGCCGCAGAGGACGCCTATCCAAAGTGTTGTGCCACATTATATTGCCTTTCCATTGAACGATTTATTGCTTAAACGTTCTTGGTTTGTCAAACCAGAGCTTGCTTTAGGTATACATGGAATTCGGCATCTGATACGAGTTGCGCTATATGCATGGATCATTGTCCAGGAACAGAGCTTAAGTGAGAGCTTGGACAAGAAAGAATTGAGTGACTTCATGCAAGTCGCACTTCTACATGATGTTCGGAGGGTGGATGATAATGCAGACCTCGACCACGGCCACCGATCGGCAGACTGGATCAAGCAGCACCTACCGAATATACCCACCTTAATAGTTTCTGCAGTTGAGTATCATGTCGACGACGCAATGCCTTCAAATATTCCAGCTAAGACGGCTAGCATGTTGAAAATACTAAAGGCAGCCGACGCGCTAGACCGCTTCCGACTGCCTAAAATAAAATGGTGGCCAGACCCTGCTAGAATACCCCTGCCTATCAACAACGAGCTTCTCGAGTTTTGTAAATATGTAACATTATCTACCGAGCAAATAACTTGCGAGTCTGATAGTTTCGAACAAGTTAAGGATATGATGGCCGTATGGCTACGACAAGAAAAACTGATTTAATCTTCGCCGCAGATAGGTCGATGCTAGAGGCTTACTATGGCATGGACATAAACAATTCGACCATGGAGTTGCTTGTTGCGTGCCACGAGAAATTACAATCCGATACCGCTTCAGTCCTGCATATAACGACCAACCTCAGAGCGATTCAACAGTCCGGATCACTCTTAACGAGTGCCGGTGGACTGGGCGGCTGCGTATATGGAATGCCGATATTCAAGGACAACACTCTACATAACTTAGGAAACTACATTATCCATGATGAGTTGCCGATGTTCTTAAAAAACCAGCGCCGTACGGCTACTCTGGCTGGACTAATCATTACACCGCATGATCTTCGGCTCGGATGTATAGATTATCTATCCTTCGGTGCTCATTATTTTGGAACGTACAACCTGTCGGCACGCCTTCAAGACAACATTACCAGCAAAGATCTGGAGGATGTTTACTCCGAGCAACGCGGCATTGTGAGTGCTCTAAGTGCACATATAAACGCTTCGACAAGCCTTAACAATAAAGCAGAATCTATAGCCGAAGCCGTCGAGCGTTCCTATTTACTCAGAATGCTGTATTTCGAAGCAATCCTGGAATATGTGCTCTTGTTTCAAAACGATCAGCCAGCCCAGAATGCGGCGATTCAACATGAGCTGTACAATAAGAACGCCAAGGACTTAATCTTCGCGCTTAACCCCGCGCTTGCTACGCGGTTCTCGTTGGCGAATTTCCACTCAAGCCCGATGCAAATCAACCATTATTTAGTGAGCGCCGCTCGGCATAATAGGATAATTACCGACTACCGACCTGAACATTTTTACGACTACCTCTGTAGACGATTGCAATTCTACATACACAAGTACTTATTAGATGACGAGGCTAATTTTAAAGGCCATCTTCTCTTCCGGCACTTTGACGAGCGAGAATACTTCGAGCAATCATTGGCCGAGGAGCTTTGGACTGAAGCCGAGCAAGAAAACTATAATCTGCTAACCTACAGAATGCCGAAAGGCGAGGTGGGTATGCTGCCCCGCTTCGCTACCAAAATATTTATCGGGCATCCCCAAGGGACGGGATGGCAGCAAGGTCAGGAAGCGCATATCCAGTTGATTAAAGTACTTGCCACAAAACACACAGCCATGCGCGACCCATATAGCAAGAAATAATATACAGGCCCTTTCAAATACCTCAGTCCTTCTATAAAATTCTACAGATATGATCTACTTCGTAAGACATGGTGAGTGTGTCGCTAATAAAAATGGCTGTTTTGCCGGAATCACCGACTCCCCTTTGACTGAGGCTGGAAAGACACAGGCGACTCAGGTTGGTCGTGAACTGCTATCACGGGGTATACGCCCACATCGCATTGTGTCATCTTCCCTGCCTCGCGCGCAACAAACAGCACTAATCATTGCCGGACAACTGGGATACGATGCAGACGCGATTTTTACAGATACTCGATTTAACGAGTACGATTTCGGCGACCTGAATGGCAAGCCTAAAGAAGGAGTCGACTCGAAACATTTTATGAGTACGCCAAAGCGAGAAGACACTAACCTTTTCTATGAGCGTCTGCGAGAAGCTTGGAACGAATATTGCGCTTTGGAGGGCGACACCTTAATAGTAAGCCACTCTTTCGTGCGACTTGGCCTAGAGTGCGCCTTAGGTGGCGAAGATATGACTCATTTCCACGATAAGGCGTCACATACCGATTCTCATCAGCATATTGCTACCTATGACCCGCGGCCTATTTAGGCGAGCGTGGAGGTAAGATGATCGTTAATTACTTGGAAAGATTTTTTATTGTTGTCTTTTGATAGTGTGGTCTGCGCTTCGTCGTGGCTACACCATTTATAGTCTTCGTGTTCCTCCGGCGATAGCACAACTTTGCTGTCACGGGGTATGCGCACAGCGTGCACGAATTCTAGGATTCTTTCGCCTGATGACCGTTGCCAGTCAAATCTGTACAAGCAATCAGAAACGTCCTCTAACTGTGTTATCCCCGTTTCTTCTTGTATCTCACGAACCAAACAGTCCAAGAGTTTCTCGCCATCATGGACGGTACCAGTTACCGGCTGCCAGAAATCTCCGTCCTCCGGAGTGCGCTTTATAAGTAGATATTCGATCTTATCATCAGTTACGGCATACAGGATACCTTGCATTTTTATAGGTAGTTCGGCCGTCATAGTCAGCTCCTGTTTAAATTGATACGGGTAAAATTAAATCCACCATTTGTCTTGGGGGAGCAATTCGGTTTCGACGCCAAAGTTTTGTTTGAACCAGTCGGCCATTTCCACTTTCATGGTCAAGTATTCGGAGCCTGCGTGCGAGAGGCCAATCATACACATGTTGGTCTTACTATTAAAATCAATCATGCGCGGATTGTTTTCCACGCCCCACTCGGTATCGAGCCGGGAAAATATCTCGCCAGCGATGTATGCGTCCAAGCCTTCTTTTTCTGCTTCTTGCATAGCCTGAAGGTTGTCAGCGCCACCAGCAACAATAGCGACGCGCTCAATCTTATCTTTCGGCTTACCGGCAAAATCTACATACGGTAGATCGTAGATTACCTTCAACTTTTCGATCAGAGCATCGCTACTTATGGGCTTAATGGTACAGATTGCACCATGATAGCCTTTGCCATCAAAATGAAAGTCCTTCTCGAACACTGCGTCAAGCGTCTTCATCATTGAGGATCGAGTGCCAAGATCACGTTTATAGTCGAGTGGCCCATGAAGCCCGTAGAAAGAAAGCTTCTTGGCCTTCATTGCATCAAGATGTTCTTTGCTCAAAGGCACCCAGCCTGCTCCGAATTTATTGCCTTGTGGATCGCCGCAAAGCATAACAATCGGGTGGTGGGTAAAGAAGAGGTCACCCTCACTCGCTTCTGCGATAAACTTGTCGAGGATCTCAGGCTGAGGGAACGACGTCAAATAGACTTTACTGACTTCTTCACTTCCTCGAAGCATGAGGCCGTTAAGATTATCTACGAAGTCACTGTCAAAATAATTCTTCCAGTCAAAGTTAATGGGGTCATACACGCGCGGTATGAACATGGCCATCTGCGGGTCAAGCCCATTTTCTTTTACGTTGAATGTCTTATCTATGTGGTCTTTGATTGCTGTCAGTGTTGCCATAAAAATCCTCAATTAATTAGGTTATTAGCATATACAAGAATGCGGTCATTCACCTCACTGCCCTGCGATTTTGCCTCAGGTACAAGAGAGGCCAGTGTACGATGTATCATAGACGTTCCAGAGAATACTATAGCATCTTCTGCTACTTGATCAATGAATCCTTGGTCGGCATACTTAGTCATTGCCATGCCATACTCCGACCCAATAGTGCGCACTAGTGCATCGGCACCGTCTTGGCGGCCTGTTTTTATACCCTCAAGCAGTATATGCCCCATCAAATAACCAAGATCAAACGCCGGGTCTCCTTGATGCACCGTTTCTAAATCGACGACTCCTATTGCCGCCCTTCCCAGGATAATGTTCTTAGGGGATAAATCTCCCCATATGAGTGATTTAGGGCTTGCTGCCAGCCGTTCCACCACCTCCACCGCTTTACTGTGTGCGCCCTCTTCGGTGTAAGGTAAGTCTTTTACGAGCCACTGATATTGTCGATCATAAAACATCTGCTCTCGCTCGCCTTCTCGTACTGCTATTCCCGAATTGAGCGTTTCTCCGTGTATGCAAGCAATTAATCGAGCAAGCGTAGCGCCTGATTCTATGGAGTAGTCACTAGCAGCTAACTTATGACTGAGCAAAGTATCGCCCCTTTGCACTTCGGTCGTCACAAAAAGAGATTGATCATAGTCAACGTGAACAAGCTGCGGCAAGCTGCCCTCCGGGAGTATGGCACCGAAAATTTCGTACGCCCTTATTTCGTCTCTAACTTCTTCTGGCACCCTCGGTATCTCTGGCCTGCTCTTAATAAAAGGTGGCCTTTGCTTGAGATAGAACCCTCCCCGCTCAGTCTCTATCTTATATACAAGGTTGGCGAAGCCTCCTGTTTGTTCGGCAATGTGTATATCTGATCCTATTACGCTATCTACACTATGATCAAGAAGATAGGAATGTACCAACTCCGGGCTGTCGAAATATTCGTGGTGCTCTCCTGCGGACATGTGCCTATTTTTATAATATCGTGTTTCGATAGTCAAGTTTTGATCCTAAATACAATATGGAGGGTGCCATTGTTATAAGCCGTGGTATATGGTGCTATACTAATAATCATTCCCTTAATTCAGAAGTAAAACCGACATGAATGCACTTAAAAGTCTGAGTGAAGTACACCGCTCTGTCGTTGTTCCGGACGGTGGCTCATTTATAAAAAAACTTTTGGCTTTTTCAGGACCAGGGTACATGGTAGCAGTAGGCTATATGGACCCTGGCAACTGGGCGACAGATTTGGCTGGCGGTTCCAAGTTCGGCTATGCGCTACTGTTTGTTATCCTACTCTCAAATATATTCGCCATACTTTTGCAGCATCTGGCCGTGAAGCTGGGCGTTGCTACAGGACGTGACTTAGCACAAATCTGCCGAGATTCGTTTCCGAAGAGTATTAACATCTTCCTCTGGCTAATGGCAGAGGTAATGATTATCGCCTGCGATCTGGCAGAGGTAATAGGCACAGCCATAGCCCTTAATCTACTGTTCCATATCCCACTGCCTATAGGTGTCGTAATTACGGCAGCCGATGTCCTGGTATTATTGTTTTTGCAGAAGAAGGGTTTTCGCTATTTGGAAGCGCTCATTATCGCACTTATTGGCACAGTAGTCGTTTGCTTCGTGCTCGAAATACTTTTTTCGCAGCCAGCCATTGCGCCTTTGCTACATGGTTTTGTCCCTACTCGCGAGCTGTTCACGAATGAACAGATGCTTCTGATTGCTGTTGGCATACTGGGTGCCACTGTCATGCCGCACAATCTCTACTTACACTCTGCTGTCGTGCAAACTCGGGCACACGCCCTCACTGATAGGGGCAAAAAAGAAGCTATCAAATTCGCCACTATAGATTCGACTATAGCTTTGTCGATTGCTTTCTTCGTTAATGCAGCAATACTTATTCTGGCGGCTGCAACTTTTTATGTCAGTGGTCATGGCGAAGTTGCAGAAATAGGGGACGCCTACAAGCTGTTGGCTCCTCTCTTAGGGATCGGGCTTGCTAGCACTCTCTTCGGCATCGCCCTCTTAGCTTCTGGACAGAACTCCACCATCACCGCAACACTGGCAGGCCAGGTTATTCTGGAGGGATTTCTGCAGATCAAGGTCAAGCCGTGGGCACGGCGTTTAGTTACGAGAGCGCTAGCAATCATACCGGCTGCCTGTATTGTCTTGCTACACGGCAGCTCGGGTCTTTCTAGCCTGCTTATATTAAGTCAGGTGGTTCTGAGTATGCAACTCCCATTTGCCGTTTTCCCGTTAGTTCTATTTACGAGCAGTAAAAAGAAGATGGGCGTATTTGCCAACCCTTTATGGCTCAAGATTTTTGCATTTGGCATAGCCAGTATTATCGGCACCCTAAATGTATGGCTTATATTCAATATATTCTCCTAGTCTAACTTTATTCCGTAAACTACTCCAAATCAGTCTTGTCCATCGTTAGTCCAATCACAGCTTGCGCCAATCGCTGGTGATCAATCTGAGAGTGTAATTCAACGCCAAGCACTCGAACATCATGCTCTTTGCGCGGACCAAAACGACCGATGACTGCAACGGCATTCGTATCGTCTATCTGTATTTTGGTAAATAGCGCTTGGTTAAGGCAACGGCGTAACTGTGGATGAGCGTTCAAATATGCTTTTTCAAGGTCAAGCGTAGTTGCCAGCTCAAGCGCCGCACGATAGCTACGCTGTGCGGACGTACGGGCTTTCGTCGCCTCGTCTACCACTTCTTTTAACTCAGCTATCTCTTTATCGATACGCTTTTGTTCATTCCCTAACATACTACTGGACACCTCGTCTTCGTAGAAGGCTTGCAAAATACGTTGGCGTTCCATGAGCAACCGGCTCAGACGTTTCTCCTGGCGGCTGACCTCGGCCTTTCCGTTCGTTACTTCGTAACGGAGCTGCGCCTGCACTTCCCGTTGCAAAGCAGCCCGATCATCAGGAGTAAGCTTGGTGTTGCGGAATTGCTTGGCGACGGCTTCTTCAACCAGAGCAACAGGAATATAGAGTTGCTTACACTCCTGTCCTTGCTGGCGGCTGTGGCAGTAAAAGTACGGATAGGTATTCTTGTAGCGATTCACCGTGAGTGTAAACGACATCCTTCTCCCGCATTGGCCACAAAAAAGCGTTCCGAGGAGATAATGATTGTGAATCCTTTTGCGTCTGCCGGTACGACGGCTATCGCTCATGGCTTGCACATTAGCAAACACAGCAGCCGACACTAAGGGCTTATGTATGCCTCGATACTCAATGCCGCAATAGGTTACATATCCCGCGTAGTAACGGTTATGCAGTATCTTGGCGATACCACCCTTACTGATCGGCCTGGACATTGAAGTGCCGGTTCGACGATTGCGGAAACCGCGTTTATACAGCTCATTGGCAAGAGTTTTGACAGTGTAATCGCCGGTGGCATATCGCTTAAATGCCCAGGTGATGAACTCTGCTCGCTCCGCATCGACTACGACAGTGCGGGCTTCCCGCTCGTTGATACGGCGGATTACATTGATGTAGCCGAGCGGTGCGCGGTATGGCGTGCCTCCACGCTTTGCCTTTTGCGTTGCACCTTTCAGAGCTTCGGCTGCAAGGTTGCGGCTGTAAAACTCGGCAATCGTTGCCATGATTCCATGAAGCAATCGCCCTGACGGTGTCTCGTCAATATTTTCGGTAACGGACACCAACTGTGCGCCAGCTTTCTGAATGGCGAGGCCGATCATAACGTCGTCGTGTAGGCTGCGCGCCAGACGGTCTACTTTATGGACAATTATATAATCAATAACTTTCTTGCGGTCACGTAAATCGTTCAATAACCGTTGTAGTTCGGGGCGATCTGCTGAGCGGGCAGACTCGCCACGGTCGACGTATTCGCCGACTACTGTAGCCTTAAGGCTCTTAGCTTTACGTCGGCAAGCTTCCCTTTGTGCCGGGATAGAAAATCCTTCCGGCTGATCTCCTCGTATTGCTTGGTCGAGTGTTGAAACTCGAATATATAGTATGGCGTTCATGCCTTCCTCCTTATTAGTTATTGCAAGAGGAATCGTGAACTATAACCAAACATTAAGTAAGACCTTTTATACCGGATGTCAAAAAACTTTTGTGAATGCTAAGACTACTTATGGATCGAAACAACTAATGTCTTGCGTGACATTCAACCCTGCTTCAGTGACGCATCGTTCTAGCAATGGCGGGGTACATCGCGTTTGCCCCACGTGCGGTGATGCGCTAAAACCCAGAATTTTTTCGATTTTCGGTAAACTTGCTTATGCCTTAGTAATATGTCCTGGCTGATACCTTACAGTCCTTGTCTTGCCGCTCCTAAGCGTAACTAAAAGCTCGGCTTCATGACTGGTAATTTCTGGTATAAGACGCCGTGGTTCAAAATCATCACTAATAAATAAACCTACCTCTATGATGTCATTTTCAGGGATAGCAACACGTTCCCCAGGCTTGCCCTGCGAAGTCCTAAACAGTTTTGAACTCCACTGGCTTCCGTCGTCCAATGTGCCGATTATCTTCGCATCCACAATAAAGTCGGCTTTGCCTTCGTAATTATCAACCTTAAGAGGCGCACTGAACGCCGCGCCTACTCCTCCAAAGTTAGTAGCCCAAGCAATCGTGCCGTTAGCGGAAGTGATTATTGGGGCTGCATCTGCCTTACCTTGCCGCTTAAATTCGTCATATTGCTCAATGAATTTTTCGAGGTCTTTGCGGTGCTCCGTGTCCAGAGTGTCCTCGCCCTCACCAACTGTCTTGCGCACGATTTTGGCAAACCTGTCAACGTCGTATGCCTGCGGGCTGTTATCAAAGATAAACCTGTGCCGCTCCGCAGTTATGTCGTTTTGCCAGAATGCTCCCATTATGAAGTCATGAAGTTGGGCAGTGTCGCCCTCTACAAGGCCAGCGATGTAATCATTGACCTTCTTATTCCGGCCAGCATCAAGGTCTTCCTTTTTGTTATTACACACACTGGTGGCCCATTGGAACAGAACGAAGCGCCACTCACGCTCGTCTGAATTATCTTCTGCAAAAGCGCTATTGCCTTGCTTTAGGTAATAATCGTCAACGGCCTTTAGGATGCGCTTGCGTAGATCGGGGTAGCCCGCATAACTATGCAGACTGCCAAGGTGATTGGCGCGGGTAGGATTTATGTAAAGAAGTAGTCGAAGCCCAGTTGATGGGTGGCTCATGTACCCCTCAATTCCGTCGAACACTAGGTCAAAATTATCACTGTTTACCAAGCGGTTTATGGTGCCGAGCGTTCGGGTTAATGAACCGTCGTTATCACGCACTAGGTAGCCTGTAACCTTAAAGCAAGTGCGCAGTATATCGCGGAATAGTACGGCCTTTTTTTCATCTTTCATGTCTGTAGCATGGTCTTCGGCGACGCTTAGTAACGAGGTGAAGAATAGCTTGGGGTTATCGCCCCCATGTTTTTCGTACAGGTCTATAAACGCCTGAGTGCGCTTTTCGTCGGTTAGTTTCTTGTAATCACGCTCAAAGAAGCGCTTAATCTTATCTTCGGCGACGTGGCGCTTATCAACATTTTCGCTATAGGTGAAGTAACGGTCTAAGTATTCACGAGTGCCTATGCGCCGCTCTCTATAGAGCTTGCGCTCATCAATATGCGATTTGCCAATGCCAGGCTCTTTGAAGACGTTTTTTAGATGCGGGAAGTAATCTTCAAGCAACGCTTTCAGCCGTTTTGTGTCAGCCGTCAGTAAGCCCAGGCCACCTATTACCTCATCGAAGTGCTTAATTTGGTCAGCCTCGAAAGTCTCCTCAGACAAGCCATACACGCCAAAGTCACGGTCATCAAAACTAAAGCTGTACGGAAAGTACATCGAGGGATTGTCGCGTATGTCGGAGTAAATTATGGGGTAAACATAGTACATGACGCGCATAAAGAAAAGGTCTTGGGCGTTGATGTTTTCGCCAAGGTTATCAACGTCGTTTGCCAACATACTCAGGACTCGCTTGGCACCGCGAAGGTTGCGCAAAAACGCGAGCAGGCCGTTGTCTGCGTTTAACCGGACATCGGCTTTGAATTCGAGCGCCTTTAGCTTCTCGTTGATAAAATCCACCAATTCCCCACGGGTCGGTTGAGACACCATAATTGTTATGTCGAAGAACTTTTGGAGGTAGGCTTTTCGCAGACGGCTTGGGATAGCTTCCTTAATGCGCTCCATTTCGGCAATGAAAAGTATTATCGAGCGCTCGATGTCGCATTTTAAGTACTGGGCTAACTGAAGCGTTCGCATGACATGGCTATCATCGTGCAGCCTATCCACGTCATCAATTACTACCAGCAGTTTTTTATTGTGGCGCTCCAGGTGCTTGTTTATTTTCGTGGCGTAATTGTCTGTGCGCCTCCTGTAAGCGCCGAAGAATGCCTTAACTGCACCGGTCGTATCGGCGCTTGCTATGAAGCTTTGGGCGAACTTTGCCATATCGAAACGGGCCATTTGAAAGCCGGGCAGTTGCGCTTCGACTGCCTTACCAATCTCACTATAAAAACCCGCCACTAACGCCTCCTGTGTGGTGTAGCGCCACGGTTCAAACCGAACCACGACATAGGGTTTAACCTCAGTAGATTTCAACGCCATGCCAACGATTGAACTCTTACCGTCACCCCAAGCTCCATCAAGCGCCACAGCCAGTGCTCCGTCGCTGTCATGCTTGAATGCGCCTTTTAAGATTGTTACAAGTGCGGCCAATGTCTGCCTTTGGCTGCTGATTGGTTCGTCTTCGTGCGGTGTGTCGCTCAATATATTTAAGGGAGCTGGCACCGGCTCGCTTTTGTTAAGCCGCCCGATGATGAACGACGCGATAATGCACGCCAAGGCAGTGGCCAAAATAAACAGAGATATAAGCAGCGACAATATAAGATAGTTGGCTCGTATGGTTGTGAGCTGGACTAACCACAGATAGCCCATTGATACAAAACCTGCATATGACAGGTATTCAACGGTTTCATTTTGGACTTGCGGCTTGAGACGCCAATGTATATATCGTGCAATGACCCTGATTTTCCATAGCGCAAATGTCCCGGCACAAATAAGTAATAGTGCAACAAGCGCGTTTTGCGTGTCCCGAACGAGCGAGACGACCGGTTCGACTACAATGCTATAGGCCACGCCGTATATTGCAGTAGCGGCCAATAAAAGCACCGCCTGCTGCACATATTTGGGATATGTAAACTTAGTAGGTAATGGGACTAGCATCCACTTTGGATATCGCATCTGAAAAACACCTTTCTAACATTATTATGCGATATGCAAGAGGTAGTCGCAAGGGTCAGCCTCGAACTGCTCAGAATCATTAGATTTTTGACTATTTGTCAGGTAAGTCTTTTAGTTTTTTGCCGTTCCACTGCCAGTAGTTTGCGCCTTGATAAGCGCCACTGCCGTTTAGCTGGCCTTTGTCCTCGAATATCTTGTAGGTCAGTGGCGACAATTTCCATGCCTGTCCGCCGTATTCAACTTCACGTTCGCCCGCTACTGTTGCGACAATCGTTTTGTCGGCTATAAAGTTGATTTCGTCACCATTCTCTAGGCCTTTACGGTAAAAGCTGAACAGTGCGCCCTGCCTTCGCGCGGTTGCTACCTCGTCAAACTCTTTTTCTTTGTTGATTTTTTCGGGATAAATAACCTTGCCGTCAAACGTTAACAACAGTTGGCGGATGAGGTCTTGGTCAAGGGCGAATAGCTCACTGTTACCAACCTGATGTTTGCTAAAAATTTCATGCAGTAAGCTTTCTTTTTCGTCGTAGTCGTCAAGCTCAATAGCAAAATAGCGTCTAAGACCGGCTACATTGTAGTAACCATTAGCTTCAAGAAACCGCATGCGCTCCGGGTATTTGTTCGTTCCGGTCTTGCCGATTTTAACCAAACCGGACACAGCGGTCGACATCAAGTAGATTATTCCTTTTGCCATAATAGTCATATTGTAGCAAATCTGGCAGTTGAAACCGCACTAGACGCAAGCTTGCTGCCGGATACGTCAAAGAACTTGATTAGTCTGTTGAGCCTAAGATTGCCTTATCCCAACCGCTTGCTCTAATAAACGCCAGTGATTTCTCGATCTCATTTTCCGTAAACTTGCCCGGCTTCCACTCAGCCATACCAGCCTTAATGGCTTGCGAATCAATGGCTTGCAAGTCCTGCGCTAGCTTACAGACGCTTGCCAGACGTTCGATATCACGACTTGGAGCCTTCGCTGTATATTTGGTCAAGTCGTCCAATGCTTGCTTTGAGGAAATGAGAAGGTCAGAGGGGTACTTAACCATCAGCGTGTCAGCATTCGAACCCAAACTGTAGACTTGATACTCACCAGTACCCTTGACTTTAAAAAATTTATCTTTGTTGAAGGCACTCGATATGATTGCCTTTTTAATATCTGGATCATATGGCCCAAATTGATGACGAACAAAGTTTAGGCCAAAAGGCACTTTATATATTTCTTGAAGGAAGTACATGTACTTTGCGATTACCATTTCTCCCCGCTCATAGGGAGTCTGGGCGAGTCTTTCAAGAACAGCTCCTATACCTTGCTTGATAGCAAACCATTGCTCTCTGGTCTTCTTCGCCCTCGCAGGAGCTGAAACCTGAGATGTGTCCTCTACCGTAAATTTACGAAATATTGAAGCTGAGAGTTCCCTATAAAGTTTTTCCCGCTTCTTCAGACTGTGCCGATACTTCTGCACCGCCACAATTTGCCTTACAATAGTTTTTTGGATTTCAAGGTCAGGCACTGGCAAAATGATCGATCCCAGCTCTTTCGCGTTGACATTCGCCTGGCTAACTGCACGTTTTGCACGTCGTTTAATCTCCGCTTGGCCCCGCGATGAATTGAGAAAGTAGTTAAGATATTCTGGCAAAATCTTATCGTTTGTTATTAGGCGGACAAGATAAGACGCAAATACGATATCACCTTCTAGCGCGTTAAGACCCGTCTTACCTACGAGCTCAAAACTATTAGTGCGATTAAAGAATATATCTCCTCTATGAACCCTATATTTTTTAAGATCTTCCGGGGATATGTCTACGTATTTCATATTCTCGCCAGATATACGACCGTCTACTATTGAATTGATCCGTAATATTGGGTAACCGATACCTTCTTCGTTCATGGGCTTCGAAAGCCCATATTGAAAGACACTAACTACATCTTTGATTTGTAAAAGATTGGTTTGCCCAGCGAAATTCTTATTAAGAAGGCTATCGAAAAGTTCGTCTAGCTTAGCAATTATTGAGCTATTGAGCTGTTCCGCCTTAGTGATGACGCTGATCTTATCCACAATTTTTTCTCGTTGTTCGATGGGCGGAAGAGGGATAAGTATTTTCTGTAAATCTTTGGGGTAAACATGGGGTTGCCCACCGCCACGCTGCATTCTGTATATCTCACTTTGCCGATCCTTCAGCGCAATATATAGAAATTTAGTAGTGATGTCGTCTGGTGCCTGAATGGTACTACAGTCTGATGCGAATATAGGAGTCTCCCAATAATTGACGAAGCCTGCGTATGCCCCTGACGCACTGACAGTAATGACCGGCGGCTTGCGATTTGCTGTGCCATGATAGTATGCGGCACTTTGACCGCCTGCAACTACTGGTATGGTACCATCTTCGTTTGCAGTCGCTTTTGTGAGGACACTGCCTTTTCGAATTTCCGCAATATCTGCGAGTTGTTTAATTGTCCAGCTCATATAACTAAATCAGTGCCTCAATTTCTTTTTCAAGGTCTTCTGCTTCGCTTTTTAGGACATTAATCTCCGTCAGTATATCCTTAGGATCACGAAAACTATTCTCGTTAGAAGATGCGGGTCTATAAATATTGGCCGATAGGGCTAAGCCTCTGTCTGTAATCTCACTCCTAGACACTTTCCAAAGTCTTTCCGAACTAGTCTGAAGACCTTTTAGTACTTGTAGGGCTTCAGTCAGGTCATTTTGCTTGATGGGCTTACGGTTTGCGGTTACGTCGTATCCATCATGCTGTACCTCGTAAAACAATACTTCCGGTTGACTCGATTTACTTTTATCAAGAAAGAGGATACTTGTCTTTACGCCCGCGTAAGGATTAAACACACCTGCCGGCAAGCTAACTACCGACCAAAGGCCATTATCTAAAAGCATCTGTTGAATTTTTTTGTGAGCTGCTGTTGATCCAAATAAAACACCCTCGGGAACGATTACGGCACAACGCCCCTCGGGCGTTAAGTGATCTATAATATACCGGAGGAACAATACCTCTGTAGATCCAGTTGCCATCTGAAGGTCTTCGCTTACACTCTCCCGATCAAGCTTGCCAGCAAATGGTGGATTGGCCAGTACAATACTCCACCGGTCTCGGTTACCAGCAGTGTCTGTGAGCGTATTCTGACGAACAAGATTAGCGTGTTTGACGCCATGAAGGTAGAGGTTCATAAGGCCGAACTTAATCATTTCGTCATCACTATCGAAACCTGTGAATGTATGGTCGTAGAGAAACTTATATTCTTGAGAACTCAACTTATCAAAGTTGAAACGCCCTTGCTTTAAGTATTCCTCGCCTGTGTATTTATGAGCAAGGTATGAGTACGCAGCCACCAAGAAGCCCGCAGTACCACAGGCCGGATCCAGTATGGTTTCACCTTTATTTGGATCAAGCACCTCGACCATAAACTTGATAATGTGTCTGGGAGTTCTGAACTGCCCGTTAGTACCTGCTTGTGCTAGCTTACTCAGCAGGTATTCATACATATCGCCAAAAATGTCATAACGACCAGACTTCTCCTTTTCTTCAAGGTCTCTGGCGAATTCATCAATTTCGTGCACTAGAATTCGAAGGGTTGGCTTATCGTAAACTTTTACGTGCGCATTACGAAATAATAGGCGTACCACCTGGTCTTTAGTACTTTGAGGTATTAGGGCGAAGCATTTTTCCAGAGCTTCAAACAGTGCATCTGGATTAAGACGCGTGAGATTTTCCCAGTTAAAGGGGGTAAGCTCTCCGTCAAATATAATGTCGTCTTCATTTTTTACGCCTATTTCTAGAAGCTCTTTATCTCTTCTTGAAAGCTCGCGTAAGAAAAATAAATAGTTGATCTGTTCGATAATTGTCTGGTGGCTAGTGACTCCTGCGCCATACAAGCGATCCATCAAAGCATCTACTTTCTTGTGATAGCCATTCGAAGATAGTGTGTTCATGGTGTCCATTTTTACAACCTCACCAAGCGTGAACTAGTTATGTCATTTGCTAATTCTACGAGCTCGTCTGACTCAAACTCGTTCAACCATTCGCTGATAGAGAAGGCTTGCTGGAAAACAGGTTCCTGCAAAAAGACAGGCTTTTGAAGACTGGAAACTTGTACTTCGACTTTATTGCGTAGACGATCATCTTGATAGAGCCTGTCGGCTAAAGTTCTGATCATTAATGTTTTTCTTTGCGAAGGCTCGCCTTCTGTTTCGAATTTGCTAATGAGACCTTGCTTAAAGTCTTCAAATTGTTGTTCTCTGCTTGGCAAATCTTTATGACCAAGAGCTGCCATAAGGAAGTCCTTCACACCGGCTATTATGCGGTAGGTGGATGAAAGGCTCTCTTCGTTAAAATATTCTTTCGGCTTATTTAGTAATTCTACATTCATCAACTCAATAAGCTCTTCCTCGCGCTCAGGAGTGCCAAGCAATTCAGTCAACAGTTCTTTATTGGAGCCAGCGAATTCATGAACGGCTTTAGTCCACCTATCCTGATACATTTCTCGATCTACCTTGTCTCCATCTGGCCCAATTTCAATAAGATCGCGTGTCGCAACTGTATCTCTTGTTTGAGAAACAATTGGCTCTGTGGGGCGACCATCTTCCTCTGTGTGGTCTGTAATACTACCTCGCACAATCGGTCTTCCGGTTTCAGTAGAGACGGCCTCGAGTTTTTCATCTCTAGCCGACGGATCAGCAAGAGGGGCTTCCCAGTCATATCTTTCGTCGAAATATTCTACAACACCGCAGAAGTCGTAAATAGTAAAGTATTTTTTATCTATCTCTGGGCAAAGCCTGGTGCCTCGCCCCTTAATTTGTTGATAGGTCGTTGGGTCAAATACAGGGCGCGCAAGGACTATATTTTGAACTTCCGGCGCATCAAAGCCTGTCGAAAGCATATCGACGGTAATAGCAACCCGAGGTAGTCTAACGCTCTCTTTGGCAAACTCTTTAGCCAATTCATGAGCGCCCGAAACATTTGAAGTGATAGTTTGGGCAAACCGACCGTTATACTGAGGCATAAGAAGGTTAAGCACCTTTTCAAGCTCTGTAGCATGTCTCTGCGACACGGCGAAAACTAGTGTTTTGCCAAATTCTCCATCCGGAGTCGTGTTGCCGTGATCAATAAACTCTTGCATCATTGAACGGTTGCGTTCGGGTAGGCTGACCTTCTTTTCGAGATCAGTAATTTTTAGGCTCGTACCTTCTTCTAACTCAACGTCATCAAGCTCAGTGATGCCGCCATCACTTAGGCTTGCTTGCGTTAGAAGGGTACTCATTTTGTGTTGCTTTGGGGGTGTCAAGTAGTGGTCACGCACACCGTCCTGAATGGTGTAACGAAAAGTAGGGACGCCACTTTCACATTCAAAGTATTTGTACGTATCTCGCTGCAATCGTCTTTCTAGCCTTCGAGGATCATTGATCGCTAAACTCTCTGCTTCAACATTCTTTAAGAAGTCTTTGGGCGTTGCAGTAAGACCGATCTTCGTAGCCCCAATAAAACGGTCTACGGCTGACCTGGCTTCTGGACTATAGATACTTCTGTGAGCTTCATCGTGTATGATCAGATCAAAGTATCCTGGCGTAAAATGTTCTCTACCATGAAGGGCAAGCGATTGAATAGTGGCAACAACCACGTTCGCACCGGTTAAGTTCTTGCGGTTACTGCCCCAGTACGTGCCTACCGCGAAGGATCCATGCAATAGTTGTTCAAATTTTTGTTTTGTTTGCAGGGCTAATGATTTTCGATCAACGATAAACAGGACATTACTAGCATTGTTTGTATGGAGAAACCTGCTGATAATCAAGGCCGACAACACCGTTTTGCCCGTACCGGTCGCCATCTCTAACAAGAAGCTGCGCCTACCAGCGTCATACTGTTCGGCTATAGATTGCCAGGCTTCGATTTGGTATGGCCTGAATTTGTAGCCTGGTGATGTTTCGTCAAAGTATTCTGGCGTTACTTCTCTCTGGCTAAGCGCCTCTACATTACCAATACGCCCCGCAGACCGTTTCCGCTCCAAGTCTTCTTGCGAAAAGAATGCAGGCACTAGTTTTGCGTCGCCGCCTTTCTCGCCAAGATCCCAAAGATATATAACGTTATCATTAGCTAGATACACGTAGTCTACCGATGGATACTGTAGCCTTACATAATCATAGGCCTGTTGTTTCGCATTGTAAGGATCAAGATCGGGCTTCTTTGCTTCGATAATAGCAACTGGGTGGTTATTACGATCTTTCAATACGTAATCTGAGCGACCAGCAGTTCCATGATCTTCAAATATCACTTGGTGCTCATTCTCAATATCCCAACCTGCCTCTCGGAGCCTGCGGTCAATGATGACCCTGGAAAATGCTTCTTTTTGGTTCATATGCATAAGTAGAAAGGGCTAGAAGTTAGTTAAATCCGAAATGGAAACCTTCAGCGCGTGTGCTAACTTCTCAAGGCTTTTAAGCGACGGATTACGCTTGCCGCGCTCTATATCTGATATATACGTCCGGTCTAGCCCGGTCAGCTCGCCAAGCTTTTCTTGGGATAATCCAGCTTCGTTCCGTAATGTTTTTATTTTTTGTCCCAGCTTTTGCTGGAGGCTTTTTCGTGCCATGCCTAAAACATGTCACTGTCGACTATAATATACCATCGACGATAGTCGACAAAATGTTTGAATTATATCTGTCCTGTGTTAATAATTAAGTATTCTAATGGAGCACTTAAAATATGAAGGCTAAACAGATGACAAGCGGCAAACTAGCAGTAATAGGTGTGGTGTGTTTTATCGGCAACGGTATATTGCAGACAAATGGCATCGCCTGGGCAGGCTGGCTATTTGGTTTGGCAGGTGTGGGCTTTTGGGTGGCTGCACTGGTACGCTACTTTACCAAAGAACGGAAGCGTTAAAACTGCGCCAAAAATGAGCAAAGACAAGAACCAACCCTTTAGCAAGGTCGCACTATTATGTCTGGGTGTCTTCGGCGTATTTGCAGCACTTTTTGCGGGGCTTATTGCGCTTACGTCTAGCGCGTCATTTACGGTGGTATTCGGGTGGATAATGGGTGTTGTCATAGCCCTAATGGCAGTTACGTTTTTCTATGAGTATGTCTTAGCGCCGTCTACGATGAAAGATCTTATAGGCTACCTGCTTATCGCCGGTGGTGTAGGGGCTATAGTCGTCACTGTTATCTGTGGGGTCTTCGCTGGAGTGAACTACACTGTATGGGGTGGAGCTGGAGTTATTGCAGCTGTCGTAGGTGCCGCAATCGTCAATGATAGAAAATAGTGACGAAAACGCATTGGTTTTTGACGGCTATAGGAGCGATCCTATACTTAGGCAATGGTGAGAATTAGCCCAGAACGCATTAAGGAATTACAAAAACTACTGAAAGAGCGAACCGGCAAGGACTACACTGACGAAGAAGCTCAAGAGGCCGGTATGGCTATTATGCGTTTCGTTATCGCTAAAGAGCGCCGCCGCCAAGAACTGAGCATGCAGCAAAAGCCCACTAAACCGCAAAATAACCAGTCGCATACTGTTGAATAAATTACTACAATACTACGGTCCTTATTCCGCCGCAGCCAGCTTTTAGCCAAAGATTAACAGATGGGCTGTAAGTGTAGACACTTATTTAATCTTTATTAGATTTCGGCAACTTTTGTAGCCATAACGGGTATACTGTAAGGGATAGCACAAGCTGCTTGAGGGTAAAGTTATGCGGGACAATGAGCAAGCTATATACGACCAAATTGAGCGGGACTTACTAGAGCTACCCGCCGCTAACTCGGCGGTCGAGGCCGCTGCTATGGCAATGCTGCTGCACTACCGCATTATCCGGTTCAGAGGCAAGGTCATGATTAAAGTGCCGAAACCGTACCCGCACTTTGTGCCCATGGACAATGAACTGTTTGAGTGGGCGGTACGTCCCATACTCGGTTACATG
>Ga0137385_10000335_pt1 | contig 37990 bp, 42 predicted proteins | sample SagtaG_FD_104921 | JGI IMG/M metagenome (GOLD analysis project Ga0137385, IMG submission 104921) | Vadose zone soil microbial communities from Sagehorn Ranch, Mendocino, California, USA - Sage2_R_80_16 metaG | ecosystem: Environmental > Terrestrial > Soil > Vadose zone | place: USA: California... | reverse complement strand
CGTTGCCCGGTAATTCGATCGATGGTCCGGCCGTCGACGAAAGATGGATGTTGAAGAGCAACACCGAACCGTCTTCGCCGCTGACCGCCGCTAATTTACGCGCCTCGGCAACGAGATCTCCATCCGTCGCCTCGCCGTCGGTGATGTTGATGACGATCGGCGGAAACCCGTTCGGATGCTCCTGACACCACGTCTGGGTAATCTTGGTTGCCTCCTGGAGCGCGGCGCACATCGGAGTGGCCCCTTTCCAATATGGATCGAACCAGACTGGAAATTTGACGGTTTGGTCCATCACTCCGCCGGCGCCATCATCCGATTTCTTGACTCTCTCTTCGATGCGCAACGGCTTACTGGCCAATTCACTGATCGGTACCAGAGACCGCCCGCTCAGTTCACCGCCGAGCGCTGGTTTACAGCTCTCTTCGCTGTAGCCAAGCACACCGACGTGAAAGTAGTCGTAGATGGAGTCTGATTTGGCGCAACGGATGCACAGATTATGAATAAGCTTGTTGAGTATCGTCGCGAGCTCCTCGGCCTTCTTTCTGCCAGCCTCGCCGCCGCCAAAAGGGTCTTCCATCGACTCTGACTGGTCCACCAAGAACAAGAAACAACCCGGGCTCTTACGACTGATTTCGGCCTGGTATGCCATGGGTTTCCTCCACTCTTTTTGGCATCACGAGAACATAGGTTGGAGTCCTGTCGCGACCATCCCCAGAATGCAGCAACGCCCGGTGTCAGGCGTGTGATGCTGGTCACAGGTGAGCGGGCTACCGCACGGACACCTGCTAGGCTTGACCAACTGTGCCAAGCACAAGATCTCCAGCCGGAACGTAGGTGCTCGTCACAACGCCAGATGCTGAGACCTGGGAAGCCACGAGCCGCAGTGCACATGGCCTTGCGCCTGTTTCAAACAATCGCTTCCCACGGCCAAGCACGACGGGGTACGTCCATACATGGTATTCGTCAATGAGCGATGCGACTTGTAGCGTCTGAATGAGATTGCCGCTGCCAATGATTTGAAGGTCGTGTCCGGGCTGCCCCTTGAGCGCGGTGATGGCAGAAACGACGTCACCGCCCAGTATCGATGAGTTGTTCCATTTCAATGACTTCAACGTGCGGGACGCCACATGTTTTTTTGCCGCGTTGAACGTCCGTGCAATCGGATTATCCTCTGTTTGGTGAGGCCAATAAGCCTCGAATATTTCGTAGGTTTTTCGGCCGAGTACAAGCTCTCGATCTTTACCATCGAAACCTGCCGCAGAAAGATCCATTGCGTCGTCCCAGAAAGCCGAGGTCCAACCACCTAACGTAAAATCTTCGGTTGGATCTTCGTCCGGTCCGCCTGGCGCCTGCATGACACCGTCCAGTGATGTAAATGTGGACGCGATGAGTTTTCTCATGTAACGCTCCGACGATTGGATGACATCGTGCGCGCCAACAGTGAATTGGACTGACCTGTCCATACTACAAGCAGCGATTCATCCTCGCTAATCGGTTCGTCGTTGTAACCCATAACGATCGGCAACTCCTTCCGCAACGCCGCACAGAAGTCGGACGTGATCGACCGGCGCAGTGGACACCTTGATCGGCGACATCGTGCCGCCGGAAGCGCTGATGAAGACCCTGACCGATCGGAAACTGGCCGAGCAGGAGAAGGTCACGTACGACACCCAGCGAGCAGCCCTATCGTGCGCCACTTCCCGCTTTCGTACGTACGCTGACAGTGCAGGCACCACAGGTACTTCGAGACCGGTGGACCGAAGATTTCGTCGCGATGCGAGCCACGGCTCCTAAGCATTAGCGTCCTTGTTGTCGCCGCCCGCCAACTCGAAAACCAGCTTGAGCGTGTAAAACACGGCCCGACCGCGGAGATTCTCGAGGCGTTGGTGATCCTCTTTAGAGATCAAAGACAAGCCATCCGCCATGTTCAGGTGGTAAGCGATCTCGCTGAGCGCCCCGAGGGACCGGTCAGCAGCGCCCCAAAACATCCGCCGACTTCGAAATCCTGAACCCCGTGCGATCCTGCTGGAAGCGATCAGCGCCGCTGCCCACAGCTGGACGCTCAGCTCGGGGTCGCGTTTGTCCATGACCTCGACGATCGGATGCACGGCCAGGGTCAACTCCTGGCACGCCTTGAACGCGTCGAGATTCTCGTATGAAGGCACACGGCAGAATAGCGAGACGCGACTGGAGACCCCCATCAGAATCATGCCGGCCGTATCCAAAAAACGCGCACGCGCCGGTTTGATCGCTGCTTGATACGACCACGCGACATTCCATTGCCATGGGCGCCGAGCACGTCTACGTTCCCAATATGACGCAGCCCATGACTGCCGAAGATCTGTTGCAGCCCCATGTCCCGAAGCACGCCCAGCTCGTCCGTGGCGTGCTGGTGGTGCGGGAGCCGCCTGGCTTTCGCCATGGCGAGATCACGGCGCGGCTCGCGAGTGCGTTGATGATGCATGTCGACGCCCACACCCTCGGCCGAGTCGTCGCAGGGGATGCGGGGTTTAAGCTACAGTCGCATCCCGATACGGTGCGCGGCGCCGATATCGCGTTCGTAAGTTGGGAACGGCTGCCGCAGGGATCTCCCGAGGGCTTCCCCTCGCTCGGCCCTGACCTCGTTGTGGAGGTCCTGTCCCCCGGCGATCGACCTGGCGAAACGCTCGCCAAGGTTGCTGACTGGCTCTCGGCGGGGACTCGCCTCGTGTGGGTGATCGATCCGGAACGCAGACTCGCGCGAATCTACCGAGCCGACGGAACGCAGCAGAGCCTGACAGAGACCGACCAGCTGCTCGGCGAGGACGTACTGCCGGGCTTCAGTTGCACGCTCGCGGCGATTCTGGGCTCACCCGGCGTTCCCCCTCTCCCGAAGGGCCTGCCCTGAGCGTAGCAACGGGGAGAGGGGGCCAGGGGGTGAGGACCCCGCGCGCGTTTCTCCTGCTTACCCGCTATCAGCGGGTGATCATCTCCGTTAGGCGCTGAAGGCCCTCGCCTCTCAGCTGCCGCTGCAGATTATTGGGCCACCCGTCTGGGTCGCGATGGCGGTGTGGTCGTTGGACCCCGTGTTCCCCGGCTGGTCGTCACTATAAGTGATGGATGCCAGACCGGTCGTGGGGCTGACCGCGATGCCGAAGTCATCATACAGGTCGCGGTTGCCGCTGCACGTTACCCCGCTCTCGCACACCCCGCCGAAGTGGACGATCGGCGTGGCCGCGACCTGCGTAAACTGGCTGCCTGCCACGGTCGCGCTGCGGTTCTGCGCCAGGTACACCGACCACGCCGCGGTGGCCGGATAGTTGTCCGGCACGTTCGTCCCGTCGTAGTACGGCGTCCCGTACCACACGATGTTCAGTGAACCCGGATCGCAGGCCACGCTCCACGGCATGATCGCGGTGGCCGACGGCGCCTGGTTCACCTGGATCGGACCGGTAAACGTGTCCCCACCGTCGGTCGAGAAGCTGTAGAAGAGGTTGTGGTTGTCGGTATAGACGACGTACACCGTCCCGGCCCGGTCGACGCTCACGTTCACGAACTGGTGGCCGTAGGAGGCCCTGGTGTTGGGATTCACATACACGGGATTGTCGGTGAACGTCTGCCCGCCGTCGCGCGAGACCGCGATCCACACGGCGTGAAACGAGGTCGGGAGCACCGCCTCGGCGGCGTTCGCGATGCCGCTGAAGACCTGGTAGACGAAGTGGTTCCGGGGGTCGATCGCCAGGTTGCCGATCTCATTGTCGTCGATCAGGAACGCATGGGCGACGTCGATCGCCGACCCAAGCTGCGTGAAGTGGGCGCCGGCGTCGAGACTGCAGTTGACGTCGATGTTGAACGTGACGATGTCGTGGTACGAGATGCACACTTTGGTCGCTTGGTCGGCGGCGATCCACTCGCGGTCATCGCCGGGGATCGTGGCGCTCGTGACGTTCTTGCTCCACGTCTGCCCGCCATCCTGGCTGGTGCTGACGGTGACATTCGCGAGGCTGAGGCTCGCGACGTAGAGGTTGTCGAACCCGTCGGCGTTCGCCTCCGGCGCCGTGGCCAAGTCCGTATCGCCGCCGCCAGGTCCCACTCCGCCGAGCGCTTGCGAGATCTGGTTGGGGGAGTCCAGGGCCGTGTAGTGCAGGCCGCCGTCGGTCGACTTCCAGGCGAGCGTGCCGCTGGTGACGCCGAGCTCCGAGGACACGTAGAACGTGCCCGTGGCGTCGGCGCGAATCGCGGGCTCTGCGGCGCCGTTGGTGCAGCCCGGCGAGCCCGGGCATACCGTCCCCGGCGCGGCGCCGAGCTCAAAGTTCACGAAGGCGAACGATCCGCCGCTCACCGATTGCGCCGACTGCACGCCGCCGTCCCGCGCCGGTGAGGACGGCCGCCCCGAGTCGCAGGACGCCAAGAGTACGATGCATCCCAGGGCAATCAAGGCCTTCATAACGACCCTCCGTGTGTGGTGGAGGGTGGTGGCGCAAGTTTCACGCCTTGGGTCGAGCCTCGGCTCTGTCCGTCAGCACGGCACATGTGATGCGGCGAATCGTGAGGTTGCAAATGACTGCCCTATGAATGGCGCAGAAAGGAGAGATGTATGATGCGTGCGCTCGACACTTGTGGCCTTACCGGGGCCTTCATCGTCGGGCCGCCTGCTCGTCCGGTCCGAGCGCACCCGTAAAGCCCACTGGGCCCCTCTACGTGGCGAACAAATCCCCCTCCAACCTGGGAGGTGCAGCATGTCGAGACCCACGATAGCGGTGACGTCACTAGTCTCTGTTCTCTGCTTCACGCCCATGGCGAGTACGACGGCGCAGGGCATTCGGGCACACTTTGGAGTCGGCGGTGGCGTGACCGTTCCCACCGGCAGTTACGGCGACTCGCTTGGCTTCACCAACGGTTGGCAAGCGATGGCACTTGTCGACCTGACTTTACCCCGGTCGCCGATCGGCCTTCGAGTAGACGGAACCTACGGCGTGAACAACTCGAATAACACGATCACGAACCATGTGCAGACAAAGCTGGTGGGCGGTAGTGTGGACCTGACATACGAGCTCCCAGGGTCCACATCTGTGAAACCGTACCTCCTGACGGGGGCTGGCCTTTACCGCGTCAGGGCCTTCACCACCGGTGGCGGCTCCGGCCCCGATACCTCCGCGACGAAGCTCTCGTGGAACTTAGGCGGCGGCGTACGTTACGCCGTGCGTCGCGCAAGCCTGTTCCTCGAAGCGCGCTATAGCAGCGTGGGGCGCTTGTTGAATGCGAGTTCGTATTACTCACCGAGCAGAGGGCTTTACCAGCAGCCCAGCGTCCAAGTCTCGCAGGTTGGAGTCGCAGTCGGTGTCCGGTTGGGCGGCGAGTGAGAGTACGAGTCACATAAGTCTCCGTGACACGCCGCAATAACACGCCCCTCAGTGGGAGGACCGCTGCGGGGCTTCTCCTGAAAGGGGTTCAGGGGGTCGCGGGATTAAATCCCGCCGTCCCGCCTGATGGGAGAGTAAGCCTCACAGCGATCGGCTGTGGGGCTTCTTGCTAGGGGCTTCGAATTCGAGGTCCGGATCCGGCAAGCGCCCGAGTACGCGTCACACCATGCTGGCGGGTGCCCAGACGACACCTACACTACGAAAGAAAGAACATGCTGAAGCACGTCCGAACGTTCCTGCTCGCGGGTAGTCTAGCCGTCTTCCTGTACCCCGCGAAAGCTCGCATTCGCCAGTTTCACGAAGCGCGCGATGGGGAGCACGACTTCGACTTCGAGATCGGTTTGTGGAAGACCCGTCTTCGACGGCTCATACATCCGTTGACGGGATCCACAACCTGGGTCGAGATGGAAGGGACCACTGTCGTACGCAAGGTGTGGAACGGCCGTGCTAACATTCTCGAGCTGGTGGCCGACGGCGCGGGGGCGCACTTCGAGGGCATGAACCTGCGGCTGTACCACCCGCAGGCGCACCAGTGGAGTCTGAACTTCGCCAACGCCAACGACGGCGTGCTCAGCCCGCCGGCGATCGGCGAGTTCAAGGATGGGCGCGGCGAGTTCTACGACCAGGAGCCATTCAATGGCCGAGCCATCTTGGTTCGATTTGTCATATTGCCCCTCACTCCGGATTCGTGCCGTTTTGAGCAATCATTCTCCGATGATGGAGGCAAGACGTGGGAGGTAAACTGGATCGCGATAGACACACGGGTGAAGAACTGAGTCCGATTCGTAGATGGGAGCGAGTCATGAGGTGGCGTTGTCCTCCGCACGTCGGCGCGGCCGCGGGACCAGCTCCCCTCCACAATTGGGGCAGATGTGAACCATGGAAGCCGCGCAGGCAGAGCAGAAGGTGCACTCATACGTACAGATGTAGGCATTGCCTGTAGGCTGAAGGTCCGCTCCGCAGCGTTCGCAGCGAGTGCGCATTTCGAGAGCCATAGGAACGCTCAAGGAGGCGACGGTCAGAAGCTACCGCCAGGTGCCCCGCCGCGCAGCGTACTCTTCACGGGCTCCACGAACGTCCGCTCCTCCCGCAGAATAATCCGCTTCGCCTGCGCCATAGCGAGATTCGCGCGGCCGTCGGGGTCTGCCTTCAGGCGCGCGCGATACGCCTCGTAAGCGGCGAGCGACTCAAACGAGATCAGCGCCCATGCGATGTTGTTCGTCCCCTCATACGGCAGGAAATAGCCCAGCAGGTCCCCACCGCACCGCGGGATGATGCGCGACCAATTGTCGGCGTACTCCGCGAACGCCTCGCGCTGGAACGGGTCGATCTCGTAGCGAATCAAACAGGTGACGGACATGGATACTCCGGGGACGTGAGGACGCCAACGGACGACGGCGAACGCGCCGGCCGCGAGCCCTCCCAGGAACGAGCGGCGCTTCATGGCGGCGAAAACACGGCGCCAAAAATGAGCGCCGCGCCGGTCAAGCACAACGGGACGAGCAGGTTCGCTGCGAGCAGCACCCACTGTCGCTCGCGCAACCGGTCAAGTTGCGTGCGCGCTCAGAACGGGAGGGAGAGATTGCGCAGGATCCTCCAACGGCCACTCGCGTCCTGACTCCACACGGTCAGGTAGCGGCCTTGCACCTGGGTGGGGCTCTCGCCACTCCGTTGCAGGCGCAGATCGACGTGGCCCCATTCGTAGATCTGCGGTCCCGCTCGTGTCAGCCCATCCTGCACGATGTCGCCGGTGACCAGGTCTCCTTCCTTCGCGAAGCGCTCCCGCATCAGTGCCGCGATGGCGAGCCGGCCCACCACGCTCCGCCCCGTCGCGGTCACGAACACCGCGGCATCGTCATAAGGGGCGGCGATGGCGTCGGCGTCTTCGCGCTTCATGGCGTCCAGCCAATCCCCGTTCGCTCGGTCGATCTCCTGCCGCGCCACAAGGGGATCGGCGGTCGCGCCGTCGGGACCGCGCTGGTCAGCGCACATCAGGCAGCCGAGCGCGAGCGCCGCCGGGATCGCCGTCGCGCGCCAGTGCATCATGGCAGGGTCGGGGATGGGATATGCGCAAGCGGACTCGGCGGCGCGTAGCGGAGCAGGGTCAAGGCAATCGGCAGTCCCACACAGGGGACGTGAATCGCCACGCCGACGAGCACATCGTGCAGCGCGAGCGGCTGCGGACCGATCGCGGACATCGGGATCACGACGAGTTGCATGAAGAAGTAAACCGCCACGCCGTAGGCCGCGCCCGAGACCACGGCGTGTTGCAGCAGAAAGGGCAGGCGGCGACTCGCCAAGTAGTAGACGGCGGCAGCCGACGTCGCGATAGAGAAGTGGCACAGGAGTCCCAGCCCGGCCGTCGCCAGTCCGCCGGTGAAGGCATCGCGGCCCAATATGCCGCTCGCGATGCCCTGGAGCATGGGCACCGTAAGCGTGACGTGCGCGTACACCACGATGGCCGCGGTGATGTCGAGCACGCCGGCCAGCAGCCCCGCCCGCAGGTTTGCCGGGACTGCGCTCGGCATTCGAATGATGTTCACTCGCGAGCAATTATGGCGTCCGAGAGTGCCGATGTCGCGCACGATCCGACGGTTCCATCACGTTTCGACGGAACTATCGTCCCGGCGTTCGTGAAGTATCGGAGAGCCCGCGGGGCCTTCGATGACTAAGAGGCGCGGTTCCTTATCTCACGGGGCGCGACACCCAGTATCCGACGCATGTGCACGGCGAGGTGACTCTGGTGGCAGAACCCGACTTCGACGGCTACCTGATTGATCGACAGCCGTCCCGAGCGCAGTAATGCCGCCGCGCGCTCGACCCGGCGTCGGATCACGTACTGATACGCGGAAACGCCAATCGACCTCCGAAATTGCACGGTGAACTGCGAGACACTCAGCCCCGCGACCCTGGCGATCTCAGCCAGAGAAAGTTGACGACTCAGGTTGGCTTCGATGAAGGATGTCGCGTCTCGCAGTCGCCGAGCGCCCATCGCGCTGCGTTCCCGCGTCGGTTCGCGAGCGAGGGAGCTGTGATTGTGCACGAGACAGGCGGCGAGGCCCTCGGCCAAGCTGTCCACATACAAGGCCCCGCTCGGATAGCCGCTCTCCATTTCCGCCTTGAGCGCCCAGCCAATGTGCTCGATGCGCGCATCCCGCACCTGAAAACGGCTGCGGATTTCGAGATGGCGCGGGTCGGCGTGAAAACCCTGCACGACGCGGCGCAGCAGCTCCTCCTCGATCGTGATCACCAGATTGATGTCGGTGCCTCGAAGCTCCCAGGCCGCCGGCAGGTGCGCGGGGACGATGTCGATGTCGCCGAAAATCACTGTTCCCTGGTGCTGCGCACTGCCGTAGCGAGAGAGGGCGTAGATCGGCGGGCCGGCATGTATGCAGACGCGTACGCCATCGCAAGGCGGTGATTCCACCCCGCCGGCGGGGTCGGTCATGAGCCTCAACCGAACACCGCCCGTCGCACCCAGGACCCTCTGCCGAGGCAGACCAGTTGTTCGCAGCGCCACAGCCATCAAGGTACGCGTGGTCGCGGCGCTCAGGAAGCTTTGATCAACGGGGGAAGCACCATGACGAAAGCACTCATCATCGGCGGCGGCATCGCCGGCCCCGTCACCGCCGTCGCACTGCAGCGCGCCGGCATCGAGTCGGTGGTGTATGAAGCCTACCCCGAACACGCGGGAAACGCGGGCGCGTTCCTCACCGTCGCCGTCAACGGGCTCGACGCCCTGCGGGCGCTCGATCTTCATCAGCCTGTGATGGACCTGGGTTTCTCCACGAGGACCATCGAGCTGGTAAGCGGAACGGGCAAGCGACTAGGCGTGATCCCGATTGGGGGCGTCCTCCCCGACGGCACTACGACACACACCATCAAACGCGCCGACCTGTATCGGGCCCTGTACGAGGCAGCGCGGGGCCGCGGGATCGATGTGCACCATGGCAAACGTCTGGTCGACGCCGAGGTGCTCGCGAACGGCGGCGTGCAGGCCTCCTTTGAGGATGGGACACGCGCCCCCGGGGATGTACTGATTGGCGCGGACGGTATTCATTCGCGCGTGCGCCGGATCATCGACCCCGCCGCGCCCGCCCCCCGTCACCTTGGTCTCGGCAACGTCGGAGGCTTCACCCGCACGGCGGCGGTCAGCACCCCGCCTGGCGCGTACGTCATGACCTTTGGCAAGCGGGCATTCTTCGGTTACGTGGCGCATCCGTCTGGGGAGACCTGGTGGTTCGCCAATCCGCCGAGTGCGCGGGGGGCCGCGCGGCGTCTGGTCCCGGAAACGTTGACAGACGATCAATGGAAAGCGCGCCTGATCGACGTGTTCGCGGATGACGTGGGACCGACCGTCGATATCATCCGGAGCACGATGGAGCTGGTTGGCGGCACGGATCAATACGACCTTCCCAAGGTCCCGACGTGGTACCGCGGTCCGATGATCATCATCGGCGACGCGGCTCACGCCGCCTCGCCGAGTTCCGGGCAAGGCGCGTCGATGGCGGTCGAGGACGCACTGGTCCTGGCCAAATGCCTGCGTGACCTCCCAGAGCCCACGGCGGCCTTCCAGGCATTCGAACGGCTGCGTCGCCCGCGGGTCGAGCGCGTCGTAGCGTTCGGGGCGCGGTCCTCGAGCAACAAGGCGCCTGGCCCCGTCGGTCGAGTGTTCCGAGACCTGCTCGCGCCCTTCTTCCTGAAGCTCATCGCGCGTCAGTCGCAGGATTGGTTGTTCGGCTACCATATCGACTGGGATGATCGCGTCCGCCTTGGCGAAGCCAAGTGATAAGAGATCGCGGGTCCGGTCTGAGGGTAATCGGACTCCTGTTCGCCTTGGGAATTCCGTGCGTGCCGCTATCCAAGTGGGAGAATGAATTCGCCGGCGTGGGTCATCTCGTCGGGTACGACGTGATCTGGTGGGCGATTGTGGTGCTGCTTGGCCTGAGCGCCGGAATTGTGACCCTGGCCAGCCTTTACCTCTGGCGACGTAATATCTGGACCAACGCCATCGCGCGCTGCGTCGTGGACGGCGTCGGAATTCTGTTTGTGCGATGAGTCCGCTCCTGGCACAACACATCGGTTTGAAGGCGACGTTGAAGAGGCGCCGTGAGTTCCGCTGTTTTCTCTTCACCGTTGCGCCACGCCGTCGCCAGCCGCCTCACACCCGAGCATCCACGGTCACCTCGAGGCACTCAACGTCGAAGTACGCCGTGCCGGGCTCACGATCACCGACGCGCAGGAATTCGCCGATTCGGTCACGGATTTTCGGAAGACGATCACGCGCGCGCAGGCCTCGCACCCCGACGTGTACTACGTCGAAGCGCTGAACCCGCAGCTCGATGTGCTCGGCCAACAGCTGGGCGACGCCAAGATCCGCAACATCGCGTCGGTCGTTGCTCCGTCGGTCAGTCAGCGGCCCGAACTGTTCGAAGCAACCTGGTATACCGACAGCAATCTCAAGGACTTTGCCTTCAAGACCCGGTTCGAAAGGCTGTATCCCGGTACTCAGTTTGCCACGCACATGATGCCCTATGCGTATGACGACTTCAACATGATCGTGCAGGCGTTCGAACGCGGAGAGAATCCGGCGGTGTATGTCCGCAACATCCGAAGCTATGATGGCAACGCGGGCAGGCTGACCAAGATGGCGGGCAGTGGCAACTTCCAATCGATGCCGGCCGTGTGGGAGATCGAGCACGGCAAGCCGGTGTTGCTCTCACATCAGTAGGACCATGGAGGCCTTATGACGAAAGTGACGCGGGCGGCGATGCTCCTGGTGCTGGTGATCGGCACAATGCTCGGGGGGGCGTATCTCATTACGGCGAGGAACAATGCTGTCATGAATAGCGCACACCAAGAAACGCCGTCCGGATTCCTTCACTAGTGGTGCTGTAAGTGCGGACTCCAGTAATTGTTTCCTGGAGCGGCGGCAAGGACAGCGCCCTCCTGCTGCACCATTTGCGGCGCGATCCGCAGTACGAGGTAATCGGCCTCGTTACGACGGTTACCGCCGACTACGATCGCATCAGCATGCACGGGATCCGCCGCGTAATCCTCGACGCCCAGGTCATTCAGCTCGATCTTCCACTATATGAAGCGACGATTCCAGTGGCCGCTTCGAACACCGAGTACGAGGCCGCGTTCCTGGCCGCCCTGGCGCGGGCGCGGGCGGCATTCCCCAGCGTGCGCACGATCGCGTTCGGGGACCTGTTCCTCGAAGACGTCCGTGCCTACCGTGAGCGGCTCCTCGCGCCGCACTCGTGGCAGGCGCTCTTTCCTCTCTGGGGGCTCGACACCGCGGCCCTCGCACGCCAGTTCGTCGCGGATGGGTTCCGGGCGATCGTGTGTTGCGTCGACACGCAGCAACTCGCACCCGAGTGGGCGGGCCGCGACTACGACTCCGATTTTCTCGACACGCTGCCGCACGCTGTGGATCCCTGCGGCGAGCGCGGCGAGTTCCACACTTGCGTGTATGGCGGCCCCATCTTCGGCCAGCCGCTCGCGCTCGAGCGCGGCGCGCGCGTGCGGCGCGACGGGCGCTTCGAGTACTGCGACCTGCTGGTACGCGCGACGCGGTCGTTGTGATCTCGGTCACACGAGCCCGTTACTCTCCCAGCCCCAACCGGGTCTTGACTGCGTTGGTTCAGCATCACTCAATTGTGGACTCAGTCGGAGGTACGACAATGCTTCGCAAGATCCTCATCCTCGCCGCCGTGCTCGCGGTTCCAAGCGTGCTCGCGGCGCAGGGCGTTCCTAATGCAAACGCGTCCGACACCGCGAAGTCCAAGGTGGCGGCGCACCGCCAGAACCCGCAGGTGCCGGCGCAGGAAGCGTCGGATACCGCCAAGTCGAAGGTCGCACAGCATCGCGCGACGCGGGTTCTTGGTACTGCCAACCAGCCGGTCACGCCCGCCACTCGGGCCGTGCCGGCGACTCCCAACGCTGGTGGGGCCGCGACACCCGCGACGCCCGCCGTGCCGGCTTCGCCGTCCAAGAAGCCGTCGGGCGCTGGCAGCCAGGCAGGTAGCCATCGGCCGTAATGTCTTGCGCGACTAACAGTCGTGTGGAACACCGTGAGGCGCGGCGTCTCGACGTCGCGCCTCATGTCGCGTTTCCCACCCGTATTCTGGTTTCGCTCGCGCTGCTCGCCACCATCGTTCGCGCGGCGCACGCGCAGGCGCAGGGCTCGTTTGGTGTAGGCGTCGGCACGGTGCGCTACGCCGGTGGCACGAAGGTCAGTACCGCCTCGTTCTCCCCGGCGTGGACGTTCGACTCCCGCAACGCCAGTCTGAGCTTCGCCGGCACATTCGCGTCCGTCCCACTCGGCGTCTGGTCGAGTCAGGGTCGCACGGACGTGTGGGTGTCAACGCCGCCGGCGCTTGGCGGATTGCGCCTCGGGCTCCAGGGCACTGCGGCGGGAACGGCCCGGACGGATGGCGATTGGACGGCGGCGACTCACGGCGTCGCCGAGCTCTTGTGGGCCGGACAGGCATGGGGCGTCGGCATCGGCGCCGGACCGTCGGCCGGCTGGATCGTCAACACACCGTCCGTCACGGCACTGCACACGCGCGCGCGGGCGTGGTGGCAGGCGGGCACGCGGAGCTACAACGTGAGTCTCGACCCCACTCGCTTCCTCGGTGCATGGTTCACCGACGCGACCGCGAGCGTCACCGCCAATCGACCAGGCGTCGTCACGTCGCTCTGGGCGACTGCGCGCATCAGGTCCACGTACGGATCGAAAGCGGCGGGCGGGGTGCTGGTGCGCGTCTTCCCGGTCTCACGCCTCGCGCTCGAGCTGGGCGCGGGAAGCTATCTCGCCGATCCATATCAAGGCCTGCCGCGCGGGGGGTATCTCACCGCGGGCGTGCGCCTGTTTACGGCTCCCCGCACCCTCCCGCCGGTGGCGTCGCAGCCTACCTGGCCTCCCCTCGTGCCGGCGCGACGCGGCGACAGCGTCGTGGTCCGATTCCACATGGAGGGCGCCAGCTCGGTCGCGATCGCCGGTAATTGGGACGCCTGGCAGGTGCGCGCGCTCTCGCCCCTCGGGGGAGACATCTGGGAGGGCGCGTTCGCGCTCCGGTCGGGCACCTATCACTTCGATCTCCTGGTGGACGGCAAGGAGTGGGTTGTACCTGGCGGCGTCGCCGTCAGTACCACCAGCGATGGCAGCATGGAGGGTGTGCTGGTCGTGCCATAGCGAGACCACACGGGCCGTCTTTCGGCGGCCCACGGAAGTAGGCCTTTTCGTTACCCGGTTTACTTCCCGTACCGCTCGAACCGGTACGCGAGCTCCGGACCTTCGTCACCCTCGTAGGCGAGTTGCGCGATCAGCAACGTGAATGGCTCCGTGTACCGGGCGATCCGCAAGGGGCCAGCATCGACCGGATCGAAACCCACGTCGCGGATCAGCTCGGCGGCGATCTTTTTGCTGCGCGCATCATCCCCGCAGTAGACGAGGCTGGGTTTCCTGGCCTTGCGCCGCGCCGCAAAGACCTCGAACAGCACTTCGCTTGGCACCGTGTTGAACGCCGAGACGACCCGCGCCTTCGGCACCTTCTTCGCCAATGCCTCCGAGCCTGAAGAGGTGTGCGCGATCGCGAGGTCAGAGTCATCGGCATTCATCGGGAGCGAGCAGCTGACGATGGTCTTGCCCGACAGGTCGCCCGCTTGTGTCAAGACGTCGTCGACTCGGGACCAGTGCACCGCCAGCAAGAGCGCATCAGCTTCGCGCGCGGCGTCACCGGGCGTCCCCGCCTTAGCGTTTCCCCGCGCCTCGCGTGCCAGCTTCTTCAGCTTCTGCTCGCTGCGCGCGTAGCTGAATATCACCTCATGGCCGGCTCGCGCCCAGATCGTGCCGAGCTTGCCGCCCATCAGTCCCGAACCCAGAATGCCAATTCGCATTACGTACCTTCCCAAGACGCTGGCGCCGACTTAGCGCGGTATCACCGGCAGCACCACATGCGAGGGGTGCGCCGCGTCGTGCAGCACCCGCTGGTGCGCCACCACGAACGTCGTATCCCGCTCGTTGTTGCCGCCGGTGTTCAGGTTGCGGTCGTACTTCGGGAACAACGCCGACGCCACGCTGACCCGCAGCCGATGCCCCGGCGGGAACACCATCGAGGTGAACCACAGGTCGATGTCGTAGCGCTCGACGCGGCCCGGCACCAGCGGGACCTCGCGGTCCATCCCTCGCCGGAAACGCGCCCGCACCAACCCGTCCTGCACTCGCTCGGCGTGCCCGTCGGGCCACACGTCGAGCAGCATGACGGTCCAGTCGGTGTCCAGCCGGTCGCTCGCCGCCCACACCTGCGCCGTCATCTCGCCGGTGACCTCGAGCGGCCGGGTGAGCGGCGCTGACGTGAAGACCAGTGCGTCGCGCCGCGTGGCGTTGAGCTGGGTGTAATCCTCGTTGAGCGACTCCTCCAGCTCGCGCGAATCGATGAGATACGGCGTGGGATCGGCCGGATCGTAGGTGAACGTGTCGGCGGGCGCGCCGGCGCTCGGGGGGGGCGGCACGGTGTCGAGCACGCCGTCGCCGCCGCTGGTCTGCGCGTGCCCGCCGGATGATACGTAGAACTTCGTCAGGCGCTGCCGCGCCAGCGGCCACTCGTTCTCGGTGCGCCACGTGTTGTCGCCCTGGACGAAGATGTCGAGGTGCGGCAAGCGGTCGACGCCGTTGTTGCGGCCCATCAGGTAGTGATCGAACCAACGCAGCTGCAGGTCGCGGTACTGGTACCGCGCCTGCGGGCCGAAGTCTCCGGTCACGTAGTCCACGCCCTTGTGCGCGTGCACGCCCATCACGATGTGCCAGTTGGGGTGGTGCGGATGGCTCAAGAGCGAGTCGGTAAAGTAGATCGGGCCGCGCGAATCATCGTGCCAGCCGGCCATGGACAGGACCGGCGCTCTCACGTTGTCGATGCCGGTGGTGGCCGCATGCTGGTGCCAGTACGCGTCGAGCGTGGGATGTGCGATCCAGCGGTCCCACAGCGGCACGTCGCCGCAGGCCAGCCGCTGCGGCAGGGTGATGAGCGGCAGGTGCGTGATGGCCTCACCGATATCCAGTTCCGCCGTGTTGGGGTCCATCGTGCGGCCTCGCATCAGGCACGCCCAGTCCACATTGATCGGACCGAATGCCATCGCGGCATAGGGGACCACGACCCACGGATCCGGAGAGGCCGCCGTGGGCGAGATCGCCGCGAGATGCGGTGGATTGCTGACTGCCGCGTACCACACCAGCCGGCCTTCGTCCGAATGGCCGATCATGCCGACCTTGCCATTGGCGCCGGGGAGCTTCGCGGCCCACTCCACGGCGTCGTAGCCGTCCTCCCGGTCGGTGCTGTAGTCACCGAAGTCTTTCACATCGCCGCTCGATTGATCACGCCCGCGCACGTGCTGCGCCACATAGATGTAGCCGCGCGACGCCCACCAGCGGCCCGGTCCATGGTTCACTCGCCGATACGGCGTGCGCTGCATGACGACGCCGAACGGTCCATTGCCCACCGGCCGCGCGATATAAGTCGCCAGCCTGGCCCCGTCCCGCGTGGGCATGAACACCAGCGTGTCCTCGGTGACCGCGTACTGCGAATCGGAGGCCGGCATCGTCCACACCGAGTAGTCGTGCTCGACTACGCCCGGCGTCGCCCGGCGCACGAGGCGGAAACGACGATCGAGCAGCCGGTCACCGTTCCACTGGACCCCCGTGAGCGTGTCGCCGTGCCAGGCCGCGCGCATCATCACGCGAGCGTCCTGCGTGAGCAGCACGGAGTCGCCGCCGGCCGTGACCTGGGTGACCGTGAGCATCGGCTCACCGGTGCGGCGCCGCAGGAACCCGACGAACCCTGAGTCGCTGCCCGCGAAGTGCGCGAACCCCATCCGGCGCCAGCCCTCGAAGCCGAACTTGGGCTTGGCACTGAGCGCGATATAGACGTCCCAGTCGCCCGCCAGGCTGGGCGTGGTCCGCGGCACCAACGCCAACAGAGATACCAGGATGAGCCAACGCATCATGTCATACCTCCGCAACGGATTGGGATCGCCGGCGCCCGGCGACCAGGATGCCCACGCCGACGAGATTCAGTACGACGATCACCGCCGTGATCTTGAGCGCGAACGTCGTCACGCTCGCCACCTGGATGATCGGGAACAGCGACAGCACCGTGTACAGCACCGTCATCAGCAGGCCCGACCACGCGGCCCCCTTGACCCACCACGGCGCCCGCGGGGTCACGCCGCGCAGGCCGACCAGGGGAATCGCGAACATCACGATGTAGGTCAGCGCGTAGAAGATCCCGCCCGCGTTGAACACGAGCTGGAAGGCTTCCGCCTGTCCCACACCGACGAGGCTCACGACGGACATCGCGAAAGAAAATAGGGCGACCACGGCAATCGAGTTGACCGGGGTGCGGTACTTTGCGTGCAGCCGGCTGAACCAGGCGGGTAGCAGTCGGTCCCAGCCCGCCACCATCGGCAGTCGGGTCACGGCGGTGAACGCGACGCTGATCTGCGACACGCGCATCACCAGCGTCATGAGGATCGCGATCGTCACCAGCAGCCCGGCAATGCCGAAGGGGCCGAAGCCCACGCGCAGCACCTGCGGTAGCGGGCCGATCAAGTCGATGTCGTTGGTCGGGATGTAGGCCACCACCGTCGCGGTGCCGAGGATGAAAAAGAGCGCGATGACCGGCGCCGCGATGTACACGGATTTCCTCACCGCGCTCGCCGGTGAGTGCGTCTCGCCTGCCAGGATGGCCATGTATTCGAAGCCGGAAAATGCGCCGACCGCCAGCTTGCCCAGGACATTGAGATTGAACAGCGACAGGTCGGGCACTGCGGTCCGGAGCGGACGGAACGATTGCAGATGACCGGTGGCCAGACCGAGGAACGGCAGCAGGATCAGGACGGCGAAGATCGTGATCATGAACACGCCGCCGGCATTGTGGACCCACTTGGTGAGCGACAGGCCGACGAACGCCAACCCGGCCAGGAGCGCGATCGCGAGCGCGGATGCCATGGACACGAACCACCAGCTCCGGGTCATCCACGCCGCGCTCGGGCCCAGCGCGTACGACAGATAGGTCGCGACCGTGAGGCCCAGCTCCGATGCGAACAGGATCACGTACAGCCACAGATTCCAGGCGACCATGAAGCCGATCGTCTGGTTGAAGCCGAGTTTCGCCCACTGATAGAGGCCGCCCTCGAGCGGTATCAGCTGGTTGAGCCAGATGACCACCGCCGCCAGCGGCAGGTAAAACAGCACGACCGCGAGCAGCCACATCACCACGTGCGAGGGCCCGAGCTTGCCCGCGACGCCGATCCAGGTGAGGCCGATAATGAAGAGGATCTGCGTCAGCGCGAGATCGCGGACGCCCAGCTCCTTCTTCAGCGACGCGCTGTGCGCCTCGACCTTGGCTTCTTCCTGTTGCAGCGTCATCGGCCGAGGCGCTCCCACAGCCGCGCCCACGCCGCCAGGCCTTCGTGCAGGCGCTGCACGCGGAAGAACTCGTTGGGCGCGTGGAAGTCTTCGTCGCCCGTCGAGAAGGAGAAGTACACGGTGTCCAGGCCCATGAGCCGCTGGAACATCTCCGCGACGGGGACGGTGCCGCCCATGCGGACGATGAGGGGGCACACGCCGTACACCTCGGCCAGGGCGGCCTGCGCGGCCTGCAGGACCGGGTGGTCCCGGACGATGTGCGCCGGCCGGGCGCCGTGGTCGCCGGGCCGGATCGACAACGTCGTGCCCGGCGGCACGTGGCGCTCCAGGTGCCGGGTCACCAGCGCCACCACCTCGTCCGGGTCCTGATCCGGCACCACGCGGCAGGTGATCTTGGCGTGCGCCTCGCTCGGCACGACGGTCTTCGTGCCCGGCCCCTGATAGCCGCCCCACAGGCCGTTGACCTCGAGCGTGGGCCGGGTCCACTGGCGCTCGAGCGTCGCGTACCCGGGCTCGCCGAATGCCGCGGGGGCGCCGACCTGCGCCAGGTAGGCCGCCTCGTCGAACGGCAACGCCGCGATCTCGGCACGCTCGGCGGCGCTCAGGTCGCGGACCCGGTCGTAGAAGCCCGCCACGGCGACACGTCCGTCCGGCTGGTGCAGCGAGGCGATGAGCCGCGCCAGCGCGTGCAGCGGGTTGGCGACGCTGCCGCCGTGGCGCCCGGAATGCAGGTCCTTGGCGGGTCCGCGCAGCGTCAGCTCGAGCCCCGCGAGGCCGCGGTTCGCGACGGTGAGCGACGGCTCGTCGATGCGCCACATCGCGCCGTCGGCCGAGATCACCACGTCGGCGGCCAATAGATCTTTGTGCTGCGCGACGAAGGCCTCGAGATGGCGGCTGCCGATTTCTTCCTCGCCCTCGATCATGAACTTGACGTTGATCGGCAGGCGCCCCTGCTCCCCGAAGAACGCCTCGGCGACCTTGATGGGGATCAGCATCGGCCCCTTGTCATCAGACACGCCGCGCGCGTAGAGGCGGCCGTCCACGAGCGTCGGCGTGAAGGGCGGGCTGTGCCACTTCTCGACCGGATCTTCCGGCTGCACGTCGTAGTGTCCGTAGATCAGCGCGGTCGGCGCGCCGGCCGCGCCGAGCCACTCGGCATACACGACGCTCGCGCCCCCCCCGGCGGTGGGCATGGTCCGGACGGTGAACGGTCCCGCGGCCGAGAGCTTCGCGGCGACCCACGCCGCCGCGGCGTGCACGTCCGCCGCGTGCGCGGGCTCGGTGCTGACACTGGGGATCGCGGCGAACTCGACCAGCTCCGCGAGGATCCGCTCGTGCTCGTTCTCGAGGCGCGCGAGCACCGGGGCCAGGTCCATCACTTGCCGCCGTCGATCGAGAGAACTTGACCCGTGATCCACCCCGCGGCGTCGGACGCGAAGAACAGCACTCCTGCGGCGATATCCTCCGGCGTGCCGAGCCGCTTGAGCGCGATGCCGTCGACGAGCGCCCGCTGCCGCTCGGCGCCGTAGGATTCCCACTGCTTCTCGGTGGTCGGATTGGAGCGTACGAACCCGGGCGCCACGTTATTGACGGTGATGCCCCAGGGCCCCAGCTCGTGGGCCAGCTGCCGGGTGAGACCGATCTGCGCCGCCTTGGCCGAGGCGTAGGCCTGGATGCCGGTCAGGCTCACGCCCAGGCCGGCGCCGCTCGAGATGTTGATGATCCGACCGAATCGCGCGGCTTTCATTCCCGGCGCCACGGCCTGCGAGAAGTAGAACGCCCCGGTCACGTTGACGTCGTAGATGGCCTGCCACTCCGCGGGCGTGACCGCCTCGAGCGGCCGGCCCACCTGGCCCAGCACCCCGCCGGCGTTGTTCACCAGGATGTGCACCAAGCCCCTAGCCCGCGACGCGTCCGCCACGAAGGCGTCCACCGCCGCCTTGTCGCACACATCCACCCGCCGCACGGTGCAGGCGCACAGCCGCGCAGTCTCGGCCAGCTCGTCCTCGAGCACATCGCACGCCCACACGGCTGCGCCGCGCGAAGCGAAGGCGATGCTGATCGCCCGGCCGAAGCCGTGCGCGGCGCCGGTGACGATCGCCGTCCGGCCCTCCAGGCTCACGTCATGACCCCGGCGAGCGCGTCCAGCGCCTCCATGGACTGGGGCCGTTCGCCGCGCTCGATCTCGTGGATCAGCTTCACCACGGCCGACGTCAGCGGCGTCGGCACGCCTGCCTCGGCGCCCAACACGGCGACTAGCCCTAGCTGCGCGTCGACTTCCGTCGGCCGTTTGCGGACCGCGAGGTCGCGCCAGATGCCGCTGTGGGTCTTGGCTGACTTGCGATTGTGCGCAACGAGATGATCGAGCGCTTGCTCCGCGGCACCCGCCGGGGCGGCGGGCACGTAGGCCGCGGGATCGAACCCGTCGAACGCTTCGGGGTGCACGCCGCGCGCCAGCGTCACGGCGAGGATCTCGCGGGCCAGCGCGATGTAGAGTGGGCGGTATTCGGGACGCGCCAGGCCATCGGCGATCGACTCGTTGGTCAGGGCCGTGGCGAAGAGCATGGCGCCGTAGGCTTCCTTGGCCCAGAGGTAGCCCCAGATGTTGGCGGTGGCGGCGGCGCGGTCGTCGAAGTCGCGCCAGGCGTCGCGAAGCGCGAGCGTGCGGGGCGTGATGCGTTGCGACGGCGCCCCGAACGCCTCCCCGACCATCACGGTGCCGCGGCCGCCGTAGAGAATCGAGCCGGGCTCCAGGTAGTCGGCGCCGAAGTTCACGAAGGCGCCGACGGTCCGCGCTTCCCCGACGACGGCGGCGATGGCCAGCTCGTTCAGCCCGTTCTGCGCCGAGACGACGCACCCGGCGGGGGTCAGATGAGGGAGCAACGCGCGGACGGCAGTCTCGGTGTGATGCGCCTTGGTCGCGAGGATGATGGTGTCCCACGAGCCGGTCAGGCGGTCGGGCGGTTGGGCGGTTGGGCGGACCGTGAACTCGGCGATCGGGCCGGTGATGCGGAGGCCGTTCGCGTTGATCGCATCAACGTGGTCGGTTGCGGCGTCTACCAGCGTGATGTCGTGACCGGCGCGCGCGAGGAAGGCGCCCAGCGTGCCCCCGATCGCCCCCGCCCCCCAGACCAGGAACCGCATATCCTAGGACTGGGCGCCCCAGGAGCCGGCCAGCAGCGCGCGGGTCTCTTCCACGGCGACCTGCCAGAGCGCCAGCACGTCCTCGTCGGATCGTTGGTAGAGGCCGCCGTAGTTGCCGTCGCCGATGTAGCCCTTCAGCGCGACGGGGTCGAGCATGCGCACCCGGTCCATCTCCACCATGGGTCGTTGCTCCGCCGGCAGCGCGACGCCCGGGAGGCGCGTCCAGGGGAAGTTCTCCATCCACGACCCGTGCGAGGCGACGGGATCGATGGCCTGCACCTTGGCCCAGGTGCGCGGCGCGTTCCACCAGTTGTGGAAGATCACCCGGCACCCCGGGTGGTCGGCGGTCCACTCCTGCGCGAATTGCTGCACGGCGCCGTTGCCGCCGTGGCCGTTGCAGAGCATGATGCGCCGGAAGCCGCTGTGCGCCATGCTGTCGAGTATGTCTCGCACCAGCGCTAGGTGGGTCTCGACGCGCAGCGAGATTGAGCCGGGGAACTCGCGGAAGTATGGCGTCACGCCGTAGGCCACCACCGGGAATACCGGCACGCCCAACGGCTCGGCGGCGTCCGTGGCGACCCGCTCGGGCAGAATGCAGTCCACGGTCAGCCGCAGGTAACTGTGCTGTTCGGTACTGCCGAGTGGCAGCACCGCGCGGTCATCGCGCCGCAGGTAGGCCTCGACCTGCATCCAATTCATGTCGCTGATGCGCACGTCGCCGTTCCAGTTCTCGGTGAGAGGCAGGGACCAAAGTAGCCCGGTAGACTTTGGCCGCCAGCGCCCCATGTATATCCCTTGACACGTATATGCGCTGTAGGGTATACTAAGACCATGGAATCCGCGTTCGCCATCCTGGCGGAGCCCAACCGCCGCAAGATCCTCAGCCTTCTGGTCTCCTCCCGGCAGTCGGTGGGAGAAATCGAGCGCCGGCTGCGGATGCCGCAGCCGACCGTGTCCAAGCACCTGCGGGTGCTGCGCGAGGCCGGTTTCGTGGAATCCACCGTGGACGCGCAGCGCCGCCTCTACCGATTGAAGCCGGAGCCACTGCAGGAGGTGGATGCCTGGCTGGCTCAGTTCCGCCGGCTCTGGTCCACTCACATCGACGCGCTCGAACGCCACCTCGACCGAAGGAACAAACGATGAACATCCTCTTGTGGGTCCTGCAGATCGCGGTCGCCTTCCTCTACATCTCGGGTGGCGCATACAAAGTATTCAAGGTCGAAAGCCTCGCGGGTCACTTCCGTGGGCTCCCGTCCAACGTGTGGCGCGCGCTCGGCGTCATCGAACTCGTGGGCAGCGTCCTGCTCGTCGTTCCGGCCAGGGTGACCGGCGTGCCGATGCTGACGGCGATCGTCGCGGCGGTGCTCGCGGTCGAGAGCTTGGCGCTCGCTGCGGCCTACGGGCGGAAGTCACTCAAGCTTGTTGCCGCAAATCCGTTCGGCTGGTGCGCCACCATGGGAGTGCTCGCGGCTCTTGTGGCCTACGGGCGGTACGCGGGATGAAGGCCCGTGCGCAGTACACACCGGGTCCCGCCGGCGGGGCCCAGGTACTAAAGGACGGGGAGACGTGGACGCTCGTGCTCGTCAGAGAGCTGCGTCACGCGCCGGCAAAAGTTTGGCAGGCGCTTACCGACCCGGCGCAGCTGCGCGAATGGGCGCCGTTCGACGCCGATGGCACCCTGGGTAGGGTCGGAGCCACGGTGAAGCTCACCACGGTGGGAGCGCCGGGGCCGCACGTGACCGAAACCACAGTCACGCGAGCCGAGGCTCCCAGGGTGCTCGAGTACAACTGGGGTGGCTTCGACGTGCGGTGGCAACTCGAAGCCGTTGGCGGCGGCACGCGCCTGACGCTGTGGACCAACATCGATCGCCGCTTCATCGCAATGGGCGCGGCGGGGTGGCACATCTGCTTCGATGTGTTGGATCGCTGGCTCAGCGGAGCTCCCATCGGCCGCACCGTCGGTCCCGACGCGATGAAGTTCGGCGGCTTTCAGCGCCTGCACGGCGAGTACGCGAAGCTCTTCGGCATTGAGCGGAAAGGAAGCCCGCAATGAAAGGCAAGAAGGTCAAGGGATTCACGGCTGAGGAACGAGCCGCGATGAAGGAGTACGTCCAAGAGATGAAGGGGGCCAAGGCGGATGCGGATGGAGAAAGCGCCGTGCTCGCAAAGATCGCCACACTGAAGGAACCCGATCGCACCATGGGTAAACGGCTTCACGCCATCGTCACAGCCAGCGCGCCGACCCTCGTGCCGAGACTCTGGTACGGGATGCCCGCGTATTCCAAGGACGACAAGGTCGTCTGCTTTTTTCAAGGCGCGCACAAATTCAAAACACGGTACGCGACGTTTGGCTTTAGCGACAAGGCAAACCTCGACGAGGGCCACATGTGGCCGACCGCTTACGCGCTGAAGGAATTGACCGCGGCCGAAGAAGCAAACATCGGCGCGCTCGTGAAGAAAGCGGTGGGCTAACGCGGCAAATCCCGCAAAACACCGCGGTCAATGAACCACCGACATATGACCGGCTTTTTGGGTCAGTGTGATAGTGCGATGGAGGATCGCTAGGTGTCCGCGATCAGCAGTCTTAAGCATAGTTGTTGCGGTTGTGAGTGTCCCTGGCAAGTGATTCGTCGTCGTGATCATCGGCCTGCTCGCCGCGATCGCCATCCCCAAGCTCAGCAACACAAAGGAGAAGGCGTACATCGCGTCGATGAAGTCGGATCTCCGGAACTTGGTGACCGCGGAGGAGGCCTATTTCGCCGACTCCACGGCGTACACCGAGCAAACGGACTGCAACACCCCGCCGGCAGCGGGGAGCGTCGCGTGGTGCCCGTCGCGCGGGAACACCCTCGACAAGCTCAAGGTCCGTCAAGGTGGCTGGACGGCGCGCATGACGAACGCCACCACGTCCGTGGCGTGCGGGATCTATGTGGGCGGCGCGGCCCCGTTCCCGCCGGCGAAGCAGTCGGATCCGGAAGCTGCGCCGGTCTGTCGATAGGACGCTCCGTCGGTTCTAGCGCACTTTCCCACGCGCCGCGACCCTCCAGCTTCCTTCCACTCGCCCGCCGCGGCCGTACCAGATCTCGTCGTGCAGGTTCACCGTCGCGCAACAGTGGCTCGGCACCACCCAGACTTTCTCTCCAACGCGGGGTGTCGTTCCCCCTCTCCCCGAAGAGCCCGCCCTGAGCGCAGCGAAGGGGGAGAAGGGGTCAGGGGGTGAGGGCTCGACGTAGCCGTGCTCTTCATTCAGTTTGCGCATGGTCCATCGGTGCCCGATGAAGTGGCCGAACGTGCCTACGCCGACCGTCTGATCGCTCGAGAAGGTTTTTGACCCGGCGTCGATCACGCACTGGCCCGGGACCGCGGTGCTGACGACCGTGGTGAGCACGCGCAGCGCGCAGTCGCCCTCGGCGCAGAGCTTCGCCGCGAGGCTGCTCGCGTCGTAGAACACGTAGGTGCCAGGCCGGATCTCGGTAGTTTGCGGAATCAGCGGTGTCTTCGCGGCCCCCGGCGTCGAACCTCCGGAGACGATCTCAGCCTCGAGCCCCGCTGCGGCGAGCGCGTCAAGCACAGCGTCGATCCTCACGCAGGCCGCCTGGAAACCGGCCTCGTCGAGCCACGACGGCCAGTAGAAGATCCCCCGAAATCGGAGCACGCCTTCGCGATCTCCACCGCTTGTTCGGGTGACTGCACGCCGCAGCGGCCCACGCCTACGTCGATCTCCACCAGCGTGTCGATCCCCTGCAGGTCTCGAGCGATGTCGACGGAGTCGACCGCCACCTTCACGCGTCGCCGCTTCGCCAGCTCTCGCACACGCGACAGCTTTTCTTTCAACAGGGGGTAGGCGATCAGCACATCGTCGCCGGGCAACACCTCGGCCTCGCCCACTTTGGCGACCGTGATCCCGATGGCGCCGGCATCGAGCTGCATTTGCGCGATCTCGGCGATCTTGTGGGTCTTCACGTGCGGTCGGAGCTCGACGCCCCAGGCCCGACATTGCTGTTGCATCCGCGCGATGTTGCGCCCCAAGACGTCGAGATCGACGTACAGGGCAGGGGTGTCGAGGTCGAGCGCGTCCACTATGGGGCTTTCTTTGAGATCTTGGCGATCTTGGCAATGCACTCGATCTCGACGGCGATCCCGCCCGGCAGCGCGCCTGCCTGGATCGTGGTGCGTGCCGGAAACGGCGCCGTGAAGTACGTCGCGTACACGTCGTTCATCGCGGCGAAATCGTTGATGTCGCGCAGATACACGTTGCACTTGACGACGTGATCGAGCGACGAGCCGGCCGCCTGGAGGATCGCCCGGAGGTTCTCGAACACTCGCTTTGTCTCGGCGCGCACATCCCCTAACTGCAGACTCCCGGTTCCTGGATTAATCGGTCCCTGTCCGGCAACGAAAACGAAATCTCCCTCGATGATTCCTTGCGAATAGGGACCAACCGGCTTGGGCGCCTGGTCGGTCACAATGGCGTTTCTCACGCGATCCTCTTCAATCGTTTCCAGAGGTAATGAACAGGGAAGCCGGCCACCGCAATGCCGAGACCGTAGACCGGGGAATAGTTGCCGACGTGGATCTGTCCCCACACGATGGCCGACAAGCCCACGACGGTGCCAAGCATGAACACCAGCGGCACCAACGGATAGGCCGGTGTGCGGAACGGCCGCGGCGCATCAGCCATCTTGCGGCGCAGCAAGAACACCGCGGCGACGGCAAAGATCAACGCGGCCCACTCGACGACGACGAAGTACGTGATCAGGGTATCGTAGTCCTTGAGGACCAGAACCATGATGATCGCGACCGCGCCCTGGATCACGAGCGCCGCCCACGGCGTGGCCCAGCGCGGATGGGTGTTGCCGAGGAAGGAGAAAATGAGGCCGTCGCGCGCCATCGCGTACGGGACGCGCGTCTTGGCGAGGAGGTTGCCGTTGAGCGCACCGAAGACGCTCGTCATGATCGCGAGCATGATGAGAACGCCCCCGGCGGGCCCCGCAATCGCCGTCATGACCGTCCGCGCGATGGCTTCCTTTTGCTGCGCCATGACGCTGACCGGCATGATATACAGGTATGCGAGATTCGCGCCGATGTAAAGCGTGACGATGACCAGCATCCCGACGACGATGATCCGCTTCATCAGGCGCTCCGGTGCCACGACCTCGCCCGCGATCATGCTGACGCCGATCCAGCCGTCGTAGGTCCAGATGACCGCGGCGACCGCGCGCGCCAGGCCGCCGCCCTGCACGACGCCCCCTTCGATAATGTGTGAGTAATTGCCGTCCCCGAGCAGAAACGCGCCGAGGATGATTGCCGCCAGCGCCGTCACCTTGACCAGGGTGGTCACTCCGCTCACGGCTGCGCCGACTTGCGCCCCGAGCACGTTGGCGAACGTGAGGGAGATGATGGCGGCGATCGCGATCGACGGTACTGTCCGGGCGTCTGACGGCATGGCGAGCAGGTTGAGGAGGAATTCCGCGAATACGACGGACAGCGCGGCAATAGTCGTGGGTGTCGTGATCAGGACATACAGCCAGCCGAAGACGAACGCGGCGGCGTCGCCATATGCCTCGCGCAGGAACACGTAGACGCCGCCCGCCTCGGGCAGCAGCGTACTCAGCTCCGCCACGGCGAGCGCGCCGCACATGCTGATCAGACCGAATGCCGTCCAGAGTCCCATGATGACGAGCGGATTGGGGACGAGCCCGGCGATCGTCGGGGGTGTCCGGAAGATGCCGCTACCGATCGTGATGCCGACGATCAGCGCAATTCCGCCGGCGAGTCCGATGACGCGGCGGAGACCCAGCGCCCCTGACTCAGCCATTCGTGTGCTTCAGCACTGCTTCGGGGAGTCGCTCACCCTTAATGGGAATCTTCGCCGCCGCCTCTCCAATGTCGCGCAGGTCGGCACGGGTGAGTTCCACGTTCGCTGCGCCGAGATTCTCTTCGAGACGTGCGACCTTCTTCGTCCCGGGGATCGGGACGATCCACGGCTTCTGCGCGAGCAGCCAGGCGAGCGCGATCTGCGCCGCGGTCGCGCGTTTCCGCTCCGCGACCTGTTTCAACAAGTCGACCAGCGCCATGTTCGCGGCACGAGCGTCCGCGGCGAAGCGGGGGGAGATGCTGCGGAAGTCTTTCGGGTCGAGCTGCGTCGTCGTGTCGATCTTCCCCGTGAGGAAGCCGGCGCCCAACGGGCTGAACGGGACGAAGCCGACTCCCAGCTCCTCGCACGTCGTGAGCACGTCGTTGCGCTCGGGGTCGCGGGTCCAGAGCGAATACTCGCTCTGCACCGCGGCGAGCGGCTGCACCGCGTGCGCACGCCGGATCGTTTGCGCGCTCGCCTCCGACAGTCCGAAGTGCCGTACCTTGCCCCGCTGGATCAGCTCCTTGACGGTGCCCGCGACGTCCTCGATGGGGACGTTCCGGTCGACCCGGTGCTGATAGAGGATGTCGATGGATTCGACGCGGAGGCGCTTGAGCGCGGCGTCGGTTACCTGCCGGATGTGTTCTGGCCGCGAGTCGAGGCCGTAGCGCGTGCCGTCCGGGTTGATGCCGAAGCCGAACTTCGTGGCGATGATCACCTGGTCGCGAACGGGCGCGAGGGCCTCACCAACCAGCTCTTCGTTCGTGAACGGGCCGTACGCCTCGGCTGTGTCGAACAGCGTCACGCCGCGCTCGACCGCTGCGCGAATAATCGAGATTCCTTCCTGCCGGCCGGCCGCGGGCCCGTACACACCTTCCAGGCCCATGCAACCGTACCCGATGGCAGAGACGGTGAGATTACTGTTGCCGAGTGTGCGGGCTCGCATCATTGCGCGAACCGCAGGCAGACTGGGCTCGGTATCTCGACCTTCTGTTTCGTGGGTGTCAGCCTGCCGTTCTGCGGATCGCGCCCGAACACGACAACGGAGTCGGAGCGCTGATTGGCGACGAGCAGCCACCGCTCGGTAGGGTCCAGGGTGAAATTGCGCGGCCAATCGCCCTCGGTGGCGACCGCCTGCTCGAGTACGAGCGCCCCCGTCGCTTCCGCCACGGAGAACACCGCGATGCCGTTGTGGCCGCGGTTCGACACGTACAACGTGCGGCCAGATGCTGCGACGTGGATGTCGGCCGGGTAATTCGTGCCGCTCCATTCAGGCGGGACCGTCGAAACTGCGCCCTGCGGGGACAGTGTGCCGCGCGTCGAGTCGAAGCTCAGCGTGGCCACCGTGGAATCGAGCTCGTTGGCCACGAACACCAGCGGCAGCGTCGGGTGGAAGGCGATGTGGCGCGGCCCCGCGCCGGGACGCATCACGGCGTCGCCGTTCTCGACGTGCCGCAGCGCTTTTCCTTCGAGGTCGAGACGATACACGAACACGCGGTCGGCGCCGAGGTCCGCCGCGAGCGCGAACCGGTTGGAGCGGTCGGGAAGGATGCAGTGCGCATGCGGCGCTTCCTGCCGCTCGGCGTTCGGTCCCTTTCCCGCGTGCTGAACCACGGATGCGGCTGGAGCGAGTGCTCCATTCGCCTGGATCGGGAGCAGCGCGACGTTGCCGCCGGCGTAGTTGGCCACGAGCAGGGCGCGGCCGCTCCGGTCCACGCTCACGTAGCACGGTGCGCCACCTCCTGACGGCTGCTCGCTCAGCCGCGTGAGCGCGCCGGTACCTCTAGCGATCGCGAAGGCGCTCACCGCGCCGGTCTGCTCGAGCTCGTTCACGGCATAGAGCACGCGCCGGTTGGGGTGGATCGCGAGGAAGGACGGCTTCGGCCCGGCGTCCACCGAGCCGACTTTCAGTAGCTCCCCGGACCTCCGGTCCATGCGAACGAGGTAGATGCCTAAAGGCCGGCGGTTCTCGGTATACGTCCCCACATAAAGAAGATCAGGGTCCGTCGGGGCCTCAGTCATCTTGGCGCCTCTCCATGTACGGCCTTGCCCGGCGCGACGCCCTCGACTGGCTGTCCGTTCGCGACGACCGACACGCCGTTCACGATCACGTGTTGAATGCCGACGGGCGGTAGCGCCGGCTCCCGGTACGTCGAGCGATCCAGCACCCTACTTGCGTCAAAGATCGTAATGTCCGCGTCAGCGCCCACCCGCAGCCGTCCCTTTTGCCGCATTGCCGGCACGCGTGCCTCGAGTCGCCGCGCCGGCATCAGCGTCATCTTGCGGATGGCGTCCATCAGGGACAATGAATGCATGTTGCGTAGGGGCGCAGCATGCTGCGCCCCTACCGTATCACGCACGTATCGACCCAATACCCGTGCGAACGTGCCCGTGGTGCGCGGATGGCCGGTGCCATCCTGCCAGTACGCGTCGCTCGCGATGATCGTGAGTGGACTAGTGATCGCCGCGACCACCATCGGCTCCGTGTTGGTGTGCACTACGACGGGACCGCCGATTAGGGCGTAGCGCGCAAAGCTCTCGCGATTGAGCCGCTCGCCCGTCCGCGGCCACTCCAACTCGGCCAGGCGCTCATCGGAAGCGTTCTTGTAAACGTCTTGGATGGTGGCGGATTGAATCTCCGTCATCCCGGCATCATACGGATACGCCTCCGTCGTCACGTCGCGTCCGTGCGCGCGCGCCTCTCTGATCATCTCGAGCAACTCGGGCGTCTCGGCGAGACCTACGCTATTGATGTGCACCACATGCAACGGCGCGTGAGTTTCGGCGGCGAGCGCAAGCGCTTCCTTGAGACCGGCGACGCCAGGGCGAATGTGCGCGTGGATTGGTGTTTTCGTCCTTGCAGCGACGCGGAACACGGCGAGCAGCTCATCGCGCGTTGCCGCCGGCGTGTAGGGGAACCCCGCACCGATGTCGACCGCGCCCTCGCGGAGACCAATCTCGATGCGTTTCGCGATCTCGCCAACCTGCGCCGGCGTCGCCGCGCGATAGGCTCCGTCGCCCACCGGCATCCGGGTGCCGGAATCGTGCATCACCGCCATCCGGACTTTGATGTGGCCGATCGAGACGCCGTAGTTGATGCGCTCGCCGCCCTCTCGCTCGCGATACCAGGCCGCCACGTCTGACGTGCCGAGCTCGAGCTCCAGCGCTGTCGTCACGCCGTCGAGCGCGTAGAACCGATAGGTCTCGGGCGTCTGCCCGTGCGCGTGGAGGTCGATGAAGCCTGGAGCGACGACTAGGCCTCTTGCGTCGACCGTGTCTCGGCCGCTGATGGTGTGTGTCGTGATGACGGCGACGCGTCCGCCTGTGAGCCCGATATTGCGGACCGCATCGAGCTGGGAGGCCGGATCCATCACGTGTCCGCCGAGGATCACGCGGTCATAGACGGGCGGCGTGCCTAGCTGCAGGAGGAGTAGGAGTGCGATGATCATGGGATGACATGCTAGCTCTTTTTTCAAAGAAGCGCGCCCCAGCATGTCATCCTGAGCGCCGAGAGGCGCGAAGGATCTGCTTTTTGGGAAGGCGCGTGGAAGCAGATCCTTCGCTACGCGCGCGTTCCGCGCGCTTCGCTCAGGATGACATGCTCGCTCTCCTAGAGGAAGGAAGAAGAAAGAAAGCCGGTCCTGCCGCGGCAGAGGGCGGCCTCCGCAACATCGTTACATTCCTTCTTCTATGAGCATGCCGCAGGATTCACTCGGTCTTGAATCCGGAACGGTGCGACTCGTCGAGTACGATGAGCGCTGGCCATTCCTCTTTCGGGCCGAGGCATCCCGCATTCTGGCTGCCGCCTCGGGACTGCAGCTGACGCTTGAGCACGTCGGCAGCACCGCTGTACCGGGCCTGTGCGCCAAGCCGGTCTTGGACATTCTGGCGGGCTACACGGGAGCGCTCCCAGCGCTCGCCTACGTCGCGCCGCTCGAGCGGGCCGGCTACGAGCACCGCGGGGATGCAGGCGTCGTCGGGCATCAGTTCTTTCGCAGGGGTCAGCCCCGTGCCTATCACATCCATCTGGTGGAGCTCGGGGGCCGGCTGTGGCGCGAGTACCTCGCGTTTCGCGACTATCTCCGCTCCGATGCTGGGGCAGCGGCTGAGTACGCGGATCTCAAACGTCAGTTGGCGACGCGCCACACTCGGAATCGGGAGGCGTATATCACGGGTAAGAGCAATTTCGTCGTTGCGGCAATCCAGCGGTCGCTCGGGGCGCCGAGGACCCCTCACTAAGCGGGGACTGCTGCTTCAGAACTTGCTGAGGACCGCGCGAGCACGAACAGCAGCACGGCCGGCAGGGCGGTCACGGCCACGCCGACCAGCAGCTCGCCGCGTTTGGTGGGAAGTTGAATCGCCATCAGCGCCATGACCGCCGCATGCGCGACACTGGACCATACGGTGAACGCAATCAAGCTGCGATGCGTGGAGGGGTCCCGTGCCGCGAGCACCAGGAAAACGCCGAGCGTCGCGTACATGGTCCAGAACATCGGCGCTGCCGTCCCGGCAGTCGGGCGCAGCCCGGCCAGGAAAGAGGTCACCAGCGGATAGATGTTGGCGACGACCGTCAACAGACCGAACACCACCAGCACGACCTGCAGCGCGCGTTCTCGCTTAGACGTCACGGCCATTGGAGCCCTCCCGGGGTAGATGCGCGGCGACCAATCCTATCTCTTTTTTCAAAGAAGCGCGCCTCGCTCGCTCTCGTGAGGAAAGAAGGGGAATAGAAAGCAGGTCCTCGAGGGAACCAGGGTTGGCCGCGGCGGGTGCTGTACTGGCCACGTCGGGCGTTGCCCTTGGGGGCCGCATAGGAGCAGCAGATCCTGACGTGGGGGCGCAGCATGCTGCGCCCCTACGACTACCCATTTCTCAGGGGCTGATACGTATTGATCACCACCCCGCTGGGGTACGCCGTCGAGTGGATCACACGCAGCTCCTTCCGGTCCTTGAAAATCCGCATGCCGCGCCCGATCGCGACCGGGTTCACGAAGATGTTGAATTCGTCGATCAGGTCGTGCTCGATCAATGCGCTCACGAACGTCGCGCCACCATACACGACGATGTCCTTGCCGCGCTCCGCCTTCAGCCGGTTGACCGCCTGAACCAGATCGCCGCCCTCGACGCGCACGTTCTTGCCCTCGACACGCTTGAGCGTCTTGCTGAACACGACTTTCGGCGTGTCCACCATCCTGCGCGCGAAGACGTATTCTGGGCTCTCCGGTTGCACGGCCTCCCAGTACTTGATGAAGCCGTCGGTCATCTTTCTGCCGAGCAGGATCGTATCGCTCGAATCGGTGATCTGGACGATGCGCCCAATCGCCCCCTCGTCGAGATTGCGCGTCATCCAGTCGAGCTGGCCTTCCGGCCCCGCGACGAACCCGTCGACGGTCATCTGCACCTGCAGCTTGAGCTTGCGCATCGTAGCCATGTCAGATGGTCCTGTTAGGTGGTCTCACCTACACGACGAATGACCCCTCCCCCAAATCGACAAAGGCCAGCCAACTGTCCGCTTGTGGGACACGAGAATCCCATAACCGAACGCGCCCCGTCGATTGTGTGCAAGGTCTCCCCACGAACTCCCGGCACGCTCCCTGCCTCCACACCGCGCCGTGGACATCCCTCGGGTTCAACCGGACAAGCGCCGCCGGCGCTACATCCAGGGCGGCATCGCCGGGGGCGCGCTGCTCCTCCTGACGCTGCTCCTGTCCAGCCTCAAGCCGGCGGCGCCCAGCGTCGATCGCGAGGTCGTCTCGCTCGACGGCGTGCGGCGGGGCACGATGGTGCGCGAGGTGCGGGGCCCGGGCACGCTCGTGCCCGAACATATCCGCTGGATCTCTGCGCTGACTCCGGCGCGGGTCGAACGCATCTTCGTCCAGCCCGGTATTCCGGTGCAGGCGAATACGGTGCTGCTCGAGCTCGCGAACCCGGACGTGCAGATCGAGGCGCTCGACGCCCAGCGTCAGCTGACCGCCGCTCAGGGCGAGCTCGTCAACCTGCGAACCAGCCTCCAGGGCCAACGTCTCACGCAGGCGGGGCTCGTGGCCAGCACCCGCAGTCAGTACCTCCAAGCAAAACGCGATGCCGCCGTGGCCGACTCCCTCACCGTGATCGGCGGACTCTCGCGCAACGACGTCAGCCTCGCCCACGAGAAAGCGGAGGAGCTCGAGGCGCGTTACGACATCGAGAAGCAGCGCCTCGACCTCCTCACCTCCGCCGTAGACTCGCAGCTCGACGTGCAGCGGGAACAGGTCGTACGGCTGCGGGCGATCACCGCGTTCCGGCTGAGCCGACTGGGCTCCCTGCAAGTCCGCGCCGGCGAGAACGGCGTGCTGACGGAGCTCAACCTCCAGCCTGGGCAGTGGGTGCTGCCGGGGACGATTCTCGCGAAGGTCGTCCAACCCGGAAAACTCAAAGCCGTCATCCGCATTCCTGAAACGCAGGCGCCCGGTCTCGCGATCGGGCAGGTGGCGTCGGTGGATACACGGACCGGATTTATCTCCGGACACGTCATTCGCATCGATCCCTCGGCACAAGAGGGAACGGTGACTGTGGACATCGCCTTGGACAGCACTCCTGCCGCGGCGCGGCCCGACATCAGCGTGGATGCGACGATCACGCTCGAGCGGCTCAACGACGTGTTGTTCACCGGCCGTCCCGCGTATGGCCAGCCCAACAGCACGATCGGGATGTTCAAGCTCGTCGAGGGGGGACGCTACGCCGTCCGCATTCCCGTGAAGGTTGGCCGCACCTCGGTCAACGCGATCGAGATCGTGCAGGGCCTCGCGGCGGGTGACTCGGTGATTCTGTCGGACATGTCCCGGTACGACAACGTGGAGCGGGTGAGACTGAAATAAAGGAGACAGCGATGTCGGGTAATGGCGGAGCCCTCATTCAGCTCCAGGGCGTCAAGAAGATCTTCTTCACCGACGAAGTCGAGACGCATGCGCTCGCCGACGTCCATCTCGTGATTCGCGAAGGCGAGTACGTCGCGATCAACGGTCCCTCGGGGTGCGGCAAGACCACCCTCCTCTCGATCCTCGGCCTGCTCGACACGCCGAGCGACGGGAGCTACCTGCTCGAAGACAAGCCCGTGGCGAATCTCTCGCCGGCCGATCGTACCCGCATCCGCAATCGGCGCATCGGGTTCGTGTTCCAGGCGTTCAACCTGATCGGCGATCTCACCGTCGCCGAGAACGTCGAACTGCCGCTCACCTACCGGGGCATGTCGGGGTCGGAGCGCACCAAGCGCGTGCAGCAGGCGCTCGAGAAGGTCGGCATGGTGCACCGCGCCAAGCACTATCCGGCGCAGCTCTCCGGCGGCCAACAACAGCGCGTCGCCGTCGCCCGGGCGGTGGTGGGCGATCCCGCGATCCTGCTGGCCGACGAGCCCACGGGAAACCTCGATTCGACCAACGGCGAGGCGGTGATGGAGCTGCTGCGCTCGCTGAACCGCGCGGGTGCGACGGTCTGCATGGTGACGCACGATCCGCGCTACGCCAAGCATGCGGATCGATCCATCCATCTGTTCGATGGGCGTGTCGTCGATGAACAGGGGGTTGGGGCCTAGGCCCATGTTCCAAGACCTCCGCTACGCCCTCCGCACTCTGACTCGAAGCCCCGGGCTGTCGCTGGCCGCAGTGCTGACGCTGGGGCTCGGCATCGGGGCGAATAGCGCGATGTTCGGCGTCGTGGACCGGCTGTTCCTCCGGCCGCCGGCGCACGTGGTGGATCCGGATCGAGTCGTGCGACTCTACGTCACCACCATGATGCCCGGGTATGGAACCAACACCATGCCTATCGGGACCTATCCGCGCTACGAGGACCTGCGCGATCACGCGCGGAGTTTCGCCGTCGCTGCCTACGGCAGAGGGAGCTTCAGCCTCGGGCTCGGCCCGCAGGCGGAGACCGTCAAGGCCCGCTTGGTCACGGCGTCTTTCTTTTCCGTGCTCGGCGTCCGCCCCAAGCTCGGGCGCTTTTTCGGCGCTGACGAGGACAGTGTGGGACGCGCCGCGCATGTCGCGGTGCTGAGCCGAGAGTTTTGGGTGCGCCGGTTCGGTGCGGACCGGGCGGTGCTTGGCAAGACGCTGCAGCTGGGGCGCAACGTCTACACCGTGATCGGCGTGACGCCCGAAGGCTTTGCGGGGATCGACCTTGAGGTGCCAGACCTCTGGCTGCCGCTCACAGCCGCGGCCCCGGAGGTTATGGGGCCTGCTGCGTTGGGTCCCAGGTTCTTCTGGCTCTCTGGGGTCGTCGCCCGGCTCCGTCCCCGCGTCAGTCCCGAACAGGCTGCCGCCGAGGCGACGGCGATTTATCGCAGCCAATTTGTCCAGAGCGGGGATTCCACAGGCACCGTCTCCCTGGGCTCTGTGCACGAGGCCATCGGACCCCTCGCCAGCAGAGACGCGAAGCTCTCCGTTTGGCTTGGCGTCATGTGCGCGATCGTCCTGCTGATCGCCTGCGCCAATGTCGCCAATCTCCTGCTCGCGCGCGCGGTGCAGCGCAAGCGGGAGATCGCGATCCGCCTGGCACTCGGCGCAAGCCGTGGTCGCCTGGCCCGACAGCTGCTCGCCGACAGCGTCGTGCTCGGGGTGCTCGGAGGGGCCGCGGCCTTGCTCATCACGCTCTGGGTTGGGCCCGTACTCTCCACCTCTCTGCTCTCCGATTCCACGACGACCGCAGGGCTCGACACGCGTGTCCTGCTTTTCACGACCGTCGCAGTTCTCGTGACCGTAGTGCTCGCGGGGTTCGCCCCGGCCTATCACGCAAGCGCGTCCGATCTGTCCTCGGCGCTCAAGGCCGGGGAGCGCGAAGGCACCTTCCAGCGGTCGCCCGTTCGCACCGGCCTGCTCGTGGGCCAGGTTGCGCTCACTCTCGTGCTATTGACGGGCGCGGGACTGTTCGTGAGCAGCCTGCGTCACGTGCAAGGCTTGCGACTGGGATTCGACGCGGACCGTTTGATCGTGGCTTCCGTGGACCTAGAGCGGCTGGGTTACAAACGCCCTGCGGCCAACGCCCTGTACGAGGATATGCGGGAACGCGTCAAGCGGCTGCCAGGCGTGAGTGGAGCAAGCCTGGCCGTCGGGCATCCCTTCGGTTGGGCGTTCGTCGTCACACTCTTCGTACCGGGCTTGGACTCGCTGCCCCGATCGCCGAGCGGCGGACCGTACTTCGAAGCGGTGACGCCCGACTACTTCCGGACGATGGGGACCGCCGTGCGTCGCGGTCGCGCCTTGGTTCCGACGGACATCGCGGGAGCGCAGCGGGTCGCGGTCGTCAACGAAACCATGGCCCGGCTCTATTGGCCCGGGCAGGACCCACTCGGCAAGTGCTTGAAGATCATCAGCCCGGCAGCGCCATGTACCGCGGTCGTCGGAGTGGTTGAGGACGCCCGGCTCCACCAAGTGACGGACGAGGGCGGCGCTATTCAATACTTCATCCCGCTCGCGCCAGCAGACTCGGTCACGAGCTCGCCTGTCACGGCCCTTCTCGTCCGCACCAACGGCCCGGCGGACGCGTTGGTCGGTGCCGTGCGACGCACAATTCAAGAGACGGCCGCGGACCTTCCTTATCCGAGCATCGACCCGATGCCCCGACTGTTCGCGTCGCAGCTCCGCCCTTGGCGACTGGGCTCGGTGCTCCTGAGCCTGTTCGGAGCTCTGGGCCTCGTGCTCGCGGGCGTAGGGCTCTACGGCGTACACAGCTACGTCGTGTCCCAGCGCACCCAGGAGATGGGTGTCCGGATCGCGCTTGGTGCGGGACGGCGCGAGATCCTCGGGCTCGTAATGGGGCAGGCGCTTCGTGTGACAGGGTGGGGTCTCATGCTCGGCACCGCGGCTGCACTGGCGGTGGGTCGTGCGATTGCTTCGCTGCTCTACGGCGTCAAGCCACACGACCCGCTCGTGCTTTCGCTGGTGATGGTGATTCTCGGGGCGGTCGCGGCGGTTGCGAGCTACCTCCCTGCCCGGCGGGCGACGAAGGTCGATCCGGTGGTGGCCCTGAGGTACGAATGATCGACGCGCTCGTGCAGGACCTCCGCTACGCCCTCCGCACGCTGCGACACAACCCGGCGTTCACAACCGTGGTCGTCCTGACGCTGGCGCTCGGGATCGGCGCCAACACCGCGATCTTCAGCGTGGTGGACGCGGTGCTGCTCAAGCCGCTGCCCTATCCCCACGCGGACCGCCTGGTGTCGCTCGACACGAAGGTGGCGGGACCGGGCAAGGACATCTTCGGGAGCGCGATGTCCTACCCCGACATTCAGCAGTTGCAGACACTCACCAAGGATTTCGCCGGTGTAGCGGCGTTTACGTACGCGCGCTACAACTACGCGGGCTCGGGCGAGGCGAGCGAGCTGGCCGCCACGGTCGTCTCGCCCGACCTGTTCGGCGTGCTGGGCGTGAGTCCGGCTATCGGGCGCGGGTTCACCGGCGCCGAGCTGCACGATCGGCTCGTCCTGCTGAGCTACGGCATGTGGGCCACGGCATTCGGCAGCGACCGCAACATTGTGGGCCGCGTGATCAATCTCGACGGCCAGAGCTTCACGGTTGTGGGCGTCATGCCGCGCGGCTTCGCGTTCCCCAACGAGGATACCCAGCTGTGGGTGCCGCTGGGCGAGGCGCTGCGCTCCCATCCGCAGCTCGAGTTCAACCGCCAGTTCTACGCCTTCGAGTCCGTGGCACGCCTGGCGGCGGGCGCCACGCTCGCGCAGGCGCGCGCCGACGTCGGTGTGGTGGCGCAGCGCATCGGCGTTGCCGAGCGGGCGTTCCTCGTCGACCCGCTGAAGGTGGAAGGTGTGGAGAACGTCCGCTCTGCCTTGCTGGTGCTGTTCGGCGCGGTCGGGCTGGTGCTGTTGATCGCCTGCGCCAACGCGGCGGGACTGTACGTGGCGCGCGCCACCGAGCGCAGGAAGGAGATCGCCGTGCGCCGGGCGCTCGGCGCCGATCGCGCGCGGCTGGTGCGGCAGCTGCTGACCGAAAGCGTGGTGGTGGCGCTCATCGCGGGGGCCGCGGGCGTGCTGCTAGCGCGCTGGGGCCTCGCCGCCATGCTCGCCGTCTGGCCGCGCGTGCCGCGCGTGAACGAGATCGGGATCGACCCCTGGGTACTCGGGTTCGCCCTCCTCGTCTCGCTCGTGACGGGCCTGGCGTTCGGACTGCT
>Ga0137385_10000309_pt1 | contig 39501 bp, 34 predicted proteins | sample SagtaG_FD_104921 | JGI IMG/M metagenome (GOLD analysis project Ga0137385, IMG submission 104921) | Vadose zone soil microbial communities from Sagehorn Ranch, Mendocino, California, USA - Sage2_R_80_16 metaG | ecosystem: Environmental > Terrestrial > Soil > Vadose zone | place: USA: California... | reverse complement strand
TTTATCTTCCTGCACTGGCTGCACTTTGTCCATTAGCGCGCTTAGCTTGGCGCGATATCCGTGGATGTCTCCGACTGCCAGTAATCGGCTCATTTTTACTCCCTTCTAGGGGACACGGCACCAACCGCAATGAATCCCCATTTACATCGTTTCCGCCTGGGCAACTACCTTTGGTATCGGCTTTTTCGAGCTAAAGAATATGTTGAGCAGATTTTATTAGCATTTTCATCATAGCACAATGTTGCGACAAAATAGGTCACGCGTCCTTTTCTCCGCGCTACTTCACATATTGCAAATTCAAAATTCCAATAGTCATTTACTTGTATGGGATAGGCACACCTATCTCGATACTAACCTGATGGATCAAATTGCCAACCGCATAGGTCTGCTGGCCTAAAGCTGCAAAGATGGAGGCCCGGCTTAATTCGTGCCTTTTTCACCACAGTCCTCGACAATCTCTTTAATCCGTGCCTTGATTCTTGCTTTTTCAACGGCGCGTACGTCAATCAAGTGTTGTGCATTTTGGGCAGATATTGCCCAGCAAAGGTCGGGATATTGTTTATGAACACTCGACACACAACACCTATGCACTCTGGCAATATCCTCCACCCGCATCAGCGAAGCTTTGCCGCTCGCCACATCCTTCAGTAGACAGTGTAGTTGCGGCCAATTAACCCTGGTAGGCATAAACGCCAGGAAATTTATGCCTGTGATCGTATCCGCATCCCTGCGCGCCATTTCCTTGCCGCTTACCGTCAGGACATCCATAGGGTCCATCTCGAAGACCTCTGATACCCGGAGAACGACACTCAAAATTGGTAATGTTGTGCCTGCCTGGCTGTCATGGACCATGGAAACGGGTAGGCATAGTTTGCCAGCCAGCAAAGTGATGTCCGGCTTTTTCAATTTATTCCCCATCACATAAGCTATCAAGGACTGGAAAGTCGTCATTTCCCGTTCAGACCCTATGGTCTTCTGCCATTCAAACAGACGAACAAAGAAGTTGTTATTGATAACCTGCGCCAACCGGGGCTTTCTGTTGAAAGCGACACCAAGCCAGGCATTGCAGCGGTGACAATACCCATTTATTGACCTTGCGGCAATTACAGGTGAAGCAGATTTGCAATTGGGACATGTCCACACAAGTGGCTCATCATGCACCGCGCATCTGTTGGCTGTCTGCAAACTCCATTGCAGCGGAAAATATATCGGTTGGCTGGTTGCTCGCTGCTGTTCGATACAACATGGACACCACTTTCGTGTTGAAAACATCAAATCGCGCGGCGAAATCAGTTTGCTAAACGGCATCATTGTCAGGTGGCTGAGGTCGGACCGCCCTGTAAGATTTTCCAGCACATTCACAAAGTCCGCAGCTTCCACCCCCATTCCATTCATTCGCAATAAGATGGCCTGATTGCTGATATCATCTTCAAGCTTGCGGGCCGCCATAGGAAGGAGGGGTGCGATCACCCACCTCAGCAACCCGGAAATTGGCAGCATGTGAGCAGCCGCCAACCTACTGAAGTAGCTCGATAGACTTTCCACAAAAGGCGTCCCGACGCCGACGGGTTCAAGAGAGTAGAGAACTGTAGGCTTTTTGGGAGCTGCTGCTCGTACCGGTATGAAATCGTAAAGATATTGATCAATGTCATCCGCTGAGCTTGTAAACGAATTCATGCCGGCAGACCGACTGGGTCGCGGGCCGGTTTCCGCTTGAATGGTTTGACTTTTTTTACCGACTTTAGAGGCCCTCCCGCTGAGGCCACAACGGATTCCGCCACTCCAAGGCGGGCTTTGAGGGCTCTCAAAGAATTTTTCGGCGGCGTCATCAACTGTTCTCCTTCCAGCAGTTCATCAATCATCTTGCTCATCTGGTCATGTGAATACATGGATTGCTCCAGATCCTTCATTTTGAGCGTCCCATCGCCTTCCTCCACAGCCAGTGTCATTGCCTTGATCAACCAACCACTCAGGATGCCTACACACCCCAGCGAGCCCGTATAAAGATCCTCGATCTTTTCGGCCATCTGAAAGGCACAGGGGATAGGCAGTTTATTGGCGAAAGACCTAACTATGCCGCAGAAAATCCGATATTCTTCAGGATCGTTCAGGCTGTACCGCCGGAAATGCACATCGAGGCTCCTTCGACTCAATTGCCCGCTCAAATTACGAAAAGAAAGCAGATCGTACGTCCCGACCAGAATAATTATCGTTTCAGTCAGATTGGCCAGTGATTTGATGTATTCCAACTGATCCTTCAAACCCGCAACAGATGTGCCTTTGGCTATATGATGAGCTTCGTCAATAACCAACACTTGTACCTTACGGTACTCCAGTGCGTTCTCGAACGCCATGCGTAGCGCATGTCCGGTAGGCCGGTAATTGTCCAGAATCTTGAATGCCGCACAACGCGGGTCGTCGATTTTTTTGTCTACAAGTGGTTCACGGAGGCCTAAGAGTGCTCTCGTGTAGAAGTCCTTCCAACTGAATTGCCGTGCATCCGAAGACGGTGCCTCGGTCAACGCCGCCGGCAGGTTTGAACCGTCATAATCACCTCCAATGCGAAATTCCCGGTCCAATTTCTCGCACATATGAGTAGCGAGCGTGGATTTGCCGACTCCAGTCGGCCCGAACATGAATATCACGCTCCCACGGTCGGCTTGTTTAACGGCCAAGCTCATTTTTTGAAGGGCGACTTTCAAATGAGGGTGGTTAAGCGTCAGATTCCCAAAAGTCCTGATTGCTTCTAAACGATCCATAATCATTCCTTTCTAGATGGTCAATTCATCATACAGCTCGAAATCGTCCGCTTTGGTTTGCGGCAACGGGTAAGACTCCTCATCGTCTTGATGTATGGTGGGGGTATCTTTCCCCACGCGCATTTCCGCAGCCCGGCGCATTTCCTTTAACTCCAACTCTGTGCCTTGGGTCTCAGCTATGAAGGCCGCTACCTTCTGGGCATTGATGGTAATTTTACCGTTATGGTTGCTACGGCGTTTCAGAATTTCTTGGGTTATCAAGGCGAGCTCCTTCTCCGAGCGTCCCTGTAACATCGCATAAAATTGGGAGATACAGCGTACCCACTGGCCTTTGACGAAGGCGTATGCAATGCCGATGTCGTACGGGTCGTAACGCACAGGAACGTCCAGTCCCTTAGCAAGACGCATGGTTGCATGCCAATAATAGAAGTTGTTGATCTTGATCCCCCTGGACTGGATCACCTTGGCATGCCTCTTGGGTGTAGATGGTAGCGTGCCGAGAATGAAAGATTCATCGTAGCTAACGAACTTCATGGGTCGCACACCGTGCTTGGTGAGTTCGCGTTCGAAAGCCTGGCGGGGTGACTCCCCGAGCGCCGGATGATCAATTTCTTCATAGACTTCTGCGAAATATTGCCCAATCCTCTCCTTAAGCCTCGGAAGTGTCCATACTGCCAGATTGGCTGGATTAACTGATTTGGTAACCTGCCGTACATCCTTGGTGATCTGGGTGTTGCCGCGCAATGAGTGGACAAACCTTTGGTTGGTAACACCAAAGAGCCTTTCCATGACTGCACCGTATCTGGGTTGCGCACCGGGGCGGTTCTTTTTGGTAATCTCGTGAAAAGCAATGAGCTGTTCGAAGTAGACGCTGTTAAAGTCTGTGCCACCGTCTACGACTATTGTTTGCGGCAGTCGATTATATCTTTGTACACATTCTCGAATGACCATCATGCAGGAGCGATAACTCGGCGGTTCGAATGACAGGACGTAGGCCAGGATTCGTCTGCTGTTGGCATCGATCATCAACGTAAGCCAAGGCCTTCCCAAGTTGCCGCCGGTAACCGAGTCCACTAGTTCGATATCTAGTTCCGTATGATCAAGATGAGCTATCTCGAAAGGACGGTCGCCGTGACGCGGAGTAGTTGGTTCGAGTTCCCAATAAAAAACGTCCAGCTGATATGCAGCCCGTGGTCCTTTACGCTTCTCTTCCGTTTCCTTGACATCAAGCTGTTTCAGCTTGGTTGTAAATGTTTTGAAACTGGCAGCAATCACATTGTTCTGTTCGCACAGATTGGAATAGTGGCCGTAAACGGTTATGGGACTAGTCTCCGTTGAATTGAGGTACTGTTCATCGACAGCGGTCTTCATCAAAACGCACGATTCGGCAGGCAGTTTCGGGAGGCGGTTGCCTTTATTTTCGGTATTGTCAAAAAGCCCCAGGTAACCGCAACCATAGATTGTCTCGGCTTCACGGTACCGTTTGATCCAATAGCGTTCGGTTCGTGTTGAGGCTGTTTCCGCTGTACCTGTAAGATGAGCAGCTAAGGCGTTGTAACGTCTAGTTGCTCCTGCATATTTTTCAGGACCTTTCTTCATCAGTTGGTTATATATCTTGCCGGTACGTTCCTCTGCATTCCCGCCCGCACCCCTGACTACACCGGTTCTCACCAGTTCATCGAGTTTGCCGTAATCCAAGGTTGCAAGACCACCTTGGTCGTTCAGCAGCCATATTTTATCATCACCGGAGTTGATGATTTCGAAAGGCCGTCCATCCCAAATGACAGTTGATCCCGTTTCAACAGTTATGGCCGGTCCTTCGAGTCTGGAAACAACCGGTTGGCTGTTGACTGTATGTTCCTGGGCAGTATAGACCGGAGTGCGGTCCTGCTCGCTGAGGGAGTAAACGTTCAGATTGACGTAGAGTTCGTTGCTGGCAATAAGTTGGAATATGTCATCAGGAGTATAACGTTCGGCGTTGGCAATGAGTTCGGAAAGAAGGATACCCTGTTTGCATGAGACAAGGGCTTTGATGAAAGATTCAGCGTCAGGGGTTATTGGGTGCTCAAGGGCCTGGAGGTAGTCGCTCAGGTATTCAATGTTTCTCTGCCAGACCCAGTTTATTTCAGACGATGAACAAACTCGAAAATAGAATTCGTACTGAGAAGCATATTCCTCACCCGGCGGACACCGCCATATCCCTTCGTCACATATAAACCGTTCCGATTTTTTCGACAGGCACATCAAATCCTGCTCTGGTTTGCATTCCTCCCAACCAGCCGAACCGTCATTTCGTATGACAAAAAAGTCCGGTGTTGTAAGCGCCGTGGTCTGGCGCCCATTGACGGTACGATAAGATATTTTGATCGGTCCGGGTTGATCGTAATATTCCAGAACATTGTCGTCGAATTCGTATTCCTTGATAAATGCCAGTTCGACTTTGTGGCTTTCGAACTGGATGGTCTGACCCATTTTGCGGCTCGGGTAACGACCGGTGACGTTCGAGCGACCACCTTGAACCTTCCGGGATGGCGGCGAGGAGCGTATTCGGGAGATAGCTACCGCAGCCTTTTCACTTATCTTGTTTTCCAATAGCCAGTTAGTGAATCGATCCTCGTTCAAATCAGATCCCTTAATGTTAATTTTATTAAAATGAATGGTGCCTTTCTTAATGCACTATTGACAAATAATGCATACGTTGTAAATAATACACTTGTATTAAAACATACGTATAATACGTATGTACCATCTGTACCAGATGGTACACCTACAGATAAGAGGGGATTATTTATGTTACGTACTATTAATGTGAGGAATATTCCTGATGACTTATTCTGGAAGTTCAAAGCGGAGTGCGCACTAAATCAAGTTGATATGACAACGGCGATGCACAGATTTATGTACTTCTTTACTCAGCCAGGAGAGTGGGAAATAGCAAAAGGTGACTCAAAAAAACGCTCACGCAATCTATTTGTGGCGGTCGAACAGTCTGTGGGAGATGATGTTTCATTTTCTGTGCGGAGGGATGCTTAACTGAGCAGACGTGTTATCACGATCACTCGCCCCGCGTATCACCGTAGCACTATCAAATCTTTGGAAAACATACCTCTTTAACTGCTTCCCAACCTATTTTGAACTTTCAATTCCCCGTTGAACCATAAGCTTGCCATCACCTGTTGAACCATAAGTTTGCCATTTGGCAAACTTATGGTTCAAGACACATTTTCCCCTACAAAATTCATATTTTATATTGACACAGCCCTTGACCGCCGGTATAAGTTCCCTTACCGTGGGAAAAAGTGGAACATTGTGGAAAATAATACCATCGAGACGACTATGTTCAGGGGCATTTTCGAGACAACCGTAGACGCCAAGGGGCGCACCAGCCTGCCGGCCAGATTCCGCGAAATCCTCGCCGGAACGCATGGCGACGAGCGTTTTTTCCTGACCAATTCGGTTCCGGTCGATCTGGGCGGCGGCCTGCACAGCTCCGGCCTGCTGATTTTTCCCTACAAGGAGTGGTTCGTCTTCGAGGAGAATTTCCGCGTCAGCAGGGGCTTCACCTCCGAACAGCGCAAGAGCATCATGCGCACGATAATTTCACCGGCACAGGAGTGCTGCGCCGACAAGCTGGGACGTTTCCTGATCCCGCCGACGTTTCGCAAGAGCGCTGCCCTCGACCGGGAGATCCAGTTCGTCGGCACGATGGACAAGATAGAAATCTGGAGCATGAGCGAATGGGACAAGGTTCGCGCCCAGGATGTGAAAAACTTCCCGAGCGGCACCGAAGCTGCCGCGGAACTTGGTCTCTAGTGGCGGCGTTCCACCATCTATCGGTTCTGCCGGATGAGGTCATCCGCTTTCTTTTACCTGAGGACGGCAAAACATATCTGGACGGCACACTGGGAGGGGGCGGACATTCCGCTTTGATCCTGGAAAAGGCACCGGGAGCATTTCTGATCGGCATCGACCGGGACCAGGCGGCGCTGGACGCTGCGGAAGCGCGGTTGGCTAAGCACGGCGATCAGATCAGGCTGCTGCATGGCGACTTTGCCGACGTCGCCGAACATCTGAAAGCTCTCGACATACCGGCGCTGGACGGCTTCATCCTCGACCTGGGGGTATCATCGCACCAGCTGGATACGCGGGAGCGCGGCTTCAGCTTCCAGCAGGACGCCCCGCTGGACATGCGGATGGACAGCAGCAGCGGCGAGACGGCCGCAGACCTGGTTAACGGCCGTCCGGAAGCGGAGCTGGAAAGAATCATCGGCGAGTACGGCGAAGAGCGCTGGGCAAAGAGGATCGCCTCGTTCATCGTCAAGGAACGGGAGGAGAGCCCGATAACCACCACCTTCCGGCTGGTGGATATCATCAAGGGAGCGGTTCCCAAGGCCAAGTGGGATGAGCGGATCCACCCGGCCACCCGCACCTTTCAGGCTCTGCGCATCGCCGTCAACAGCGAGCTGGAAAGCCTGGAGAGGGGAATGCGGGCGGCCCTGGACCTGCTGAAGCCGGGCGGACGGGGGGTCATCATCTCGTTTCATTCGCTGGAAGACCGGATCGTCAAGCACATCTTCCGGGAATATGCCGAAGGTTGTACCTGTCCACGACAGATGCCGGTCTGTGTCTGCGGCAAACAGCCGCGGGTAAAAGTTCTGACCGGCCGGCCGGTAACGGCGACGGATACGGAAACAGACGCAAACCCGCGGGCGCGCAGCGCCAAACTGCGGGCAGTAGTGAAATTATAACCGATTTCCCTTTGGGAAGAATGGTTTTCCCGAACGGGAAAGAAGGGGGTCATCATGGCACAAGCACGAACCGATTACACAAAAGTCGCCGCACCGCGGGCCCTTGGCGGGCTGGAAGTTACTCCGCACCGGATTGACCTGTTTAAATACCTTATGATCTGTATGGTAGTGTTTACGGTGGTTTCAGTCTTTCACGTCTGGTCCCGCTTCAAGCTGGTTGACCTCAACCTGGAGATATCGGAAATCAGCCGCAAATTGAGTGATGCCGGGCAGGAACAGAAACGTCTGAGACTGGAAGCCGCGTCACTGAAGGCGCCGGCCCGCATCGAAGCCATCGCTAAAAATGAGCTGGGGATGGCGCTGCCGACCGAGCAACAGGTCATCCACGTCAAATGAAAGACGATCGGGAAAAATGGGCACGAGTCCGGATCGTCATGGTCGGGACGATATTCGGCCTGCTGTTCCTGACCGTGGTCGGACGCGCGTTCTATCTCCAGATCCTCCAGCACGAAAACCTCGTTAAAAAAGCCGACAAACAGCATCAGCACAGAGTTGAGCTCACCCCGGCCCGCGGCAGCATCCTTGACCGCAACGGCACCACCCTGGCCGAATCGATCCACATGGATTCCTGCTATGCCGAACCGCGACGCATCAAGGATGTCAGCGGCACCGCCGCCGTGCTGGCGCCGATTCTGGGTGTCCCGAAGGGTGAATTGGCAGACCGGCTTTCGGTCAACAAATCCTTCATCTGGATTGAGCGCTGGATGGCGCCGGAAGTCGCGATCCGGGTCAAGAACATGAAACTGCCCGGCATCGGGTTTGCGCCGGAATCCAAGCGGTTTTACCCCAATATGGAGATCGCCGCGCATGTGGTGGGCTTCACGGGACGCGACCCTAACGGCCTGGAGGGTATCGAGCTCAAATACGACAGCACCATTCTGGGCAATACCGGCTATATGATAACGGAGCGGGACGCCCTCGGCAGAAATATCGCCGTGAAGAATGCGGTCATCAAGGACTCGGCTCCCGGAAAAAGTGTCACACTGACCCTTGACAAGACCATCCAGTTTATTGCCGAAAAAGAGCTCGCCAAGGCCGTGCAGGAGAGTAACGCCAAAAGCGGGATGGCTCTGGTGATGGAATCGGATACCGGCAAGGTTCTGGCCATGGCAAACTATCCCACTTTCAACCCGAATTCCTATTCACGCTATTCTCTCGCCCAGTTGCGCAATCATGTGGTGGCGGACAGCTTTGAGCCCGGTTCGACCTTCAAGATTTTTACCATCGCCGCCGCTCTTGATTCAGGGGTCATCAAACCGACTGATGTGTATAACTGCGAAAACGGCACCTACCGGATTGCCGACCGGACCATCCATGATGATCACCCGCACTCGCGGCTGACCGTCTCGGAAATAATAAAATATTCGAGCAACATCGGCTCTGCAAAGATCGGGTTCAAGATGGGGGAGGAGAAATTGTCATCCTATCTGCGTAACTTCGGTTTTGGCGGCCGCACCGGCATAGACCTGCCGGGTGAATCACCAGGCAATCTGAAACGTCACTGGTACGGGATAGACCTTGCAACGATTTCCTTTGGACAGGGAGTTTCCCTGTCAACCGTCCAGCTGGCTTCAGCGCTCTCCGCTATTGCCAATGGCGGTAATCTTATGAGACCATACCTCGTGGAGCAGATTCTCGACGACAACGGCGCGGTGGTTCAGAAATTCGAACCGCAGCTCGTGAGACGCGTCGTATCGCCAGAAACCGCCCAGAAAATCACCAAAATGATGGAAACGGTCACCAGCGACGGCGGCACCGGTACGAAAGCAGCGATTGACGGATTTCGTGTAGCCGGGAAAACAGGGACGGCTCAGAAGGTTGATCCGGTAACTCACGCCTACTCCCCTTCCAAGCGAATCGGCTCCTTTGTCGGCTTCGTCCCGGCCGATAAGCCGAAATTAACTATCGCCGTGATTATCGATGAACCTCAGGGTGTCAAATACGGAGGTGTCGTCGCAGCTCCCGCATTTCGGGGGATCGCGCTAAATTCGCTGGCGTATCTTAAAATCCTGCCGAACGTGACAACCACCGCTGCCAAGCCGGTTGAAGCCAAGATTTCCGCTCCGGCGGCTGAATCGTTGTCAGACCAGGATGAAGAGGATATCCCTGCAGGGGATGAGGTCATGCCGAATTTTCGCGGGATGAGTATGCGCCTGGTCCTTAAAGTGATGGAGAAGCGCGGTATCAACATCAGACTGATGGGAAGCGGGAGGGCAGCCGAGCAAAGCCCCCCTCCCGGGCATAAAATCAGGGAAACCGGCGAAGTCTGGGTTAAGTTCACCCCTTCGGCATAATGCTATATCGCCTGCCGGGCAACCGGCAGGTTTTACCGTTTTTAGTAAGTTAGAAGTTCTTTTCTGCGTTTTTTTGGCAGAAAATATACTTCGTTAACGCACTTATCCTGATTGTCAGGGTTAAGGAGAGCGCATGACGCTGCGTGAACTGCTTGAAAATCAATCCGTTTCAGAGGTACACGGAAACGCCGCTGTCCCCATCAGTTCCCTGACTTGCGACTCACGTGCGGTTCTTCCCGGCACCCTTTTTTTCGCACTGCGCGGCGCACAGACCGATGGGCACCGCTATATCGAACAGGCTGTCGCGGCGGGTGCTGCCGCGGTTGTTCTTGAGGATCCGGCCTTTGCTCCGGCCGGACTCCCATGGGCCAGTGTGCCTGACGGACGCGCCGCCATGGGGCGTATCTCGGCACTTTTCAATGGCGATCCCACCGCGACCAAACCGCTGATCGGCATCACCGGCACCAACGGCAAGACGACCACCACATATTTGCTCGAAGCCATTCTTGGTGCGGCAGGAAAGCCGGCAGCGGTACTCGGCACGATCAGTTACCGTTTCGGAGCAACAACCATCACGGCGTCTCACACCACCCCGGAATCAACCGAGCTGCAGCTTGCCTTCCGCCGGCTGGCGGATGCAGGGGCCCAGGCTTTTGTGATGGAGGTATCCTCGCACGCACTGGAGCAGAAACGGGTCGATGGATGTCATTTTGACGTTGGTATCTTCAGCAACCTGACCCGGGACCACCTGGATTACCACGTCACGATGGAAAGCTATCTGGAGGCCAAATGCCGGCTTTTCACCGAGCTGCTTCGGCCGTCGCAGGAAAAGCCGCGCCGCCGGGCAGCAATTAACATGGATGATCCCTACGGGGAGGAAATCGCACGCCGCTGCGCCTGTCCCGTGGTCACCTTCGGGATTCGGGGTGAATGCGATGTGCGCCCGGTAAATATCACCTCATCGGTCAGCGGCATCCGCGCTACCATGGTTACGCCCGCAGGAGAGTTTCAGTTTGCTTCACGCCTTCTGGGACGCTTCAACCTTTCCAACATCCTGGCCGCGGCTGCGGCCGGGGTAGCCCTCGATCTGCCCCTGGCCGCGATCAGAGAGGGCATAGAAAACCATTCCACCGTCCCGGGGCGGATGGAACGCGTGGAAAACGGAGCCGGCGTCACCTGTCTGGTCGATTACGCTCATACGGGAGACGCCCTGGAGAATGTCCTTGCCACGCTGAAGGAAATCGCCACCGGCAGGATCATCACCCTGTTCGGCTGCGGAGGAGACCGCGACAATGGCAAGCGCCCGATCATGGGAAGGATTGCCGCCTCCATGAGCGACCTGACGATCGTTACCTCGGACAATCCACGCACCGAGGATCCATCCGGCATCCTGCTGCAGGTCAAAGCCGGCATAACTCCGCTGGCCCTGCAAGAATACCGTCCGGAGGAACTGGCTGACGGTTTTGCGGAAAGGGGCTTTACCGTCCTCGAAAACCGCCGTGAGGCGATCCGCCTGGCGGTCGGCCTGGCACGTCAAGGCGACATTATCCTGCTGGCGGGCAAGGGGCATGAGGATTACCAGATTATCGGCACCGCCAAGCAGCATTTTGATGACCGGGAAGAAGCTGCGGCCGCCTTTGCGGAGAGAAACCACTAATGTTCACCATCAACGAAATAGCCCTCGCCACCGGCGGCCGGATCATCGGCCTTGCCGCCGGAGAGGTAACCGCGGTATCAACCGACTCACGGAGTATCGCCCCCGGCCAGCTTTTCGTACCGTTGTGCGGAGAGCATTTTGATGGCCATACCTTCATCGAGGAAGTGGCCCGGAAGGGTATCACCGTGATCCTGGCTGAGGAGCAGTGGCTGAAGGGGCACTCTCTCCCCGATTCCATTACCTGCATCGCCGTCAAAAACAGCTTGCGCGCACTTGGTGATCTGGCCGCGGAGTGGCGGCGGCGCTTCGACCTGACGATCATCGCCGTGACCGGCAGCAACGGCAAAACAACGGTCAAGGAGATGCTCGGAGAGATTCTGGCGCTGACCGGGCCGGGTCTCAAGACTTCGGGGAACCTGAACAACCTGATCGGCCTGCCGCGGATGCTGTTCCAGCTTCGGCCGGAGCATCGCTGGGCAGTGCTGGAAATGGGGATGAGCGAACCGGGCGAAATCGACCGCCTGGCTGCAATCGCCTCCCCCCGGGTCGGAATCGTACTGAACGCCCTGCCGGCTCACCTGCGGAGCATGGGAACCGTTGAGGCTGTAGCGGCGGCAAAGGGCGAACTGCTGCATCGCATCAGTGACAGCGGCCTGGCTGTCGTCAACGCCGATGATTCCCGTGTTGTCTCGCTTTCCCAGAACGCATCCGCCCGCCGGATCAGTTTCGGCATCGATCGGGGCGAGGTGCGTGCCAGAGAAATCACGCCGTTGGGGCTGGAAGGGCAGCAGTTCCTGCTCGTCACCCCGCACGGCGAAGCCGCCGTTCACCTGAGAGCCTGCGGCCGGCATAATGTCTATAACGCTCTTGCCGCAACCGCGGCGCTTCTGGAGAAGATTGACCTGCAGACCATCGTTGCCGGCCTGGAAGCCTTTACGCCATACAGCGGGCGGTTCCGGATCGAGCGGTTGGGCGGAATCACCCTGATTGACGACAGCTACAACGCCAATCCCGCCTCCACAAAAGCCGCTCTTGAAACCCTGAATCAGATTGCCGCGCCGGGGCATCGCATCGCGGTGCTGGGTGACATGCTGGAACTGGGAGAACACGAGGCCGAAGCTCATTGCGGCGTCGGCGCCGTGGCCGGACGAACCGTTGACCGGCTTTACCTTACCGGCGAACTGATGGTTAAACATGCCGCCGAGGGAGCCGTGCTGAGCGGCATGGCTGCGGAAGCGGTTATCTGCTGCAACAGCCACCGGGATATTGCAGAGCGACTGCAGCAAACCATAACTGATGGTGATGTGATTCTGTTCAAGGGATCACGCGGGATGACGATGGAAAAGGCGGCGACGGAACTGAAGGATCTGATGCAGCAAGCCAAAGGGGAATAGCCCATGCTTTACCACATTTTTTACCCGCTCGCGTCCAACATCAAACTGTTCAACATCTTCAGGTACCTGACCTTTCGCACCATCTACGCCATGATCACGGCGCTGGTGGTCTGCTTTATTCTTGGCCCCTGGATCATCAGAAAGCTGGAATCGCTGCAGGCCCGTCAGGTCATCCGGACCGACGGCCCGGAATCACATTTGCAGAAGCAGGGCACCCCCACCATGGGCGGCGTGATAATCCTGGCCGCCATCGTCATCCCCACCCTGCTCTGGGCCGACCTCACCAACCAGTACATCTGGATCACGCTTTTCATCACGATCGGCTACGGCCTGATCGGCTTTATTGACGACTATAAAAAGGTGGTCGAGAAAAACACCAAGGGACTGTCCGCCCGCCAGAAGATGTTCTGGCAGGTAGTGTTGGCCGGCTCTGTGGCCGTATACCTGTTCCTCAAGCCGGGGTTCAGCGAAGAGCTCTTCTTCCCGCTATTCAAAAATTTCCATCCGGATCTCTGGATCTGGTTTATTCCGTTTGCCACCATCGTGATTGTCGGCGCCAGCAACGCGGTCAACCTGACCGACGGGCTTGACGGGCTTGCGATCGGGCCGGTAGCGATCAATGCCGCAACCTACATGCTCTTCTCCTACATCGCCGGACACGCCACCCTGGCGGCCTACCTGCAGATTCCGCGCGTCGTGGGCGCCGGTGAACTGGCCGTGCTGTGCGGCGCTATGGTTGGGGCCGGTCTCGGTTTCCTCTGGTACAACTCCTACCCGGCCGAGGTGTTTATGGGAGACGTCGGTTCGCTCTCACTGGGCGGGACGCTGGGAACAATCGCGGTACTGACCAAGCAGGAAATCCTGCTGGTGATCGTCGGGGGGATCTTTGTGGTCGAAGCGCTTTCGGTCATCTTCCAGGTCGGCTCCTACAAGTATCGCGGCAAGCGGATTTTCCGCATGGCGCCGATACATCACCATTTTGAGCTGAAGGGGGTCGCAGAGCCGAAAATCATTGTCCGCTTCTGGATTATCAGCATCATCCTGGCACTGGTGGCGATTTCGACACTGAAGATGAGGTGACGTTTTGAGGTCGCAATTTGCGACCTCAAACATTTCCCTCCCATTCAAGGGGAGGGTCAGGGTGGGGATGGGGTTGTTTAAAAAGCAGATCACAGCTTGTGATACGTTATCTGGTCGCAGATTGCGACCACCTCAGCCTCGTAACAAAATGCAAAATTAAGTAATGTCTAAGGTCGCAATTTGCGTCCTTAAAGAAGACCTTGCTTTTCCGATACGTTACCCACTTGAGATCACAGATTGTGATTTCAAGATTTGAAATTAATGTGCTTAGAACGAGAATAACGAGGTGGTCACCATCTGTGACCACCTGATGAGACAATATCAATCTGGAACAGAAGTACGATTTCCAGTTCAAGATGGTTTTCGATGCCATCCGGCAGTTGATGGCTCCGCCTGAGTTGAAGAAAAAGCGGGCAATCGGGTTTGGGAGGGAGTGAAAGAGTACATAACTACATTTTTTTCCGCAGGATAAATGTTCCATTTAGGTAAACCAATGAACATATCGAAGAATAAAACAGGAATATTTATTATTGCCTCATACTTTGTTGTTAATGGGTCATACGTATCCTATCAACTCGTTAATGCTTGGTTTCAAGGTAAACCAATTGAATATGATTTTATTTACATTTTAATCCCTTTGATCTTTCTGGTATCAGGCATCGGATTGTTTTTGACTAAAGGTTGGGGTAGGAATTTGGCGTTGCTATCAAGTTTTTGTTATGGGTTTATTGGATTAGTAAAAATACTACAATATTTCTTATTACAGCGTGAGATTGCTGATCTGGTGAAAGGATCAACTGACATCATATTGGCTGCGTGCATCTTAATCTACTTGCTGAAAAAATCAGTAAAGGAATTTTTCCCAGAGAGCCCAGTTTCTTCAACATGTATTGGATTAGCAATAGTACTGTACGGCTCCATTCAACATTCCGATAACGCTATAATTAATTATTTCTGGCGCATTATGTTTATAATTGGCTTGGCCATTATGTTCAAAGCAGGTAACCGGCTTCGAGAAAGTATGGGAAGCATAACGAGCGAATAGACATGTTTCGCTCTGCTCTCAGATCATCCGCAACACCGTTGCGAACAAGGATTAGATGAAAAGGCAACAAATATGGATCTGAAAAACAAAAAAATCCTTGTCGTCGGCCTGGCCAAAACCGGCGTCGCCTGTGCCCGCTTCCTGGCATCGAAGGGGGCGCGAGTAACCGTCACCGACATGCGGAGTGAAGCGGCCCTGGCGGAGCCGCTCTCGGAACTGGCGGAATATGATATCGTCCGGGAACTGGAGCGCCATGACGAAGCGACCTTCCTGGCAAGCGACATGATCGTGGTGTCACCCGGCGTACCGATGGATCTGCCGCAGCTGGTCGCGGCAAAGCTGGCCGGACGGGAGATCATCAGCGAGATCGAACTGGCCTCCCGCTTCATCGATGCTCCGATCGCCGCGATCACCGGCACCAACGGCAAGACTACGACCACCACCATTCTGGGGGCGATCTTCAAGCATAACGGTTATCACACCTTTGTCGGCGGCAACATCGGCAACCCGCTGATTGAAGTTGCAGAAGCGCATGGAATCTTCGATCAGGTCGTGGCCGAAATCAGTTCGTTCCAGCTGGAGTGGATCACCTCGTTCCGCCCGACCGTGGCGGCGCTTTTGAACCTGAGCGAGGACCACCTCGATCGCTACCCGGATTATCAGGCCTACATAGACGCAAAGCTGCGTATCTTCGAAAACCAGACCGAGGAAGATTTTGCCGTGGTCAACCGGGACGACCCGCTGGTCTGGCGGCATGCCCAGGGGCTCAAGGCGGCTCTGTTCCCCTTCAGCAGGAAAATCGAACTGGAAGAGGGCATTTTCTACAGGGACGGGGTCATCACCTACCGTCACAACGGCCGCGAGGAATGCTTCCCCACCGCCGCCATCCGGCTGCAGGGGGTGCACAATCTGGAGAACATCATGGCCGCCGCGGCTTGCGCCCTGTTGCTCGGCTGCCGGCCGGATGAAACATTCGAGACGATTCTCTGCTTCGAGTCGCTGCACCACCGCATGGAGTTTGTCCGCGAGGTGAACGGCGTCGGCTACTACGAGGACAGCAAGGCGACCAATGTCGGCAGTGTCGAGAAGGCGTTGGAAAGCTTTACCGATATTACACTCATTGCAGGCGGCAAGGACAAGGGTGGCTCGTACGCGCCGCTGGCGCCGCTGGTAAAGGAGCGGGTGCGGCACCTGATACTGATCGGTGAAGCGGCAGGGCGGATGGAACAGGAATTGGGGGAGTTGACCGACACCCGCCGGACGGCAACCCTGGAAGACGCGGTGCGGACTGCGGCGGAGATAACGGCCGCGGGGGGGACGGTGCTGATGTCGCCGGCCTGTTCAAGTTTCGACATGTTCCGTGATTACGAGGAGCGGGCTCAGCGGTTTATCGCTGCGGTAAAGGCACTGTAGATGTTCAAGAAACTGGAAGAATATGATCTCGTGATAATGCTGATGGCCATTGCCCTGACCTGTTTCGGGGTGGTAATGGTCTATTCGGCTTCTTCCATCATGGCCGCCAAACGCTTTCATGACGGCTTCTTCTTCCTCAAGCGGCAGGGGCTGTTCGCCCTGCTCGGCTTTGGTCTCATGCTTGTAACAATGCAGGTCAACTACCAGTTCTGGCGCAAACTGGCCGCTCCGATCCTGCTCGGATGCATCGTGCTGCTGGTACTGGTGCTGATCCCCGGAATCGGGGGAAGCGCCGGCGGTGCTTCACGCTGGATCAGGCTGCCCGGTTTCAATCTTCAACCCTCGGAGATCGCCAAGATCGCCCTGATCATGTACATGGCCTATTCACTGGACAGGAAGCAGGACAAGATCAAGCAGCTCGGGCCCGGTTTTGTTTCATATATGATGATCCTGGTCGTGATGCTGGGGCTGCTGCTCAAACAGCCGGATATGGGCTCGGCTTTGACCCTGGCGGCAGTTGCGATCATTATGCTCTTTGCCGCCGGAACACGCCTGGTCTATATTATTTCGATATTTCTGATGTCGATGCCGTTCCTCTACTTTCTGGTGATGAATGTCGCCTACCGCAAGCGGCGTATTCTGGCGTTTCTGGATCCGTGGCAGGACCCGCAGAACAGCGGCTTTCAGATCATCCAGTCGTGGCTGGCCCTCGGAACAGGCGGGCTCTTCGGGCAAGGGCTGGGTGAGGGAAAGCAGAAACTCTTCTATCTGCCCGAGGCGCATACCGACTTTATTCTCTCGGTTGTCGGCGAGGAACTCGGGTTCCTTGGCGTGCTTATCATCATCGGCATGTTCTTTCTGCTGGTGCAGCGGGCGATGCGTATCGCCGTCGCCGCTCCGGACACATTCGGCCGGTTTCTGGCGCTCGGAATTGCCGTGTTGTTCGGAATCGAGGCTTCGGTCAACATGGGGGTCGTGACGGGACTGCTCCCGACGAAGGGGCTGGCGCTCCCCTTTATCAGCTACGGCGGCAGTTCGCTGATTATCAGCCTGTTTGCCGTCGGCATTCTGCTCAATATTTCATCGGGACTGAAGATATCCTCCATCAGCCTCAAGGAGGAAAGATGAAACTGATCATTGCCGGTGGCGGTACCGGCGGGCATCTCTTTCCCGGCATAGCCGTTGCCGAAGAGTTTCTGTCGCGCGACCCGGCCAACGAGGTATTGTTTGTCGGAACCGAGCGCGGCATCGAGGCGCGAGCCGTGCCGGCGGCCGGCTACCGGCTTGAACTGATTTCAGCAGCCGGAATTCGCGGCAAAGGAACTTTCAGCCAGCTGAAAGGTTCGGCCATGATGATATACGGCTACGCCCAATCGAGAAAAATACTTAAGCGTTTCCGTCCGGATATGGTACTTGGCGTGGGGGGCTACGCCTCTCTGCCGATGGTGCTGGCAGCCCGCGGTATGGGGATTCCCCGGTTCATCCATGAGCAAAACGCCATTCCGGGCCTGACTAATCGCCTGCTGGCCAGATTCGCCACCAAGGTTTTTATAACGCTGGAAGAATCGGCCCGTTATTTTCCTGCTGCGTCAACACTGTTGACCGGCAACCCGCTCAGACGGCAGATTCTGGATATGGTAGAAAAGGCAAATCCCCCCCACCCCCCCTTTGTCAAAGGTGGGTGCGAAGCAAAGCGAGCGGGAGGATTTCATCTGTTCATCTTCGGTGGGAGCCAGGGTGCCCACGCAATCAACGCCGCGATGATCGCGGCGCTCCCGCTGTTAAAGGAGAGTCTGGCGATCACCCACCAGACCGGGGAAAAGGATTTTGCCGAAGTCGCCGCGGCATACCGCGCAGCCGGGGTCGAGGCGCGTATAACACCCTTCATCAGCGATATGGCCGCGGAATACGCCGCTGCCGACCTGATCATCTGTCGTGCCGGAGCCACCACCATCGCCGAAGTAACCGCCTGCGGCAAGGCCTGTCTGTTCATCCCCTTCCCGTACGCGGTCGATGATCACCAGCGCCGCAATGCCGAGGCGCTGCTAAAGAAGGATGCCTGCTTCATGATGCTGGAGAGGGAGTTGACGGGGAAAACTCTGGCGGAAAGCATTCTCACCCTGGCCGCAGACCCGGAGCTCGTGCGGAGTACCGGAGAGCTGGCCTTCAGTCTGGCACGGCTGGATGCGGCCAGGATTATTATCGACCAGATGATGAACTAAACTAACTGGATAAGGTGCATCCTATGTACGGAAAAATAGATAAGATTCACTTCGTCGGTATCGGCGGCATCGGCATGAGCGGTATTGCCGAAGTTCTCCTCAACCTGGGGTATAAGGTTTCCGGTTCCGACCTGCGCGGCTCCGACATCACCGAGCGCCTGGCCGGGCTGGGTGCAGAAATCGGCATCGGCCACAGCGCCGATAACCTGAAGAATGTCGATGTCGTGGTGATCTCCTCCGCCGTGCATGACGACAACCCCGAGGTGATCGAGGCCAAGAAGCTGCACGTGCCGGTCATCCCGCGCGCGGAAATGCTGGCCGAGCTGATGAGGATGAAATACGGCATCGCCATCGCCGGCACTCACGGAAAAACGACCACCACCTCGATGGCAGCCGCCATACTGGGACACGCCGGTATCGATCCCACGGTGGTTATCGGCGGCAAACTGAATGCCATCGGCACCAACGCCCAGATCGGACAGGGGAAATTCCTGCTGGCCGAGGCGGACGAATCGGACGGCTCCTTCCTGCTGCTTTCACCAACAATCGCCGTGGTAACCAATATCGACGCCGATCACCTCGATCATTATTCCGGCATCGAGGAGATCAAGGACACGTTTGTCGAATTCATCAACAAAGTCCCCTTTTACGGGCTTGCGGTCCTCTGTCTGGATGACAGGAACATCCGTGAAATCCTGCCACGGGTCAAAAAACGGTACACCACCTACGGACTTTCGGCCCAGGCTGATATCCGTGCCACTCATATCAGGCATGACGGCTTTCTGACTTCGTTTGTTGCTCACTTCAAAGGGTACCGGCTGGGTGAAATCTCCTTTCCGATGCCGGGACCGCACAATGTCCTGAACGCCATGGCCTGCATCGCCGTGGCCCTTGAACTCGATGTGCCTTTTAACGCCATCCAGGAGGGATTCGCGACTTTCAGCGGTGTCGGACGACGCTTCACCGTCAAGGGCGAGCCGAAGGGGATCATGGTCGTAGACGACTACGGCCATCACCCGGCCGAAATCAAGGCGACCCTGGCAGCCGCCAGGCAGGGGTGGCCGGAGCGCCGCATCGTGGCCGCCTTTCAGCCGCATCGTTACAGCCGCACCCATGAGCTGTTCAAGGATTTCGTGACCGCCTTCTACGATGCCGACGTTCTGATACTGACCGACGTTTATGCCGCCGGTGAGCAGTCGATCGAAGGCGCCACCGCCGAGCGTCTTGCCGCCGAGATTCTTCGTCACGGCCAGAAGGATGTGACCTGGATTGCCAATCGTGAGCTTGTCCCGGAGCATCTGGCCGGGATTGTCCGCGAAGGCGACATCGTAATCACCCTCGGAGCCGGGAATATCTGGCAGCAGGGAGAGGCGCTGGTCCGGTTGATCGGTAGAGAAAGCTGACACCCGACGCCCCGGAAATACGCGGGCAGCTGCTGCTGCGCGAACCGATGAGCCTCCATACCTCGCTCAAGGTTGGCGGCCCGGCGGACATGTACGCGATTCCGGAAGATACAGAGGATCTCCAGCAGCTGCTGGGATGGTTAGGGCAGAGAGACATTCCGTGGATGCCGGTCGGCAGGGGTTACAACCTGCTGGTGCGTGACAAGGGATTTCGCGGGGCGTTTATCTCACTGGAACGGTTCGACCGGGTTACCGCACTCGGGGGGCCGCTGATTAAGGCAGAGGCCGGCGTCGAAAACCTGACGGTGGTCCGGTTTGCCCAGAAGGCGGGACTGGGAGGGATCGGCTTTATCTCCGGCATTCCCGGCACGATCGGCGGGGCGATAAAAATGAACGCCGGCGCTTATGGCAAGGGGCTCCTGGAGCGAACCGATCATCTGACCCTGCTGAGGGGCGGGACAGTCAGCGATTTCCGCATCGAGGAGCTGGATTACGGTTACCGTCACCTGAAATTGGCTGATGGCGACATCGTGCTGGCGGCGGTTTTCCGGCTGGACGAGTGCGAGCCGCGCCATACGGAGGAAGAGATCCGCAAGGATCTGGAACTGCGGCGGGCGAAACACAACGTCGGCCACCCCAGTGCGGGGTCATTCTTTAAAAATCCGCACGGACAGGCCGCCTGGCGGTTGATCGACGCGGCCGGAATGCGCGGTGCACGGGTCGGCGGCGCACAGGTATCCGAGGTGCACAGCAATTTCCTCGTCAACACCGGTGGGGCTTGCGCGGCCGATTTCCTGGCTCTTGCGGCGACGGTGATCAATGCTGTTTTTGAGACATCCGGAGTGACACTTGAGGAAGAAGTCCGCATAGTGGGCGAAGTTTGACATTTATTTTCCTGCTCGCTTTAGAAAGGTTTGCAGCATGATGAAATCCAAAAGAATCGGAGTACTGTACGGCGGGCTTTCGGCAGAACGGGAGGTTTCCCTGAAAAGCGGCGCCGCCGTGCATCAGGCGCTTGTCGCACAGGGGTACAATGCCGTGGCAATCGATGTCGGGCGTGATCTGGCAGATGTTCTGAAACGTGAAGGGGTCGAGGCGGCGTTCATCGCCCTGCATGGCCGCTACGGTGAAGACGGCTGCGTTCAGGGGCTGCTGGAACTGCTGCAGATCCCCTACACCGGATCCGGCGTACTGGCCAGCGCTCTGGCCATGCACAAACTTTACAGCAAGCAGGTCTTTGCCGCCGGCGGCATCCTGACCGCACCTTTCAAATGTTACCGGTGCGGTGAAACGGTGAGATTGGCAGATCTGCCGTTCTCCCTGCCGCTGGTTGTCAAGCCGGTGCAGGAAGGCTCCTCGGTCGGCGTCTCGATTGTCAGGGAGGAAACCCAGCTGGCAAAGGCACTTGAACTGGCTTTTCGCCATGATGACGAGATCCTGGTTGAGCAGTATATCGCCGGGCAGGAGGTGCAGGTGGGGATCCTTGACGGACGTCCGGTCGGCGCCATTGAAATAGTTCCCAAAAATGAGTTCTATGACTTCGAAGCCAAATACACCGACGGCATGGCCGAACACATTTTCCCCGCGCGGCTGGAGCCGGGGTTGTATGAAAAAGCGCAGCAGACCGGTCTGGCGGCCCACCTCGCTCTGGGATGCAAAGGGTACAGCCGCGTGGATCTTTTGGTGACACCTGCCGGCGACTGCTATGTGCTGGAAGTCAATACCCTGCCGGGCATGACGGCGCTCTCACTCCTGCCGGAAATAGCCGCAAAAGGGGCCGGACTTTCGTTTGAAACGCTTGTTTCCCGTATTATCGAATCGGCGGCACTTTCAACAAGGGTAAACTGACGAGTGAAAGACTTCGCAAATTCATCATACCAGCGCCGGAAGGTGGCGCCCAACAGAGTAAAGATCCAGCGTAAACCGCTGGACCTCAAGAAGTATCTGCGCCCGCTGAAAATAGCCGTTACCGGAGTGGTCACCCTTTCGCTTGCGACAGGCATCCTGTACGGCTGTTATCGGGCCGTCACGTCGGTAACCCTGTTCTCTCTCAAATCAATTGACGTATCAAGTGCCAGGCACCTGACACGGGACGAGATACTCGGGCTGGCGGGGTTGGAACCGGGCAAGGATCTGCTCGGCATGAACCTGAAACGCATGGGAGAGCATGTGCTGCAGAATCCCTGGGTGGAGACCGTACGCATTAACCGTTATTTCCCGGACGCTGTTTCAATCGCCATTACCGAGCGCGAGCCGGTTGCGATCGTCAACATGGGGTTCATTTACTACCTTGACAAGAAAGGAAATATATTCAAAGTTCTTAACCAGGGTGACAAACTCGATTTCCCTGTCGTCACCGGCTTCAATGAGGAAGAGCTGGGAAACGACCCGAAAGGGAGCAGGGAGGCGCTGGAAGCAACCTGCGAACTGCTGAAGATATTACGTGAGAAAGGCGCATTTATCCTTGCGGATGTATCAGAGATTCATTACGATAAGGGCTACGGTTTTACCCTGTTCACCGCGGCCGGAGCGCTTCCGGTAAAAATCGGATCCGGAGATTTTTCCGCTAAAGTGGAACGCTTCGCCCGCATTTACCAGAGTCTTCTGGTGCAGCTGCCGTCAATTCATTATATCGATCTCGATTACAACGACAAAATCATCGTAAAAAAGAGCTAGGTTACACATTTTTCATACAAATGCAGCAGGGGGGAGTGGTATGTCAGCTACAAAACGGGATAATCTGATCGTCGGCCTCGACATCGGCACAACCAAGATCTGCGCCATCGTCGGTAATGTCACGGAAGAAGGCATCGATATCGTCGGCATCGGAACCAGCCCTTCCAGCGGCCTGCGCAAAGGCGTGGTCATCAATATTGAAAGCACCGTCGGGGCCATCAGGAAAGCCATCGAGGAAGCGGAGTTGATGGCCGGCTGCGAGATCAAGTCCGTCTATGCAGGCATTGCAGGCGGACATATCAAAGGGCTGAACTCCAATGGCGTTATCGCCATCAAGAATCGTGAAGTTTCGCAGGAGGATGTGCGCCGGGTAATCGATGCCGCCAAAGCGATCAACATCCCGATGGATCGCGAAGTACTCCACATCCTGCCGCAGGAATTCATCATCGACGAACAGGACGGCATCCGCGAACCGCTCGGCATGAGCGGCGTCAGGCTGGAAGCGAAAGTGCATATCGTCACCGGCGCCGTAGCCAGCGCCCAGAACATCGTCAAATCATGCAACCGGGCGGGGCTGGATGTAGCCGACATCGTACTGGAACAGCTGGCGTCATCCCACGCGGTCCTTTCCGAAGATGAGAAAGAGCTGGGGGTCTGCATGGTGGATATCGGCGGCGGAACGACCGACATAGCCATTTTTGCCGACGGGGCGATCAAATATACTTCGGTTATCTCGCTGGGTGGAAATCAGCTCACGAACGACATCGCCGTAGGACTTCGCACTCCGTTCGCCGAAGCCGAGAAAATCAAGCAGAAGTACGGCTGCTGCCTGGCTTCGCTGGTAGGCAAGGAAGACAAGATTGAGGTGCCGAGCGTCGGTGGACGCAAGCCGCGCGAACTTTCACGCAACGTATTATGTGAAATCCTGGGGCCCCGCATGGAGGAAATCTTTTCGCTCGTCAACCGCGAGATCGTCAAATCCGGTCTGGAAGATTCTATCGCATCCGGAGTCGTCATTACCGGCGGTTCCAGCATCCTGGAAGGGATACCGGAACTGGCTGAACAAATCTTCAATCTGCCTGTGCGGCGCGGACTTCCGCAGAAGATAGGCGGGCTGACCGACGTCGTCAAATCCCCGGTATATGCCACAGGGGTCGGCCTGGTCGTATACGGAAGCCGCAACTCCGGTTCGCGCGAGTTCCCGACGGGCAAACCGGAAGCGAACTTGTTTGGATCCGTCTTCGGACGAATGAAAGGCTGGTTCAAAGAATTTTTTTAACTCCGGCCGCTCATCACTGTTATACAACTTCAGGCCGTTCACCTCACCGTGTGCAACGGCCTGTTTTTCGTTCAGCAGCCACATAGCAGCCCGCAGCGCCAGCATAACAACCCCGCTAACACCCTGTTTTTTAAAGACACCTCATCTTATAAAAAATATATTATTTTTTCTTTGATTCTTGGTCAATTTGAGGTTACATTTCCATGAATAATAATAGAATTTAAGCCTAATAAATATAGGGGGGATGCATGTTTGAATTTGATGAAACAATTGAACAGAGCGCCGTAATTAAAGTAATTGGAGTCGGCGGCGGGGGCGGTAACGCCGTCAACACCATGATATCCAGTTCCATACATAAAGTGGATTTTATCGTTGCCAACACCGATGCCCAGTCCCTGCGCACCTCGAAAGCGCCGGTCAAGCTGCAGCTCGGCCGGGAACTGACCAAGGGGCTCGGAGCCGGCTCCAAGCCTGAAGTTGGAACCGCTGCCGCTCTTGAAAACAAGGAGCAGCTGGCTGAAGCGATCAAAGGAGCCGATCTGGTTTTCATTGCTGCCGGTATGGGTGGCGGCACCGGTACCGGTGCGGCTCCCGTTATCGCCGAGGCTGCCCGCGAAACGGGTGTCCTGACCGTCGGAGTTGTCACCAAGCCGTTCACGTATGAAGGTAAGGCGCGTTCGATACTGGCCGATCAGGGCATCGCCGAGCTGAAAAAACATGTCGATTCGCTGATCATCATCCCCAATGATCGTCTTATCAGTCTGGCCAGCAAAAACATGTCGCTTTTCGACGCGTTCAAGCCTTCTGATGACGTGCTCCGCCAGGCGGTTCAGGGCATTTCCGAACTGATCACCTCCACCGGCCTCATGAACCTCGACTTCGCCGATGTCAAGACCGTCATGAGTGTTCGTGGTATGGCCATGATGGGCATCGGTATGGGGAGCGGCGACAATCGTGCCGCCGATGCGGTTAATAACGCCATCTCCAGCCCGCTCCTGGAAGACAATGACATCTCGGGAGCCAAGGGCGTTCTGGTCAACATAACCGGCTCTGAAGCCATGACCATGGACGATTATAATACCGTCAACCGCATCGTACACGAAAAAGTTCACGAAGATGCCAACATCAAGATAGGTGTCGTCCGCGATGACGAAATGGGCGACAACATCAAGGTCACCGTTATTGCGACCGGTTTCGGCGATCGTTTTGATGCCGAAAAAAGCCGCGACCTGCGCAAAAACAGCCTGTCGCTGGCAGACAAGCATATCATCAGTCCGGTATCTCTCGACCGCCCGACCTTCCAGCGCGATCGTGAAAAAAGCGAGAATGTTACACGAATCCGCCCGACAGTCTCTTTTATCGAAGAGGATGAAGACCAGTATGATATTCCGACTTTCCTGCGTAAATCAGTAGATTAGAGACCCGCTTCAAAGGGGGCATGCCAAACGGCTTGCCCCCTTTAACTTTTTAAACATGCACCTTTTCTCCCTTCCAGTACAATCCCACAGACGCTCGCGTTGGATGCAATCGAAGGCCCGGTGATTACGGCTTATAGTAACGTATACCTGTCGTAAGCAAAATATATCTGGACGAAGTAAGAACACTCCCGTATCCTAGCAGACCGTACCATATCACTTTGCAAAGCAATGAGAGGCAATCAAATGGCATTAGCAGAAAAAGGGAACACTGTAACAATCAACTTTACCGGAACGCTGGAAGATGGAACCGTATTCGACTCGACCCTCGAAGACATGGAGTGTAACGAAGACGAGTGTTGTGATGACGGTTGTGAAGATGACGAAGAATGCGGCTGCGGCGGGCACGAAAGCGGTCCTATGACCTTCGTCCTTGGAGAAGAAATTCTCTTTCCGCAAATTGACGCGGCTATTGTCGGCATGACTCCGGGCGAGAAAAAGACCGTCAAGATCGCGGCAGCGGACGCATTCGGGGAGTACGACAAGGAAAAGATCTTCACCGTACCGCGCAGCGAACTCCCGGAAGATCTTATCCCGGAAGTCGGCGACGAGCTGAGTCTCTCCAACGAAGATGACGAGGAGCTTGAAGTCGTAGTTCTCGAAATGACGGAAGACCAGGTCACCTTTGACGCCAACCATCCCCTGGCCGGTGAAGACGTCACCTTTGAGATCGAACTGGTAAGCATTCAGTAGGAAACCGACATATAGTCAGGCGTAAACTAAAAAACGGCCAAAAGGCCGTTTTTTAGTTTACGCGAAATGATCGGGCGGATCAGGCCAGATCGAAATTATTCTGATACGCCATCAAAGTATTAATCATGAGGGCAGCCACCGTCATCCTGCCGACACCGCCCGGCACCGGAGTTATCCATGAGCATTTTTTACTGACATTTTCAAAATCCACATCCCCCACCAGCTTGCCGCTTTCGAGTCGGTTGATGCCGACATCGATCATCACGACCCCTTCTTTGACCATATCCGCTGTAATAAATCCGGGAATGCCGACCGCCACGACAATGATATCCGCACGCCTTGTTTCATCCAGCAGCAGTTCACGGGGAGTTTCGATATGGGCAAGAGTGACCGTTGCATTGCCGATCTCGAAATCATTGGAAAGCATGATCGAAATCGGTTTGCCGACGATGTTCGACCGGCCGATAACGACACAATGCTTTCCTTTGACCGGTATTTCGTAAAATTGAAGCAGCTTGCAGATACCGTAAGCGGTTGCCGGCCGGAAAGCTTTCTGGCCCAGGGTCATGCGGCCGAAATTGGTCGGATGAAACCCGTCAATATCCTTATCAGGATCGATGGCGTTGATAATGTTCTGCGGGTTGATATGCTTCGGCACCGGCAACTGTACGATCAGGCCGTCAGTGGCCGGGTCGGCATTGATCCCGGCAATTTTTTCCAGCAGCTCAGGCTCGGTAACACTCTCCGGGAAACGGAGCAGTACGCTTTCAAAGCCGGCGCTTTGGCACGACTTGATCTTTGACTTTACGTATGATTCGCTGGGGGCATGCTCACCGACCAGAATCACGGTCATATGCGGCTTGCGCAAGCCTAAGTCTACATACCCGGCTACCCGCCTGGATATGTCCGCGACCAGGCTTTCAGCACATATTTTTCCATCCAGTAACTTCATGATTCTTGTTTCCTCAGTTTATGCAGTGCGCTTGGTGACTTCAATCAGATGATAGCCGAACTGGGTCTGAACAGGCCCGAGGACCTTTCCGACTTCGCCGGAGAACACAACGGTATCGAATTCCTTTACCATTTGTCCCGGGCTGAATTCGCCCAGATTGCCGCCATCCCTGCCGGACGGGCACTTGGAATTCTCGCGGGCACATGCCGCAAAATCTTCTCCCGCCTCGATCTTTACTTTCAGTGCTTCGCACTCTTCCTTGGTTGCCACCAGAATGTGACGGGCAGATGCTTTGGCCATTCTAAACTCCTTTGTTATGTGGTCTTGCAGGGCTTTGCCTTGCTGATGCGTTTCGTGCCCCTTTTTGACACTAATACGGCTATTAGTCAATTATTCCATGCAGTGCGCCACCAGCACGGTAACATCATCCGGGAGATGTTCCTGCGGTTTGGTGAGCGACATGAGCCTGTCAACCATTTCCTGGGCGCTCGCCGCGCCGGCAAGATGTTCGGCCAGTAGCTGATTGTTCAGCGACAATTCAGGCCTGGCGTCAATCAGGCCGTCACTGTAGAGCACCAGAGTATCCCCTTTTTCAAAATGGATAATTCCTTCCTGGTAGCTGCTCTCGCCCTGCACACCCAGCGGCAGGCCGCGTGGCAAGAGTTCCTCCACGATCCCGTTCCGGCGGCGCAGAAAGACATAGCCATGGCCGCAGTCAACATAGAGCAGGCTTCGCTCCTCAGCATTCAGCTGCCCAAGGAACAGCGTGACGAAACTCTCGGAATTTTCCAGGTCCGACAATACGGCGGATTCGGCCAGCCGCAAGGCCTCGGACGGGCGATTGTGGCCAACGGAGCGCATTGAAGCCCTGACCGTCGCCATGAGCATCGCCGCTGCCATCCCCTTGCCCATGACATCACCGAGGGTAAGTGCCCATACTCCGGTGCATACCTCTTGCCAGTCGAAAAAATCGCCGCCGACCTGCTTGGCGGGAAGGCATTGGGCCGCGATGTCGAATCCGGGGATGTGCGGATAATCGCGCGGCAGAAGCTTGGCCTGGATCTCGGCGGCGTATACCAGTTCGATCTGCAGCTGATAGCGGCGCATTTCGCTTTCCCTCAAGGCCTCCTCCGCCTTCTTCCTTTCGCTGATGTCCCTGATCATGCCGATATTACCGGTCGGGACCCCCTCCCGGTCAAGATGCTTCAGCGCATGCAGTTCTCCGATAAAAATCTCGCCGTTTTTCCTCCTGAAACGAACCTCCATGATCTTACTCTTGACCGTCCCCCTGATGCCGAATATCTCCCTCCCCGTTACAAGGTATTCTGCTTCATCGGCATAGATGATTTTGACGTTCTTCCCGATCACCTCTTCCAGTTCGTAGCCGAACGTCTCTCGCAGGGCCGGCTGGTTGGCGGTCAGAATTCTGCGGTCATGATCGCTCACCACGATGACGTCGCGTATGCTGGTGAAGAGGTTCTGATAGCTCTCCGCCCGCTCCTGTATCTCCAGATAGGCTTGCGCCAGCTCATCCTGCGTCCTTCTACTCTCAGCCCGCTCCTCGCACTCGCCCAGTGCCCGGGTGACCGCCGGCACCAGCCGGGAGAGCCGGTTTTTCAGGACATAATCCGTAGCGCCGTTCTTCAGGGACTCGATGGCCGATTCTTCCCCCAGTCGGCCTGAAACGAAGACGAACGGCAGGTCGGGATGCTTCTCCCGGACGATGGCCAGCGCCCCCATACCGTCGAAGGCAGGCAAGGAAAAATCGGCCAGCACCAGATCGATCCCCCCCCTCTCCAGCGCCGCGACAAAATCATCGCGCGTGGCGACGACCAGCACGTCGCAGCTGATACCTTCTGCGTCGAGGGTCGCCTGGACGAGTTCGGCGTCGCCCGGATCATCCTCCAGATGGAGTATTTGCAGGAGAGGTTTCATTCTCTGGTACTTTTCCTGCCGGGCGGAGGCGGAGGCTCATTTATGAGAGCCCAGAACACGCCCAGCTCCTTGACCGCATCCATAAATTCGTGAAAGTTGACCGGCTTTACCACGTACGCATTCACCCCCAAACGGTATGAATCGATCATGTCCCTCTCCTCGCGGGAAGAGGTGAGCACCACGACCGGGATAAGTTTCAACCGTTCGTCGGACTTTATGCTGCGCAGTACCTCGATACCGTCCACCTTGGGGAGTTTGAGATCGAGCAGTATCACGGACAGGCCGTTGCAGCCATGACCTTGATATTTTCCCCGGCAATAGAGGTAATCCAGGGCCTCTTCCCCGTCATGCACCCATTCGACACCATTGGCAAGATTGTGCTCTGCCAGCGCTTCCAGGGTGAGTTCCGCATCATTGGGATTGTCTTCCACCAGAAGGATCCGTTTCAATGTGACCATCATTCATACCCCCCTCTATTTCGGCAGCGAGAACCGGAAGGACGCGCCTTGGTCCACCGCGCCTTCGGCCCAGACCCTGCCGCCATGCCGGTGAATGATACGCTGGACGTTGGCCAGGCCGACGCCGGTCCCGGCAAACTCCTCCGCGTCATGGAGCCGCTGAAACAGGCCGAACAGCTTGTCCACGTATTTCATGTCGAAACCGACGCCGTTATCCTTGATGCAAAAGAGCGTCTCCGTCGGATCGTCGCTGATCGCTCCGATCTCGATCTTCGCCTGAGGCCGCGGGCGCGTGTATTTCAGGGCATTGGAAATGAGATTTGCCCATACCTGGCGGAGCATGGCGGCATCCCCTTCCACCACCGGCAACGGCGCGATCTCCCAGACAACTTCCCGCCCCTCGGTCTCTTCCTTCAACTCTTCGATGACCTCCGGCACCAGCAGGTTGAAATCTATGCGGGTTTTCATCACCTCGGCTCGCCCCGTGCGGGAAAATGCCAGGATGTCGTCGATCAGGATGCCCATCTTCTGGGCCGCTTCGGAGATCACCCGCAGGTAGTGGCGGCTCTTCTCGTCCAGTGCCCCCTGGTCATGTTTGTTCAGAAGTTCCACAAACCCGGTGACATGACGAAGCGGGGCGCGCAGATCGTGGGAAACGGAATAGCTGAAGGCTTCCAGTTCCTTGTTGGCGGCCTCGACCTGCCGGACATGCCGTTTCAGTTCCTCGTTCAGTTCGTTTATCTTTTTCTCCGCCCGGCGCCGGTTCAAGGTCTCGACAAACGCGACGGAGAGTTCCTCCACATCGTGTTGATCGTCCGGAGTATACCCCGATTCCTTGCCGGCCAGGGCGATCATGCCGATGATTCCACCCACGAATCGCAACGGGACCCCGAGAAACGAGGTGAGTGGAGGATGGCCGGCAGGTTTCTCGACAGCGTCAGGATGATTTGCCGGATCATTTATGATCCAGGAGGTATTCTCCCTGAGCCCGAGCCGGTTTATGCCCCTGTTGGGCATGTTTTTCAGCATCGTGTAGGCCTCCGGCCGGGATACCTTGCAGGCATCCCACCCCGCCTGGCTAAGCGTGGTAGTGTCGAAAAGTCCCTCCGGATTCAGCTCGCCGATGAACCCTATCTTGCTGCCGGTCAGTTCCTCTGCGACCTTCAGACAAACTTGCGCCACCTCATCTTCGGTTTCGCATTCAGAGGTCTCTCTGAATATTCTGATAATCGCCGTCAAGAGGGCCATCCGCCGACGTGTCAGTTCATCCGGCCGTCTTAGGTCGCTGACTACTGCTTCAGTTTTTTGATTTTTGTCCATGCGTGTTCCGTCCGCTCATGCAGCCGTATAGCCCCGTGTCGACGGGGGAAGTAGTTCGTTTAACCATAGCATTTATTTGAGTTTTGACAACCGGGAACCACGCTGACACATGCATGTCGCACCATCAGGAACAGCCCTTCGTTCCCGGAGGGCTGTTCTTGATATATGAACGACATTTCAAAGGGCTGTTTGCTCACTGCACCTCAAGAGCAGGCTCAGCCAGCGCGGCCAGCTGTTCGCGCAATTCCAGGATATGCTCACCCCAGTAACGGGTGGTGTTGAACCAGAAGAATGTATGCGGAAAGAGCGGGTCTCCCCAGCGCCTTGCCAGCCAGGCGCTGTAGTGCAGCATGCGCAAGGTGCGGAGAGGCTCGATCAGGCGCAATTCGCGGGGATCAAAATCATTGAATTCCCGGTACCCCTCCAGAAGCGCATCGAGTTGGGCCAGCTGCCGGGGACGCTCCCCGGAAAACATCATCCAGAGGTCCTGAACGGCCGGTGCCATGCGGGCGTCATCAAAATCGACAAAGTGGGGGGCATTGTCGCGCCAGAGGATATTTCCGGCATGACAGTCGCCATGCGTCCGGATGATGCGGACCGGTCCGACCTCGGCCAGAATGCTGTCGATCGCCTCCAGCAGCTGCCCGGTCACGGCGGTATAGCTGGCCCGGTACTCATCGGGGATGAAGCGCTCCTCGATCAGGCGCACGCTGTTGCTGCCGAAACTCTGCCGGTCCAGCGTCGGACGGTGATCGAACGTCTTGACCGCTCCGGTGCCATGAATCCTCCCGAGTAATCTGCCCAGTATTTTCAGATTGTCGAGGTTGTCGAATTCCGGGGCGTGCCCTCCCTGTCTCGGATACAGGGCGAAGTAAAACCCGTCATGCTGCAATAAGCTCTCGCCTTCAGAATTCCTGAGGGGCGCAACAATGGGGAGCTCATGCTCGACCAGCTCAAAGCAGAAGTCGTGCTCCTCCAGAATCTGCTCTTTGCTCCAGCGGTTCGGGCGATAAAATTTGGCGATCAGCGGCGGCGCCTCATCGATGCCGATCTGATAGACACGGTTCTCATAACTGTTAAGGGCAAATACGCGGCGATCACAGATGAAACCCCGGCTTTCTACGGCGTCCATGACCAGGTCCGGGGTAAGTCGCTGAAACGGATGTTCGCTTTGGCTCATGATTGACTTCCTGTTGTGCGGCAAGGTTCTTTCGGTTCAAGCAGCATTATGGCCTCATTCACCCGGCTGTGCTAGGTTATTGTCCGTTTGTATGTTAGATTATTGCAGGTTGTCAAGGTCACAACCTCCCGGTTTCCCTGCCAGGGATAAATCAATTTATAAAAACGGAAATCCAGCCAATGAGCAGTTTTACCCCTAACGGACTGATAGTTGCCCATCACGGTATCTCGGTCGAGGTTTTATTTGAGAACGGCCAGCGCAGAATGGTGCGGGTCAAGCGCAACTCCGGGCATGTGGTCGGGGACAACGTCGTGGTTACCGGCGAGGTGTTGAAACGTCTGCCGCGCCGGACGGAACTGCAGCGGCGTGATGCCAGGGGGGGAGTCCATCTGGTAGGCGCAAACCTGGATGTCCTCGGCATAGTCGTGGCACCACTGTCACCGGGCGGCTTTATTGACCGGGCGATTGTTGCCGCACAGTCGGCAAAGTTGCAGCCGTTTCTGGTCGTCAACAAATGTGATCTCGACGGCACGGCTGAACTGCTGATCGAGCTGAAGAGGGTGTATGGCGGCTCGGTGCCGATATTTCCGATCAGCGCCGCCAAGAGAAGCGGCCTTGCACCTCTGGAGGAATTTTTGAGCGAAGGACATCGCGGCGCCTTTGTCGGTACGACCGGGGTCGGCAAGAGCTCCCTGCTGAATGCTCTCTGCCCGGAAATAGATCTCAAAGTTGGAAGCCTCAGCGAGTACAAGGGGATGGGGCGGCATACCACGACCGTCTCCACGCTGCACGCCCTCGCGGGGGGAGGAGAGCTGGTGGACACCCCCGGTTTCCGTGATTTCGGCCTGGTTGACATAACAGTTGAAGAGCTGGCCGAATACTTCCCCGGCTTTGAAGCGCACCGGGACGTCGCCTGCAAATTCCGCAACTGCCGGCACCGGACCGAACCTGGATGTGCCGTACTGTCGCTGGTCGAACAGGGGCGTATCCCGGCAGAGCGGTATGCCACCTACATGGAAATACTTAAAGAGGTAGAGGGACTTCAGGAAGCCGCCCGCAGCAGAAACTGGAAAAACAGCTAAACATCTAACCCCCCTCAATCCCCCCTTATCAGGGGGGAAGCTTTAAAAGCACTCCCCTGATAAGGGGAGCGGGGAGGGGTTGCCAACGCGAGAACAACCATGATCAAAACCACCTATGTTATCGGCCACCGCAACCCGGATACCGACTCCATCGCTTCAGCGATCGGCTACGCCGCCCTGAAACAACGGCTGGGAGACGGCAGCGTTGTCGCCGCGATGGCCGGCGCACCCAATCCCCAGACCCGTTATATCCTGGACCGCCTCGGAATTCCGGATCCGCTCTTCCTGGCGGATGTACATCCCAAGGTGCGCGACACCCTCAAGCGGCAGCCGGTGACGATCCATCAACACGCTTCAGCCTATGAAGCGCTGGAGCTGTTCAAAAAGAGCGGCGTCCGGGTGCTTCCGGTGGTCGATGGCGACAACAAGCCGTGCGGCATGCTCTCGCTTCTGCGACTTTCGGAAAGTTATCTGCTCCCGAGCCGGGACAAACTCCGCCAGGTTACCACCAGCCTGCCGAGCCTCGCCAGTACCCTCGAAGGCCGTTTTGAAACAGGCTCCGGCGGCGACGCCCCGGTCACCCTGAACCTGTTCATCGGAGCGATGTTGGAGGAATCCTTCAGCAGCAGGATCGACGGCTATGCCCCCCGCGAACTCCTGATCATGACCGGCAATCGCCGCACGATACAGCTGGCCGCCATTGAACGCGGCGTAAAGGTACTCGTGGTGACTGGCGGGCACACTCTTGAGGATGGCCTGTGTGAGCTGGCCCGGGAGCAGGGGGTATCCGTGCTGCTGACACCGCACGACACCGCCACGGCAGCATGGCTGGCGCGACTCTCGACGCCGGTATCCCACCTCGCCGAACCGGAATTTGCCGATATCGGCGTCGACAATTCACTTGCCGCGCTGCGCCAGAAACTGCTGGGCGCCAACGTTTCCGCGGTGCTGGCACTGGAGGAGGATGGCACCCTGGCCGGCGTCGCAACCAAGTCGTCCCTCCTCGCGCCTCTCCCCTACAACCTGATTCTGGTGGATCACAACGAGCTCGGGCAGGCGGTGCCGGGCGCCGAACTGGTGAAAATCACCGAGGTCATCGACCACCACAAGCTCGGCAACAGCCACTCAAACGACCCGATCTCCTTTATCACCGCGCCGGTCGGCAGCACCTGCACCCTGGTGGCGCGGCGCTATCGTGAGTGCGGCATTGGACCGGAGCGGCAGATCGCCGCGCTGCTACTCGCCGGGATCCTTTCCGACACGGTGATCCTCAAATCACCCACCACTACCGATGTCGACCACGAGATGGCGTCCTGGCTGGAAGGTATCTCGGGACTGGCCGCCGCCGATTTCGGACGCGATATCTTTGCCGCCAGCAGCTCCCTGAAAAACTACGGTTCGGCCGACCGGGTCGTGGCTGCCGACTTCAAGCTGTTCACCCACGAAAAATACAGCATCGGCCTCGGACAGGTCGAGGTGATCGGTTTTGACGAGTTCTACGCCATGAAAGAGGATCTGCTGGCCGCGCTGGCGGAGATCAAACGGCGCGACAATCTCTTCATCGCCGGGCTGATGGTGACCGATATTACGACCGAAACGACGCTCTTCCTGGTGGAGGGGCATACCCGCATCGCCCATGTCATGGAATATCCGCAGCTGGAGCCGCACCTGTATGAACTGAAAAACGTCATGTCCCGCAAGAAGCAGATGGTGCCGCATCTTCTGAAAATTCTGGCCAGGGTCTGACCGATGGGATCGGACGGCATCCTGGAGCGATCACGGGGGGTCATGCTGGCACAGTGGGGTGAACTGCTGCGCCTGCGGAGTGAAGTGCTGAGGACCTCGGACCTTGAGGCGATCCATGACCTGCGGGTGGCCTCCCGTCGCTTCCGGGCCGCAGTGAATCTGTTCGAACCGTGGATACCTTCGAAGCGTGCCGCGCTGCTGAAGAAGCGCAGCCGGAAACTGACCCGGTTGCTGGGCGCCCTGCGCAATATTGACGAAGCGCTCCTCTTCTTCCGGCAGCATCCCCCGGCCGGCTCCGGCGGGGGATACCAGATCTGCCGCCTTCTTGCGGAGAGCCGCCCCGGAGAACTGAAACGGATTAAAAAAAGTCTCAAAGCCTTCGACGCTCGCGGTCTCGGTCGGACCGTACGGAAAGCGGCGGCCGGGATGGAAGAAGCGCGAGGTGCGGGCCGTGGGGAGCACAGCCTGCAGGCCTGTTTTTCCGCCACCGGCCTCAGGCTCTTTCAGCCGATACACGACCTCCTTCCCCTGGCCACCTCCCGCGACCAGCGCGGACCCCGTCACCTCCTCCGGATAGCCATCAAGAAATGGCGCTATTTCCTCGAAATTGCCGGGCCGGTACTCGGAGCCGATGCCGGCAAAATTTTAGGGTTGCTCAAGGAATACCAGACGATCCTGGGGCGGATGAATGACGTCGCGGAGTTCGGCGCTCTATGCGGCAGCCTGAAGTTGTCCCGGCACGAGCGGGTGTTTGTCGAGCGGATCCTGCAGAAAGAGGACGAACTGCTGCTGCAGAAACTGACGACACTCATCAAGCAGAAACCGCTGACCTATACCTCCCTCCTTTGAATGCGGAACAGGCTTTCCGTGTTGCTCCGAAGGAAAAAACGGCGCCGTAAATTGTCTGCATGGAAATGTTCGGGTATACTCATCTTCCGACCGACATGATCGCGAGACGTTGTTAAGGAGGCACCTCATGGAGCTGCGCAAAACCCACACCACCATCCTCAACGAGGGGGATCCGGACCGGAAGCGGGCCGAGATCCTGGAATATTTCCACGCCACCTTCGATATCGACGAAAAACTCTACGATACCCTCCGCTACGACGAAACATTCTACCTGCGCGCCGACCGGCTGCGCCACCCGCTGATCTTCTATCTAGGCCATACCGCCACCTTCTATATCAACAAGCTGACGGTCGCGAAGGCCATCGACACCCGCATCAACCCCCGTTTCGAATCGCTGTTTGCCGTCGGGGTGGACGAGATGTCCTGGGACGACCTGAACGAGGCCCATTACGACTGGCCGACCCGTGCGGAGGTCATGGAGTACCGCGACCGGGTCCGGGAACTGGTGGACGGGCTGATCCGCACCCTGCCGCTGACCTTGCCGATCACCTGGGAACACCCGTTCTGGGGGATCATGATGGGGATCGAACACCAGCGCATCCACCTCGAAACCTCTTCGGTCCTGATCCGCCAGCTCCCGCTGGGCCAGGTGCAGCAGCTCCCGTTATGGGAGATCTGCCGCGAGGTGGGAGAGCCGCCGGCCAACCGCCTCGTGGCCGTGCCGGGTGGGACCGTTGCCCTCGGCAAGGCCAAGGATCACCCGCTCTACGGCTGGGATAACGAGTACGGCAGCCACGAAGCCGAGGTGGCAGAGTTCAAGGCCGCGCAGTATCTGACCTCCAACCGGGAGTTCCAGTGGTTCGTCGAGGCTGGCGGCTACCATGAACGGCGGTGGTGGAGCGAGGAGGGGTGGAACTGGCGCGAGTTCAAGAAGGCCGAACATCCCCTGTTCTGGGTCGATGGAGACGACAGCTGGAAGCTGCGCACCATGGCCAGCGAGATCGAGATGCCCTGGAACTGGCCGGTGGAGGTGAATTATCTGGAGGCCAAGGCGTTTTGCAACTGGAAAGCGGCCCAAACCGGCGCCCCGATCCGGCTGCCGAGCGAGGATGAATGGAACCGGCTGCGGGACATCTGCAACATCCCGGACCAGCCTCAGTGGGACAAGGCGCCCGGCAACATCAACCTCGAATGGTGGGCCTCCTCCTGTCCGATCGACCGTTTCAAAAGCGGCGACTTCTTCGACGTGCTCGGCAACGTCTGGCAGTGGACCGAAACGCCGATCTACCCGTTCCACGGCTTCGAGATCCACCCCTGGTACGACGACTTCTCGACCCCGACCTTCGACACCCGCCACAACCTGATCAAGGGGGGCTCGTGGATTTCGACCGGCAACGAGGCGACGCGGGACTCACGCTATGCCTTCAGGCGCCACTTTTTCCAGCACGCCGGATTCCGCTACGTAGAAATCGCCGCTCCGGTAGTCATCCACGATGATCAGTACGAAAGCGACGCCCTGGCGGCGCAGTACTGCGATGCCCACTACGGCCCGGAACATTTCGGTATCGCCAATTTTCCGGCGGAGTGCGCCAGGATCTGCCTGGAGCTGATGCAGGGGCGCTACATGGGGCATGCCCTCGATCTGGGATGCGCCTTGGGGAGGTCGGCATTCGAGCTGGCCCGGGGCGGTTTTGCCCGTGCGACCGGGCTGGACTTCTCCACCCGTTTTTTCCGCCTCGCCGCCCGGATGCAGGAAGAGGGCTCTCTCCGCTATGCGCTTCCGGAAGAGGGCGAGATCGTCTCGTTCCACGAGATTACCCTGAAGGAGCTGGGACTGGATGGCGTCCGCGACCGGGTGCAGTTTTTCCAGGCCGACGCCTGCAATCTGCCGGAGAAATTCAGCGGCTATGACCTGGTGCTGGCCGCCAACCTGATCGATCGGCTCTACTCGCCGCGCAAGTTCCTGAGCACGATCCATGAGCGGATGAATCCGGGGGGGCTGCTGGTGATCACCTCGCCATATACCTGGCTGGAGGAGTACACCAAAAAAGAGGAGTGGCTGGGGGGGTACCGCGATGCGGGCGAACCGGTCTGGTCGCTGGATGGCCTGAAGGAAGCGCTGGCGCCGCACTTCCGCCTGCTGGGCGAGCCGCGCGACGTGCCGTTCGTGATCCGCGAGACGCGGAGGAAGTTTCAGCATACGGTGGCACAGCTGACGGCGTGGTGCTTCGACTCCGCTCAGCAACCGGTAGACATATCTCAGCAAACATAACAAATTCCGTTGGCTGAGCGGAGTCGAAGCCAGCATCCTTGGCATAACTAACAAACATTAGAGCCGTTGGCTGAGCGAAGCCGAAAACAGAAACCTGTAGACATAACTCCGCAAACATAAGAAATTCCGTTGGCTGAGCGGAGTCGAAGCCCACATAAGCAAGGAAACTTCCATGCCATACATGTACATTCTCGAATGCGCGGACGGCAGCTATTATACGGGGAGCACCCGTGATCTGGAACGACGTTTATGGGAACATCAAAATGGAGAGGGAGCACATCATACCGCAAAAAGATTGCCGGTGAAGCTTATCTACTGTGAAGAATGCGACCGTGTCGACGACGCCTTTTACCGCGAAAAGCAAGTCCAGGGGTGGAGTCGGAAAAAGAAGCAGGCATTGATTGCAGGTGATACGAATCTAATTCATCAATTCGCAGAATGCCAAAATGAAAGTCATTACAAAAACAACAACGGTGAATAATATGGCCCTATCTACCACACCAAATGTCCGCATGCCGGCCCTCTTCGTCGGCCACGGCAGCCCGATGAACGCCATCGAGGAGACCGTCTATGCGGCGGCCTGGCGCGAGGCAGCCGCTTCGATTCCGCGCCCGAAGGCGATCCTCTGCATCTCGGCCCACTGGGAGACTGAGGGGACCTTCGTCACCGCGATGACAGAGCCGAAGACGATCCATGACTTTTATGGTTTTCCCGATGAACTGTACCGGGTGCAATACCCTGCCCCCGGCTCAAAGGAACTGGCGGAACGGGTGCGGGAAATGGTCGCATCCACCGCGGTGCGGCTGGATGACGGCTATTCCTGGGGGCTGGACCACGGCGCCTGGTCGGTGCTGCGCCGCATGTACCCTGAGGCCGACATCCCGACCGTACAGCTCAGCCTCGACCGGACGCAGCACCCGCGCTTCCACTACGATCTGGGGGCGGAACTTACGGCGCTCCGGAACGAGGGGGTACTGATCGTCGGGAGCGGCAATATCGTCCACAACCTGCGCCTGCTGCAGTGGGATGCCCGCGAGCCCTACCCCTGGGCGACGGAGTTCGACCAGATGTCCGCCGAACTGATCCTGGCGGGCGAGCATGACCGGCTGGTGGCCTACCCGGCCCTCGGCGAGGCGGCCCGCCTTTCGATCCCGACCAACGAGCATTACCTGCCGCTGCTCTACACCCTGGCCCTGCAGCAGCCTGGCGAGCCGGTCTCCTTCTTCGCCGAAGGGCTGCCGCTCGGATCGATATCGATGCGCTCGGTCAGGATCGGCTAAAAAATCCCCCTGAATCCCCCTTTGTCAAAGGGGGACTTGTCATGTCCTCAGTGTCACCACCGTGGCGCCATCCCGCCCCTCGTGTGGCTCACCGGAACGGTACCCCTCCACCAGCGGATGCCGCTCCAGCTCATCCCGCACTGCCTCCCGCAGCGGCCCTGTCCCGACGCCGTGCACGATACCCACCTCCCGCACACCCCCCGCGCCGGCGTGGTTACTGAACCCCTCA